>Ga0315548_1004078_pt1 | contig 10671 bp, 5 predicted proteins | sample SalMarSW160110MG_2_FD_202540 | JGI IMG/M metagenome (GOLD analysis project Ga0315548, IMG submission 202540) | Salt marsh sediment microbial communities from the Plum Island Ecosystem LTER, Massachusetts, United States - Salt Marsh Sediment SW1601-110 ... | reverse complement strand
ACAATTGTTTATTGTTTTTTCAATTTGCTGATAGGTGTAAACGGGCATAAATGGATATATATATACGGTATATTATAATAACTATTTGGAATTTTAAAAACAAACTTATTAATTTTTAATTGATCCGGGATATGTTTTTAATAATTACCAATTTTCATAATAATAATAATTTTATGTGGCAAAGTGATGTTAGTAGGTTGAGGTTAGATGTCAGTTGATTACACTAAAAAGCAGTTCTTCCTGGTTAGTTGAAGAGCTGCTTTTTTTGATTAGGGGCATTAAGGAAAGAATTGGATTTTAGCATATTTTGAATAATAACTAAATTTTAAAACGGAAATATTTTATGGCAACGATTGGCTTTGATAATGAAAAGATAAAACGTTACTTCAAAGGTGAGTTTTCCAAGGAGGATGAATCTTACATTTATGAAGTTTTTTGTGATGATAGTAAAGAAAAAGAGTTAAAGCATCTTTTATTAAGACAGTTCTACGAATTATTGGCTGAAGCTGATATAGATAAAAAGGATCTTGATCATATACTTTACAAAATTCATTACGAAATAAACACCAGGTTATCAGAACGAAATGCATGGTCAATGGACAATATAATAAAATGGGCATTACGAATAGCATGTATAATAATGCTTCCCCTTTTAATGTTTATTGGAATACATATGTGTAGAGAAACCAAATTAAAAAAAGAAACCTGGGTTGAAATTAAAGTTCCGGCATGGACGCGTACGCGGTTCAGTTTACCTGATGGTACTATTGGTTGGTTAAACAGTAATTCGAGTATAAAATACAATGGGAATTTTATTAATGATCGAAAGATAACTCTTTCAGGAGAAGCTTTTTTTGATGTGGCTAAAGATGCCCGCAGGCCATTTGTTGTTAACACAAATGAAGTTAATGTTACTGTATTGGGCACAAGGTTTAATATAGCATCATATAAAAATGAAAAAGATGTCGAAGTGGTTCTGGATGAAGGAAAACTGATATTTAATAATAAGGAAATGACTAAATCATACACGATGAAACCCAATGAACTCGTCGTTTATGATAAATGTATCAAGGAATTTTCGAATAAAGTTGTACAACCTTATAAATATTTGTCATGGATGGGAGGTAAGCTGGTATTCAGAAACGACCCGTTGGATGTAATTGCCAGGCGACTGGAAAGATGGTATAATATTGATGTTGAAGTTAATGTTAGTCCAACCGAAGACATCAGGTGGCGTGCGACCTTCATCGATGAGAGCCTTGAAGATATTTTAAGTTTAATGAAACTCAGTTTACCAATAGATTATAGAATTGAAACCCCGAGTCTCAAACCGGATTATACTTATACTAAAAAGAAGGTGATAATTACGCTTAGAACCAAATAATTCTATTATTAATTTATAAAAATTTGCCTATGGAACAATCTTTTCCCATGCTCTACTAGCAAAAACAGGAAAGCGAAGGAACCGCTTTCCTGTATATACTGCTAAGTTACTATTTAAAAATAATAACCTAACTAAAAACCATTCAAAGTTATGAAAAAAAATTATTATTCAGGGGTGTATTTACACCCAGCCCTAAAAAAACTAATCATGGAACTTAAAATTGCAATTCTTATTATAGTGGTTAGTGTTTCAAATGTCCTGGCTGTTTCTACCTATTCGCAGGTGGCAAAGGTTTCACTGGACATGAAGAACAGAAAACTTGAACAGGTTATAGATGAAATAGAAAGGCAGAGTGAATTTTATTTTATCTTTAACCAGAAACAGATTGATGTCAACAGAGTTGTTGATATTCAGGCTGACAATAAACTGATTATCGATATTCTTCCAGAATTATTTAATGGAACCGATATCAATTATGCAGTTTTCGACAGGAAGATCTTATTAACTACTGATCCTATCGGGAATGAATTATCGGCCCTGCGCTTAAATGCTGACCTTCAGCAACAAACAGGTGTCTCAGGAACAGTTACCGATGCCTCAACCGGGGAATCTTTGATTGGAGTAAATATCCAGGTAAAAGGAACAACTGTTGGTGCTGTTTCCGACGCAAGCGGAAAATACTCAATAACTTCCGCACTCGATGAGAATGCTGTTCTGATATTCTCGTATGTAGGATATGCCACACAGGAAATTGCTGTGGCAGGAAAAACAATAATTGATGTTGCACTTGCTGCCGAATTGACAGGCCTTGATGAGGTTATTGTTATCGGTTATGGAACTCAAAAGAAGGGAGATCTTACTACTGCGGTTTCCAACATTGAGATGGAAGATATAGAAAAGAAGAGTATGGCAAATTTATCGCAGGGACTTGAAGGAAAGGCAGCAGGAGTCCGTGTAATTCAGGCATCAGGTAAACCACAGGGAGATTTTGCAGTACAGGTCCGCGGAGCCACATCTATAACCGCTGGAAATGCACCATTATATGTGGTAGATGGCATCCCGACCAGTTCAATTAGTGAAATAAATCCTGTAGATATTCAATCAATGCAAATTCTGAAGGACGCTTCCTCATGTGCTATATATGGGGCCCGTGCAGCTAATGGTGTAGTGCTCATTAACACAAAGAGAGGCGAAACCAATAAACCGATCGTTTCGTTCAGATCAGTCTACAGTATAAACCAGGTATCAAAAAAACTTGACCTTTTGAATGCAAAGGAGTGTGCCCAGCTCTTAAATGAGGAAAAAATAAATGCAGGGCAACCTTCGATTATTGATCCGGATACGATTACTACTGATATTGACTGGCAGGATGAAATTTTTTCCAGGGGAAAAACAAGTAATATGCAGATTTCTTTTTCCGGAGGAAGCGAAAAGACCCGATTTTATTTATCATCATCACGCATAAAGAGCGAAGGAATTATAAAACCCTCTGATTATGAAAGGTATTCATTTAGAGTAAACCTTGACCATGAAATGTTTAAATGGCTGTCATTGGGTTCCAATATCAATTTAAGCAAATCAAAAAGTTCAGATATCGTGGATACGGATCCTGTACATGGTGAAGGTGTGATTTTAACAGCTCTTGTTTATACAACCCCCTATACACCAAAATATAAAGCAAATGGTGATTTTGGATCCAACCCGCACCAGGGAGGATGGGACAATCCGTATGCTGAAATGTATGGTTCCGATGCATCCACGCGAATTTCAAGTTTGCTTGGTAATGTATTTGCAAAAATTTCTATTGCCAAAGGTCTCAGTTTTAAAACTTCAATGGCCATTGATGCATATTATCGAAACTACGATCAGTTCGACCTTCAGGCACATAGTGAATACAATAGATCATTAGGTGGAAATGCCTTTGCAAATAGCGCACAACAACTGGTTTGGTTAAACGAAAATATATTGAATTATAATTACTCATCAGGAAAACATGCCTTTGCAGCTTTGGCAGGTATGACAAGCCAGCAATCAAAGTGGGAAAGTTCTACTACGCAGAAGCAAGGATTTCCTGATGATAAAGTTCAGACGCTTAACGCAGGTGCTACACTAATGAATGCTTCCACCGATAAATCGGAATGGACACTTCAGTCTTATTTATTGAGGGTAACTTACGCATTTGACAACAAATACCTCTTTTCTTCTAATTTTCGTGCAGATGGTTCATCAAAGTTCGGATCGAGCAATAAATTCGGATATTTCCCCTCAGCATCAGTGGGTTGGAGAATTTCCCAGGAAGAATTTATGTCTGATATCAGAGCTATTAATGACCTGAAAATAAGGGTCAGTTACGGATTAACGGGTAATCAGAACGGTATCGCAGATTATGGTCATTTGGGTTTAATTAGTTTAGGCGCTGTTTATCCTTTCAATGGTACCATTTATCCGGGAAGCTATCCAAGTACTATCGCCAATCCGGATCTTAAGTGGGAGTCAACAAAACAAACAGATATAGGGATTGATCTATCCATGTTTAGGTTCCGCGTAACACTAGCGGCTGATGTTTATTTTAAGAATACATCAGGCCTTCTCTTAAATGTTGATCTGCCTACATCAACGGGCTTTTCAAGTGGGATTCAAAACCTTGGTAAAATAAGCAATAAGGGACTGGAAATTGAGCTCACCACCCGCAATCTTACCGGGAGCCTTAAATGGAATACGAATTTGAACTTCTCCCTCAATAGAAACGAAGTTATTGATATTGGAGGAGAAGACAGAATGATATTTACTGCCGGCATAATCAGGGAAAGAGGAAATGTTACGATAATTGAGGAAGGCCAACCATTAAGTGTGTTCTATGGATATATTTCGGAAGGTGTTGATCCCCAGACAGGTTATATCATATACAAGAGGAACAGTAAAAGTAATGCCTATACGTTCAGTCCCGATTCTGATAGATTTGTAATTGGAGATCCGAATCCGAAATTCACATATGGAATGATCAATAGCTTTTCTTATAAAAATATTTCATTGTCAGTTTTTATTCAGGGAGTTTATGGGAATGATATATTTAATGGCACAAGATTGACTATGGAAGCTATGGAACAGGTGCAAAATCAAGCTGCATCCACTTTAGAAAGATGGAAAAATCCGGGAGATATTACGGATATGCCCGGGGCTATTTTTGGCAGCACCAATAATTCACAGATTTCATCAAGATTTGTTGAAAAGGGCACATACCTGAGGGTTAAAGATGTTACATTATCCTATGATTTTAATCCAAATTGGTTAAAAACAGTTTATATCAGCAGCCTTGATATTTTTGTATCTGCTCAAAACCTATTGACATTTACCAAGTATACTGGTTATGATCCTGAAGTTAGCTGGGCTGGAAATATTTATAACCCTGCAGATGCAGCTAACTGGTCTGACAATGTTAAGACACCAATTGACAACTCTGTTTCACTGGGTGTGGATTATGGAACATATCCAAATGTAAGGACCTTCAATGTTGGAATTAATGTAAATTTTTAACTTCGTGAGTAGTAATATCTTAACAATTAATATAATTAATTATGAAAAGATTTAATAAATATATTATACTGGCATCGATTGCCCTGGTGTTTAACCAATGTGGCGAGGATTTTCTTGATACTGTTCCCTTATCCAATATTAGTACTCAAAGCTATTTTAAAACCGCTACAGATGCCGACAATGCACTTGTAGGGTGCTATAATCAAATAGCCGGTCAGGTCTGGAATCTTTCAGTTATTTTGCAGGTGACCAGTGATAATAATTATGCAGGCGGAGACAATCCCGAGAATTTTAGATTTGATAATATGATCCGGCAGGCGCCCGGAGAGTATTGTACTAATGCATGGATTGCACTCTATGGAACAATTAACAGGTGCAACAACGTATTAAAATTTGTGCCTGACATAGACGATCCAATGTTAGATGAAGGTAGCCGAAGAGAGATTATTCAGGGTGAAGCTACTTTTCTCAGGGCACTTTCATATTTTAACCTGGTACGTATCTGGGGTGATGTTCCCCTTACGACAACCGCAACAGAGTCAATGGAACCTGAAGTAATTAACCTGTACAGATCTCCAGTGAATGATGTATATGCTCAAATAATCAGTGATCTGGAATATAGCATAAGTGTGTTACCCAAGGCAGATGTTCCGGCGCAGCAAGGTGGGCATGCAACCCAGGGGGCAGCTTATGCACTGCTTGCACAGGTTTATGCAACAAAAAGTCCTGCTGATTGGAATAAAGCAAAAGAATGTTGTGATGCGGTTATTTCTTCCAATGTTTATCAGCTTCTTGCTGATTATGATCAACTTTTTGACGGGGATCACTATAACAACGCGGAATCTATTTTTGAGTTTCAATATGTGGCACCCAATGCAGCCCAATTTGCATACCAGCTTTGGGCTTCTCCGTCACGGAGCGGCGATTCCTGGAGAAAATTTAATACTCCATCTGAAGATTTAATCCAGGCCTTTCGGGATGAAGGTGATTCAATCCGTTTGCATTCATCCATATATTGGGAAGATATCGGAGCATATTGGACTGATCCGGACTATGGGACAATTGTTCCTTTTATGAACAAATGGAGACATCCGTCAGGATGGTCAAGTGAAGACGATTTCTATGTTATCCGGCTGGCAGAAACCTATCTTCTGAGAGCCGAGGCCAAGAATGAACTCAACGACATTACTGGTGCATTGGCTGACCTACAGGAGGTTAGAGACCGCGTTAGTTTGCCAGCTAAAAGTCTGTCCACCAAAGCAGAAGTTAGTGAGGCAATTTTATTGGAAAGAAGACTTGAACTGGCATTTGAATTCTATCGCTGGTTTGATCTTTTGCGGGCCGGTATAGCAATAGAAACAATGCAGGATTTGGGATATACGCATGCTGATGAGGCTGATGTGTTATTTCCGATTCCGCAGGATGAAAGAAACAGAAATCCTAATCTGACACAAAATCCAATTGGTAATTGATATTGATGTTTTTTATTTTAAGTTCAGCTACAAAGAAAGGATCGGAGAACTCTGGTTTTTCCGGAATTCTCCATCCTTTCAGATATTAGATTTAATATCTGATTATTAATATCATTAGATATAAATAGAGTGGTTGAATTAATTCCGGTTCAAAAAAGTCAAATTAGATATTTATATTTATAAAATAATTAAATCTGCATTTTAAAGTAATTATTATGAAAACACCAAAAACACTCATTAATAATAAATTTTGGCATTTACTATTTATCGTAATCTTTTTATGGTTTTTTATTTCCCGGACTTATTGTCAACAAAAGGATTATAAAGAAGCTGAAGTGTACATTACTGCAAAATCTCCGCAACAGTTATTGGCTAAACGCGGTTTCAGGGCTTTTGAGCCCCTTGAACAACCCGATGAAAACTATCCGACTATCATGATTGATGTGGATAAAACCTTCCAGACCATCGAAGGCTTTGGCGGGGCTTTTACAGATGCGGCTGCGGTTACCTTTGGCAAGCTGCCAAAGGAGTCGCAGGAAAAAGTACTGAAAGCATGCTTTGATCCTGTAGAAGGTAATGGATACACATTGTGCCGTACCACAATTCATAGTTGCGACTTTTCGGATGAGATGTATACCTATGACGATGTGGCAGGCGATAAAGACCTTAAAAATTTTAGTATCGCACATGATGAAAAGGACCGAATTCCCTTTATCAAAGGGGCATTGGAAGTTGCAAAAGGGAACATTAAAATATTTGCTTCACCCTGGAGTCCTCCTGCCTGGATGAAGACGAACAATGATATGTTGCATGGCGGAAAACTTAAACCGGAGTATTTTCAAACATGGGCCGATTATTTTGTTAAATATATCAAAGCCTATCAGTCAGCTGGAATACCTATATGGGGTCTGACAGTCCAGAACGAAGCAATGGCAACCCAGGTATGGGAATCGTGCATTTTCACTGCTACAGAAGAAAAGGACTTTGTACGCGATTATCTGGGGCCAACACTGAAGAAAAACGGATTATCCGGCGTAAAAATCATGATCTGGGACCATAATCGCGGGATCATATACCAACGTGCTGAAGCAGCGTATGAAGATCCTGAAGCATCAAAATATATTTGGGGAACAGCTTTTCATTGGTATGTAGGTGACCATTTTGATAATGTCCGGATGGTCCATGACGCATATCCCGATAAAAAACTTCTATATACCGAGGCCGGAATGGGCGGCTCATGGTCTTCAGCTTTCAATATAGCTAAAAACATGATCATCGATTTAAACAACTGGTGCAATGGATATGCTTTCTGGAACCTGCTTCTCGATCAAACCGGGGGGCCCAGGCATGCTGGCGGATTACCACCCGCCTCAACCCCCTCCCAATTCAGATCAAATATTATTACGGCTGATGTAAACACCGGAGAAGTTACATTTAATCCACCACATTATGCATTCGGTCAGTTTTCAAGATTTATAAAACCCGGGGCCAAAAGGATCGCATGCACTTCAAATAGTGATGATTTTATAGCTACCGCATTTGTCAATCCGGATGGTAAAATTGCCGTGGTTATTCTCAATCTGAAAGATACCGAACAATTACTTCAACTTTGGGTGGAAGGTAAAGCATTGAAACTTGAAAGTCCTGCTGAAGCAATTATAACAGTTATTTTATAAGGGAAATTTAATTACTAACAAAAAAACGAAACAATGGAAATAAGTAATGTTATCTTAACTTGGGTCACTAAAATAGCTATTACGGACTGTTTAATAATTTTAGTTACCCTGTCATCATGCTCAAATCTTAAAGAGCCGGAACCTCAGCATCCAATACCGAATCGAAGTAAGCAGGCCAATCATGATATGGTGGATCTATCAGAGTATTACACCGCTTCCCTCGATGATGACTGGCTTGGTAAGGAGGGATTAAATTTAGCTTCTTTGCCAAAAGGAGTCCATGCATTTGCCCAGGCAGCATTTGATGTTCGCGGACTCATTCAGCTTGGAAGCAGGACAGCCAAAAAGGAAACAGGATTAAACCTATCAAGGGATATAAAAGGCATAAAGATTCAATACAAAGGCTCAAAAATTCACTTTCTTCATGGAACATCAGGGAGTACCAGGGAAGACAAAAAAATTGGCATGTATGTTCTCAATTATAAGAACGGCCAAACCGTGAGCATTCCTATACTTTACCAACGAAACATAGAGGACTGGCAGGTGAAGCAGGGCGATCCGGTTCCTACTGATGCGGATATTGCATGGACCGGTGAGAGTACAGCATCTAAAGAACAGGGCTACAAAATACAGTTATATAAGTATACTGTAAATAATCCCTATCCCGATTTGGAAATACAGACGATGGACTTTATTTCGGAAATGACTGAATCAGCACCGTTCCTGGTTGCTATAACTATTGAACCAAACCAGCATGATTATGAATCGTTCCGTAATGTAAGAATTGATAATTCCATCATACCAAGGAGTCCGGAAGCAGGTCCGGATCTAGTGGATTTGTCTGAATATTTTAATACTTCTCCTGATGATGACTGGTTTAATCACGCGGGGCATGATCTGCAAGATTTACCTAAAGGTATTCAGGAACTTGGAGGTGTGAAATTTGATATACGAGGAATGATAGTGCTTGCAGGTACCCAGTCGATGGCTGTAACCGGAGTTGCATTCCCTGAAGCTGTAAATGGGATAAAAGTCAACCTTAAGGGAAGGAAACTGCATTTTCTGCAGGCCTGCGGCTGGAGTGCGGAAGCTGGCGCAAAGTTAGGGGAATATGTGATCCATTATTCGGATGGCCAGACAAAAAGCGCTCCCATTCTCTATCAAAACAACATCATGGATTGGTGGGTTCGTCCGGAGGATAATCCGCCTACAGAAGCAGAGGAGGTATGGCGAGGTCAGAATCCAAGCACCCGCAATGCAGGCTTTGAAACCCACTTAATTAATTATACATGGAAAAATCCATTGCCGGATGTTGAAATAACTGCGATCGATTTTGTCTCGGATGTAATTGCTGCAGCTCCTTTTTTGCTTGCCATTACTGTTGAACAATAGAGAACGTCAACAGAGATATGCATAAGAATAATTGGTAAAAACCTATTGAATTTGTAATGTTGATAAAATAAACAACATATTTAAAGAAAAAATTCTGGTATCTATAAAATATATCAATGTACTGATCTAAGGGCACCTCTAAAAATTCATGCTGATATATTCGTCTCAAACTGAGGCATCGAAAAATGTAATTTTTAGAGGTGTCTTTTATCCGGCCGGTTACCAAACACTTTTATTTATGAAATTCGGAAACAGAACAATTTTTATTCAACAATTAATAAATTAAAATATGAAACCGAAATACTTTGTTATTATATCACTTTTACTGTTAAATATTTTTTCACTTACAGGACAAATTAAACCTATGCCTACGCTGAGATTAAATAAAATCCAGGAAAACAGAACTGAAACCAATTGCGAGGGCATTTCACAAAATATTTACGAATTGCTAAACGAAGACCGCCCTTTAATGATTATGTACGATGGATTCGATTGCATCAATTGCAAAAAAATAGCGCCAAAGGTTGGGAAATTCATGGAATTCAACTTCAAGAGTATTTCTTTTTGGGCACCGCTAATGTACAGGGGTGATCAAATAACCTGCAACGAAATGAAAAAATGGGAAGAATGGTTCCCGGGGTATAAATACAGTTTCAGTTTCCCGGCAAGAAATTCCTACTATCATGATTATTATGGAACTACGTTTAATTTGCCTTTTATTATCGTAATCGACCAGAAAACCAAAAAAGTTGTTTTTTCAGCCGGCAACGACAATTACGAGGGCGGAATCGAAGAAGCATTTGAAAATGCCTCTAATGTTGCCCTGAGCCTTGTAAAACCATCAGAAAAAATCAACCTGAACTTATTGCCCGAATATAAAATCATTAAACAGGAAATCGTAAAACCTGATTCCGGAATAGAAGCAACTATTGATATTATAAATCAAACAGACACTTCAAAATACTTTAAATGGCAAATTGACTATTCCGGTCAACCTTCGGCATGGCTAACAGTTTTGTGTGACCCGGCAGGATGCAAAGCTCCTGGTTTAACTGACGCAGGTTTCCGTATAAAACCCGGTGATAAATCGCATTTTCATTTTATTTTTTATACCAAGGGGACAACAGGCATTGGTGATATAAAACTTGAAGTTTTTCCTGCAGGTTCTCAACCACAAGCTAAAAAATCAATAGTGACTGTAATTTCTTACCCG
>Ga0315548_1004073_pt1 | contig 10676 bp, 12 predicted proteins | sample SalMarSW160110MG_2_FD_202540 | JGI IMG/M metagenome (GOLD analysis project Ga0315548, IMG submission 202540) | Salt marsh sediment microbial communities from the Plum Island Ecosystem LTER, Massachusetts, United States - Salt Marsh Sediment SW1601-110 ... | reverse complement strand
CCTTTTATCATTTCTGTTGCTGCTGATGCCACAGCTTCCAATCCTCTGCATCCTATGTATTCATATTTAGCATCGATGATTCTTAATTTATCGCATTTTATATACAAAATCAGCGTATCGCCGCAATCCGATTGATGTTGAACGGTGATGTCGGATTGTTCTATGGTGCCGAAATTCAATTGCTGATCGAGAAGACGCACGGCTTTCTCCGAATAACCGGCATTATTAAGCAGGACAAGTGGATTGTTTTTTTCTATCATCGGTTTACAACTATTCAGTTCAATTTAAAATTACTTTAAATGTCAATTGCTTCGCTGGCTTTTATACTGTTTTTTGGATTCAGTAATTATTTTAATTCCTTTTTTCATACCTTCTTCGCAACGCAGTTTTTTCTGCTTGTTGCAAATATGATCATTTTCTAAATAATTCCTCGTTGCGAAATAATGATTTCTTGAATATCACTTTTTGCCTGTTTTATTGAAAATCCCTTTTGTGTCAGATAAGCTCCGATATCCGACAGATTAATTGTGCCTTTGTCGTGCCGATTACCATCAAGCGCATGAATTTTATCTATGATCTTGAATCCTGCTTCTGTAAAATCAGCCAATATAAGTTTCCCGTTTGAAGAAAGAATCCGCGATAACTCATCAACGACTTGATAGGGTTTATGTAAATGGTGAAAGACGTTGACAGAAAAAATTATATCAAAGTTTTTATCGTTAAAACCAGTATGCTCTGCATTCTCTATTCTGAAATCTACTAAGTCAGTAAGGCCAAAATATGCTGCATTGAGCTTTGCAAAACGTTGTTCTTCAGCTGATATATCAATAGTGATAAAGGTACAGCCTTTTTTTGCCAACGCTAACGTAAAGTGCCCTTTACCTGTTCCAGCTTCAAGAATTCTGCCTTTAAGAGGTTTCGCCTGTTCAACGATAAAATTCCTCTCCTTTTCAACATCATAACCATAACTTTTAAAAAGCGCTATCCGTTCAGAGTATCGCTTATGATTATCTACTATCTCTTTGTTCATATCAGGTTACTTTTACGACAAATCCTCCAGCAATGATTCTAAGTCATCTTCATGTTCAATTTCTTCTTTCATTATTTCGAGTGCGAGTTGATAGGTAACGACATCTTTCTCTTTTGTTGCATCAGCAAGCTTTTTGTATACTTCAATGGCGCACTGCTCGCCTTTGATATTCTGTTTTAAAAGGCTCTTTACAGACGGGTCTTCTGGTGCATCATAACCGCAATTCGACATTTTATACCAATCCTCAGGCTTTATGATAATGTTGCCGCCTAATTGAAGGATCCTCTCGGTGAGCATTTCAGCATGTTTGAGTTCTTCCGCAGCATGTTCAGCAAGTTCTCCTGCAACTGCGCCGCGCATTTGGCCGCGTACAATTTTTGCGCCTGTCCAGTATTGGTAATAAGCAAGCCACTCATCGGCAAATGCTTTGTTCAACAGCGTAATGATATTCTTTACGTCTGCTCCTGCTAATTCTCTTGCTTTCGTTCCCATGATATGCTCCTTTAATAAATTATGGTTTTGTTTTAAAAATTGCGGTTATGTTCATTTGCACATGCTTTGTAGCCGCTTGACTTTCCTTGAATAAAAAGATTCAACGCTTCTTCATAAAGAAGCCCGGGGGCGGTAATAACAGTAATGCCGTATTCAGCGAACTTAGCGATTGCCTTTTGTCCCATTCCTCCGGCGATGATTGTGTTGATATTAAATTTCTGCACATAACCGGGTATCTCGCATGCACCGCTATGCTGGCCTGCTAATGGATTATCATGACTTTCTTTCTTCACCCACTTTATTTTGTTCATCTAGCTCACATACGTTAAATTTGGAACACCTGCCGAAGTGCTCGGCCACTTTTTCATGGGCTCCGTGTACTTCAATTGCTACTGCTAATCTGTGGTTCATGGTTATTTATTCCTTATTCCAACTTACTAAAAAAAGCAAAAAGAATCATTATAAAACCTCAAATATGATCTATAATTTCTTTGAACCGGAATAAACTGCTTCGACTCTAAGTGCAGCAACGGCATGACCGGGGAATTTAGCCGGGTTCCATTTTTTCATATCATTAAAAATATTGCCGGTTTTGTGATACTCGATGCTTCCTTTTATCTGAAAAGATTTGTTGTCTTCGGTGAGAAAGAGGACCGATCCTTTGCTTCCGTTTAAAATATTATTGCGTGTTTTCCCAAAATGATTATCGGCAATAACGATTGTCTCCGAATCGTATATGGAAACACATGTGGCATAAATAGAATTTGGAATGCTGTCGGAATCTACGGTGGAAAACACAATTGGACCTACGCGTTTATCCCATGATGTTATTACTAACTCGGGTAGGACTGCCATTTTACTTTTTCCTTTTTAATGCTTATTCAATTATAAAGGAGCGGATTGAATTATCGCACTAACCGATATATTTAGATCACGAAAATTAATTTCCCGATCTTCTTCCTTGTCCTTTGCGGAGGCCGCCGCCGCGAGGTTTCCCGCCGCGTCCGACTCCCTGGATTTCCTTTTGCTCGCCGGTCTGTTTTGTTGTTTGCGATTGAGAATTTCGGCACCGGCCTCTCCTCCCACCTGTCATCGGCCCTTGTCCCTTCGGACCGGTTCTATCTAAATTAGGCATAACGACCTCCTATGATTGTTTGTTGAGTTGTGTTGTGATAAAATCGACAATAACCTTACATGCTTTAGATGCTTCAGAATCCGGTTTCTCTAAAATAAATGGAGTACCATTATCACTGAGAGGACAGATATCTGTGTCTATGGGAATTGAGCCGAGAAATTGAATATTCATATCTTTTGCTAATTTCTTGCCCCCGTCTTTTCCAAAAAGGCTGATCTCTTTTCTGCAATGAGGACAAAGCAGCGTGGACATGTTTTCAACAACACCGATAGATGGAATATTTAGTTGTTTTGCCATGTTAACGGCACGTTCTGCATCGATGACAGAAACTTGCTGCGGAGTTGTAACAATGACAGCATAGTCGGGTTTCATTTGCTGGGCTATCGAGAGTATTTCATCTCCCGTGCCGGGAGGAAGATCTGCAATCAGATAGTCAAGCTCTTCCCATACAACATCGGCTAAGAATTGATTGATGACTTTTGAACGCATAGGCCCTCGCCAGATAAGCGGCTGTCCTTTCTTAAGAAGACCTGCCATCGAAATCATCTTTACGCCACCTTTTTCAAAGGGAATCATTTGATCGTTCAACATGATCGGATCATCGTTCACACCAAGCATCTTAGGCACATTAGGACCTGTTACATCTGCATCGAGAATTCCTGTCGAGAATCCTTTCAATTTAAATCCGTAAGCAAGATTGACGGCTACGGTCGTTTTCCCGACACCGCCTTTACCGCTGAAAACAGCAACTCGATGTTTTATCTTTGAGATAGTCTCTGAAATTCGTTTCTTTTCTTCTTCGAATGCTTTTTGTTTTTCTTGTTCGTTCATTATTATACCGTTTTAAACCATTTAACAATTGCGTTGATTGTTGCGTTGATTACCGGATAGGCAATTGGAGACGGTGTAAGCAAGGGATGCGTTCCTATCTGTAGTGTATTAATATCGGTGTCCGTCATTCTGTTCAAGATCATTACTGAAATCATGTTAATCAGTTCTCCCACCGAATCCCCGCCGTATATTTGTGCTCCCAGCAGTGTATGCGAGTACGTGGAAAAAATTAATTTAACATAAACTTCAGAAACCCCCTGAAGTTTGCCAGGGTGCCTGTCAACTGCCTTGGATATTCCGACAGTATATTCCAATCCTTTTTCTTTAGCACGTTTTTCCGTCATGCCGCTGACAGCAAAAGCGGTCTTCCCGATTTTTGTTGAAAATGTTCCCAGCACACCTTGATATTGTCTGATGACTCTGATAGAATAGAGATTTGAACCGACAAGTCTTCCTTCAGCCATAGCTGTTGAGGCGAGCATTATGTTTGAGAGATCGCCTGTGAAGAAATCGTATTTTATAGCACAATCGCCGATGGCAAAAACATCTTTTTCCGATGTCCGCAAATAGTCGTCAACAGGCACCCCTTTTCCTTCTTGATATGGAATACCTATTTTCTTTACAAGTTCAAGATTCGGCTTATATCCTACAGAAATGACAACGAGATCGCACTCTATTCTTGAGCCGTCGTCGAGTTCCACACCGCCGACAGAGGTCTCGCCTAATATTCTTTTAATCTTTTTTCCCGTTACGACAGTTCCACCTTGTCCGATGAGTATTTCTTTAACTTTTTCTCCGAATTCTTGATCCATGGTCGGTAACAGTTGAGGCATCATTTCAACGAGAGTGGTGTTCTTTTTCGCTTTTACTAATTCGTCTGCGACTTCAACGCCAATGTAACCGCCGCCGACAATAACGATTTTTTGGGCTTTATGAACTGCTGTACGAAAACGTTCCAGATATTCTCTTTCTTTATGTACAAGATAGACCCCGTCTTTATTGTTTCCTTCAATATTGGGAAGCATGGCGACAGAACCGGTGGCTAATACAAGCTTTTCATAGTGGATTTCTTCACCGTTGGAAAGAACTATGGTATGATCTTTTCTATCAACAGCCTCGCCATTGATGATATCGATTTTATTTGTTGTCAATGGCACATCCGGTAAAATATTTTCATCGACACCGTTTAAGGAGAACAAAACATAAGGTATTCCGCATGGAATCATCGGTTTCATGTCTTTGCGAATTAACGCGACATTTTTACTTGGATAAGAATTTTTGGCAGATAACGCCGCAGATACTCCGGCAGGACCTCCGCCAATAATTACGACATCATATTGTTTCATTATGGCACCTTTATTATTTGGTTAGACAATAGAACTCCGTATCCCAACGGATAACCGGAGCGCTCAGCGATAACTTCGCATTTAACTTTAAAAAGAAAATAGATCAGCCTCGTTTCATTCATTAATGTTTCGAGATTTCCCTGGCCTTTTGCAATGACAATGTCGGCCTTCTTGTAAAGTTCAAGAAATTCCGGAGTACATTGCCGTAGATCGGTTCCGGCAATCATACTTCCGCTTTCTACAACATTGCATATTTTATCTATACCGATCCGCTTTGCATCTTCAAGTGTTATGTCATTGAGAATCGGTTTCGACCGTACCGCGAAAATAACTTTTTTTTGCATAAGTTCAGATAGAAGAAATTTATCGAATAGTGCTTCCTCGTAGTTGTCGCCGATGTAGAGTATGATATCGGCTTTTTTTAAATCGTCTTTAAAATGGGGAAGCGAAGAGAGGTCAATAGTATTTGAAGCTATTCGATTGACTTCATATTCGATATCAAAACGATGGTTAGCGCCAAGGTCGATGATATTGCCGATGATGGCAATTCTTAGAGCAGTATCGAGCTTGTCTTTCGAGCCTTCCATCATTGTCCTAAAAAACGGGATATATTTCTCCGCTGTTTTTCTATTCTCTTCTTTTATTCTTTCGTAAGGGTTGACCACTCCCAGGTGTTTTTCAACGATGGACTGTATTGTCAAAGAGAACATCGGCGCGTTAAAATTTCCATCAACAGCATCGACAGATTTGCAGACTTCTTTGACTATCTTAAGTTGAAGTTCCTTGTCTTCCTTATTGAAGAGCCGGGCTGCATTGTATGCTTGATTTATAATACAGGGAATACATCGTGGATCAAAAAACATGGTCTTCACTTTTATTTAATTATTTACTAAAAATTGTCAGCCTATAATATACGTTTTCTTTTGCGCTTGCCTTTTTTAAAATGCATATCAAGCCAGCCGTTTCTTATATGATCTCTTGAATCAAAATGAGCTACATAGGGTTTGATATCTAATAACGGAGTGCCGTCAAGTATATCGACTTCTGAAAATACGATAATATTATCCTTCACCTTTTCCAATTTCACAATGGAAAATCCGATATGATTGGGCCTGTGAGGGCTTCTTATTGCAAATATCCCGTGTTCCTTATCCTCAAGGAACGGTTTCCCAACAAGTATCTCTTCTTTAGAGCGGTTAAAATGGTAAATTAAAATGAGGTGCGAAAATCCCTCAATGTCTTTAAGTCCCTCTTGATACCGTTTAAATAATTCTATCCGGCCCTTCACATGCTTTTTGAAAGTACCCTGAATAGGCATACCCTTTGGTTTTTTATAAGGCGTGTAAATTATTCCGATGGGTTTAAGATTGATTTCTTTTTTCATATCAGAAAGTAATCACTCTCTCGCTTTCTCCAATAATTTTATAAATATCTTTCATGGTCGAAATCGGGCACATCTCTAAGTTTCCTGCTCTCGTAACTTAATACAGCTTCCGCAAGCATAAATTTTGCTTTCCGCCTAAAAATCATACGGGGCGAGGCTTCCATTAATCAAAATGCTGTTTCGATACCAAAAAAAAGCGTCCCGGGCCTGGCAGGACCATAGACATACGCCGGATCTCGATCGGGCCCAGTATCCAGATCGTCTTGATAAGCATTTAATATATTTTTTGCTCCAATGTTTAATTTCATATTTAATCCGTTATTCAACGGAAGTTTGTAAGTAAGACCCACATCTATTTCAAAAAATTGATCGCTCTTTTCAAGGATAAGTATGGGATTTTCCTGTCCTTCCACAACGACTTCATGGGGTAAATCAGCTTCCCCGATATAAGTGCCATTCAGATAAAGGTCGATATTGCTGCTTGCAGTCAGGGATAAAATGATATTTCCTGTCAAGTCTGGTGTTCTAAAAAAATTATAGGTCCCGAAATCCTTATGAGGACTATCATAGCGACTTTTTTGATATGTTAAACCGCCACGAATTTCAAAACCGCTCAATGGACGAATTCCCATATCCATTTCGATACCTGTTACCTTAGCGCCGTCACTGTTTACACGTTCCCAGCGTTCGATACTGCCTTGTTTGGAAACAAACTGCTCGGTGAAGGAATCGGTTAATTTTGTATAAAAAGCGGTCAATGAAAACATGGTCGGAATATCATTTATATAACCCAAATATTCCAATCCACCGCTGAGTGAATGGCTGCGCTCTTCTTTTAGTTCCGCTGAATTTCGAATGACTCGTTGATCACCTTCAATGCCGCACAGATGCAAATCTTCGTCGTACGTTTGTGGTGGTTTGAATCCCGTGGTATACGCGGCTCGAAGCGTAATACCTTTGCCAATATTAAATTTCCCATTGAGACGGGGACTCACAATCCAATCTTTCAGTTCAGAGTGCTTATCGAAACGAATACCTGCCACAAATTCCAATTGCTTATCATCACCAAAATGGAAATTATCTTGAACAAAGATTCCCGTATTTTTATAGATCTCATTTATATAGTAGGCTGTTTCAGCAGCAGTTTCATCCTGCAATTTATCTTGGGAATATTGTACTCCAGATGTCAGGAGATGGTTCTGCGCTTGGTAATTAAATTGAAATCCTGCAATTTGCATCGGATTATCTGTTTTTCCATAAAAAGCCAGCGCATCCAATGTATCCTTCGGCGTGTCGCCGCCTAAACCACCGAAATAGGATTTTCGATTTTCGAATGAAAAAGAATAAAAAAATCGATAGTCGAAAAGCGCTCCAGGTCGATGAGACCAGCGAATAGTTCCCCCCGATCGCCAGTGTTCTATCCATTCGGCGATGTCAGCTTCATGGACAGGCAGATCGAACTTGTTGCCTCCACGCCGTTCTTCATGGATTTGATGAAACGATGCTAATAATTCACTATTGATAAATGGTTGGTAATACCATTTGAATCCGAATGTTTCATTACGCAGCTCGCCTAATTCACTAAATCCATCTTTGTTGTAGTCATAAGGATTACGCTTTCGGAACGAGCCAAATATGTAGGTGCCCGACGTCCCTTTATTATAAACATTCTCTGCAACGGCGCCAAGATGCTGATCTATTTTACCATCGGTGGAGTTGCTCTGGTATTTGATCCTTACCTGGTTTATCATGGGCGTTCGTGTAATCATATTAATGACTCCAGCCACCGCGCCGCCGCCATAAAGCGATGATCCGCCGCCTTTTACGATTTCAATCTGATCGACCATTTCTTCGGGAAAATGCTCGAGCCCGTACACACCGGCCAAACTACTGACGACGGGATCGCCATCAATCAAAATCTGTGAATATTTGCCATCCATGCCCAAAATACGCACCTGTGAAAAATTACAATTTGTGCAATTATTTTCAACCCTGATTCCGGTATGAAAAGAAAGGGCTTCCGCCAAATTGCAAGCATGTTTTTGTTCAATCAACTGCCGTGGAATGACCTCGGTTCGTACAGGCATATCTTCCATCAGATGTGGAGTTAATGTTCCCGTTACCACCATGGCTCCCATTTCAAACATAGTCGATTCAAGTTCAAAATTAACCATCGTGTGTTCATCAGATTGAATGTCTATAATTTTTTGTTCCTGTTTGTATCCCATCACCGACGCAACGAGATGCAATTGCCCGGGTGAGACATTGCTAATAATATACTCGCCATTTTTGTCGGTTGCGGCTCCGACGGTTGTATGTTCAACGATTACATTGACTCCTGGCAGGGGCTCTTTTGTTTTTTTATCGATCACTTTACCTTTTATCGAACCGTTACCAGGCATTGCAAATGTAACTGTAGAAGAAAATAACAAACCGAATATTAAATATGTTTTCATAGCTTGGATTACGATTTTTATGTTCATTTATTCTGTGATATGATATGAGTATTTCTTTTTTTAGTTATCGTTTTTATCTTACTTTTTTAATGATGATTTATATATTATGAACCAGCCGGCAGATCCTATAGCTATCAGCCCAAGAGATATCAACTGCGCTTCACTTAATCCAAAAGCAATCCGCGGATTGATGCGGATGAACTCTATTGTAAACCTTTCAATTCCGGCCAATATCAAATAGAACATGAATAACATTCCTGTCGGCAAAGGCTTTTTTCGGATGGACCAAAGGAATAAAAACATTACTCCGCAAATCAGAAATTCGTACACAGGAGTCGGATGGCATGGAGTGTTATCCGGAACAATACCTCCTGGAAATTGACTGCAGATTTCCGGAAAACCTCTGAAGGCTGCCGAAGGCGGGTATGTGCCGTTCGAATAATCAGTTCCCCAGGGAAGTGTCGTCGGGAAACCATAATCGCCGTCACCTGAAAGATGACATCCGATACGTGCAATGCCATATGCAAGAATCAAAGCAGGCGAAATTGCATCGGCCACAGTAAAGAAAGTGATTTCCTTTTTCTTTGAATAAAGATATATTGAGAACGTTGCGAGAATGAAACCGCCGTAAAATGTTAATCCGCCTGGATTAAATATCATGCCTATTGGATCCGCCGTGAATTCGCGCCAGTATTCTAACAAGTAAAGAATTTTTGATCCTGCAATACCCGAAACCAGTGCTATTAATGTGATATTATTCGCTATATTCGGATCCAGTTTCCGGCGTTTGAATTCGCTGACGAAAAGATAACTTCCGACAATGAAACCGGTTGCAAGCATTAAACCGTAGCTATAAACTGTAAAGGGGCCGATTTGAAAGAGTCTGGGACACATAAATAATATTCCTGTTAATAAGGGGTTTTAGGTATCGACTCGAAATTGCATAAATATTTTTTGGCTTATTTGAAATTTACGAAAATATTTAGCCGGATACAGCATGATCATTCTTATTATTTACAAAGACATTATTTGAATGAAATATCCCTATATCCATTTTTTTCTATGGAAGAAGGCGGTTATTTCTAAAAAATATTTTTTCTTCGGAATCGATTCTTGCGGCTAATTTTTCATCGATCATATATTTCAGCATGTCCGGATCGCCGCCTTTATTTTCAATAAATTTATTTGCCGCTTCTTCAGTCACAGGATGCACGGACATAATTCCCAAAAGTTCTTCTTCAAGTCCGCCGGCACCTTCAAAATCATTTTCTTCAGAAAAGAATAACGTTTCTGAATCCGTGATTTTATTTTTTGTGAACTTCGAAATTTCAGAGAGTGTTGAAATACGGGGCGCCGCGACATAAGCTTCAGTGGGCGGGCGGATTGGAATCGTGAAGTATGATTTGTTTCTCTTCAGTTTTTTAAAGTATTCGCTTAGCACTTCTAACTCACCAAGATTGTCATTTATATTCTCTACCAGCATTGTCTCCGTGGTAAGAAAGCCACGGTAAGATTTTGAGAAGTCGATTATTCCATCGAGAATTGCATTGAATTTTAATTTTCCATGCGGCCTGTCCAGTTTTGTCCACGTTGTTTCATTTACCGTATCAACTTTTACTGATACATGATCTGCAAGTGAAAGACTTTCTTTTACATCATCGTTCCACAAAAGAGAGGAGTTTGTGAAAACTGCAATTTTGCGGCCAAATTCTCGAAGAAGTAAAATCTCTTTCGAAAGGTTAACATCAAGAGTCGGTTCGCCATTTGGAAGAATACTGATATAATCTATTTGAGTACGTTGTTCAGTCAATAGTTTAATCTTGTCATTAACGAGATTGAACGCTTCTTGTAGATCCAAAAACCCATCCCGTTTTATTGAACAGCGTTTAGTACGGCCGACCTGGCAGTATACGCAGTTATAAGTACATACTTTTTGATACATAGTCATTGATACCGAGGCTGTATCCCAATCTTCGTGACGGCACAGGCCCGAAAACAATGT
>Ga0315548_1004070_pt1 | contig 10682 bp, 14 predicted proteins | sample SalMarSW160110MG_2_FD_202540 | JGI IMG/M metagenome (GOLD analysis project Ga0315548, IMG submission 202540) | Salt marsh sediment microbial communities from the Plum Island Ecosystem LTER, Massachusetts, United States - Salt Marsh Sediment SW1601-110 ... | reverse complement strand
CAGAATATGAATATAATGTTCGGCCTGGAAGAATCTCTCGGCCTGAAATAGTTTTCGCAATGTACGAAATCTTTTCTAAGTGAGTTTGTTTTAGAAAGACTTAAGAATGTTTTTTGGTCTTATTTTTTTATTATGTTTTGTATTACCGATTGTTTCATTGACATATAAAGTTAAAAATCCAATTCTACGCTGGTGCTTCATTATCATGCCACCGTTTTTTATTATTGTTTTGTATTGGATACCATGGGATATTATGACAATAGACTTTTGGGGGCCGGCATTTATTGCTTACTTATGGTCAATAGTCAGCTTATTAATTAACATTATTAGAATTATTGTTAGGGCATATAAGAAAGAGCAACAAATCAAATTTGTCAAAACAAGGTTTGTACGCCCCATATTAACGATTTGTATTTTTCTGATTGTATTTTCTTTTGTCCAACAATCGCGTTTTTCAGCTAATAAGTATGCTATGGAAGTAGGAAAAGAAATTCAGTCTATAGCTGACACAAATGGCATATGCCCCGAGAAAATCCAGGGATGGGTAGTATCTGAACGGGACCCCAATATGTATGGAACTATGTATGGAAAATACGGTACGAAGTATCCGGTAAAATATCTGCCCTCAGAGAATAGAAAAGAATTCACTATCAGTGTTTACAATAATATCGACGAACATTTTTATGTTACCGGAGGTGTAGAACTTGAGTTAAGAGCAACTCACTCAGGTCCCGGCGGGAGCAAGGAAGTTCCTATTGAATAACTGTTTTTTGTTAGTAAATAGGACACTTTTGCCCATTTTTGTTAATATTTCTCCGCCAAATCCGTGTTAATCTGTGTAAATCAGTGTCAAAAAAAGTTAATCAATTTTAATCCGTGTAAATCCGCGTTAATCCGTGGTTGGATTACGTTTATGTAATTAGAATTTTGGTAATTTGAATTTGTTTCGGATTTCGGATTTAGTGCTTCGGATTTTTCCTTGACTTTACTTCAATTTGTGGTATAAAGAATTTGTGTGTTAGCAAACACACGTTGGGAGGGCAGTTCCTCACGTATCGGCCAGCAGGCCCAGAAAATCTTATTTCATAACTTCTTTTTCCTTAAGGAGTTACATAACAACAATAAATAATAAATCATAATTAATAAATTAAAAACAAGGAGTAGCGGATGTTTAACAACTTACACCATAAGGAGTTATCTAGTTTAGCGGTCGCCGGTACGGCGACTTCGGTTAGCCTCGTTGCTAGCGACGAGGGCACAGCGCGCAAATCACACCTTTTTTTGCAAAACAAAGCCAATTTTAAGATCACTCGAAATGATATAAGTACCTATAATACATATACTTATGGCAATTTAATTGCCTTTTTCATTCCCAAAAACAAAGCCAAACAAAGCCAATTCAAACCCAATTTTAGCTCAAAATTGGCTTTGTTTTCCCGAAACGAACCCAATTTCAAACCCAATTCTGTTAAAATAGGTAGTCTCTATCGGCTCACTATATCTAAAAGCGTTTTTCGTTTTTATTCTGTATTCTTTGTTCCGCGTCCTCTTTTGAGACAAATAATTGGCTTCTGTTTCACCAAAATTAGCCGTAAAATGGCCTGAAAAATTAAGGAAAAACTCTGTGGCTAAGGGAATTTTAAAGGTAGCGACGTGTCAGTTTGCAGTAGGGGGTTCTGTCAGGCGGAACGGCAATCAGATATGTAGCTATGTTAAAAAAGCGGCGAGGGCGGGGGCGGAAATTGTGCATTTTCCGGAATCTGCGCTTAGCGGTTACGGCGGAATAGATGTACCAAACTTTGTCGATTACGACTGGGATTTGCTACGAGGCGAAACTAAAAAAATACAGCAGGCAGCGGCCAAAAACAAAATTTACGTCGTGTTTGGAAGTGCACATAAAATCAATGGTTCGACGAAGCTCACCACAGGCGGAAAAGATAGACCGCATCAGAGTTTGTACCTTATCAATCCTAAGGGCCAAGTTCAGTGCAGATACGATAAGCGGTTTTGCATAAAAGCAGAGCTGAAAAGATATACGCCGGGTGATAGATTCGTTTACTTTACGATAAACGGCGTGAAATGCTCGATGCTGATTTGTTTCGATATTCGGTTTCCTGAAATTTATAGAGAGCTTTATAAAAGAGGCGTCAAATGTATATTCCAGTCGTTTTATAATGCGCATCAGAAAGGGCCGAGCGTGCATAGTGATATAATGCGCCAAAGTATGCAGTGCCGTGCAGCGACAAATGCGTTCTGGGCCAGTATGAGTAATTCAAGCGGCTATTATTCGCCATATCCATCGTGCTTTATCCGGCCGGACGGTAAGATTGTAAAGCAGCTTCAGCGGAACAAGGCAGGGTTAATGGTAAATACGGTTGACCTGTCGCAGAGATTTTACGACCCGATGGAAGGATTCAGAGAAATGGCAATTAAGGGAAAACTGAGTAATAGAGCATAGGAAAATGTGATGTGAGTGTGCTATGAATGTAAGAGAATTTAAGAAATCAGATTTGGGCGATGTCAGGGAATTGATATATCGGACGATTGATGTTTGTTACAGGAAGGATTATTGCCCGGAGGCGATAAAGTTTTTTAAGGATTGGCATCGTGATGAGCATATTCTGAAGGATGCCGAAAATGGTTATATGATTGTTCTGACTGAAAATGAAAGGATTGTTGCAACCGGTGCCGTAAATGATGGCGAGATAAAGAGGGTCTTTGTTGAGACGGAGCTGCAGGGAAAAGGTTTCGGCAGGTTAATTATGGAAAAGCTGGAAGAAAGAGCAAGGCAGGATGGAGTTGGACGAGTCCGGCTGGATGCATCTTTACCATCTGAGAAGTTTTATGATTTGTTAGACTATGAAACCACGGAAAAAACTTATCTGGAAGTTGAGAACGGCAAAAAGCTGGATTATTATAAGATGGAGAAATTAATAAAGTAATGCAAAGGAAAGTTGAGAAAGGTCTAAAATGAAAAGGCTATCAATTCTATTGCTTGTTGTAATGGTAAGTTTAAGCTCGTGCACGACAAACCAGGAGAATGAAATCGCCAAAAAGAACGCGTCCTACTTGTTTCAGCCGAAACCTCTTGATGACGAATGGAACAGGTGGCTTGTTGGTGAGTGGAAAGTCGTTTCGGGCGAATCAGACTGGCTTGCCGACGAGTCGGGAAACACGGTTGAAATCGATGTGGATGAGGAAGGGACAAGCGGTTTCAAAGTAGAGTTCGGTTTGAATGGGCAGTTTTTAATTATGAGAGGAAGTGTCGGCGAGATGACTGATGAGCAAAAGAAACAGGTTAAGGAGGCGTTTAAAGAGACGACAAACGCTTCTGATGAAGATTTGGAAAGATTTGTGAGTATGCCTTACAAGTCGCTGCAAATTCAAACGATTGATCCGAAGACCGGCGAAAGGATTGGGTATTTTTTTGATAGCCAGCGTTGTATAGCCAAGGGAACGGGCCGGTTGGAAGGAAACAAAGAAATTATGGAATGGGAATGGTCCGGGACCGGCCAAGGGGTTAGGAGTGTAGGCATCATAGAAAAAATCAGCGACAATAAGTTTACCGGTATTCACAAATATACTCTGCCCAACGGTGATAAAATGGAAGAGAAAATAGAAATGACCCGGATAGCGAAGTGACCGGAAAGTAAGTCTATGCATTAAAGGCCTTTTTTAATTGGTGTAGCAAAAGAGAAAGAAAATGAAGACAGAAAAACAATTAAAGATAAGAAAACTGGTTGTTACTGATTTACCGAAAATACAAAAACTGATATGCAGAACAATCGATAAGTGCTATAAAGGCCGGCTCTTTGATTATGTTGTCACGTATCTGAAAAGATTCCACAGCCAGGAGAATATTTTGGCTGTTGCCGAAAAAGGATATACGGCGATTGTTGAGATGGACGGTGAAATTGTCGCCACAGGCAGTTTGATTGAAGGAGTGATTCTGCGAGTTTATGTTAACCCGGACTGCCAGAAGCAGGGAATCGGCAAGCTGATTATGAAGGAGCTGGAAAGAAGAGCGCTGCAGGAGGGTTATGATGAAGTGATTCTTCGTGCAACGGATATATCGTGGCAATACTACCATTTACTGGGCTATACGATAGTGGAAAAAAATTATGTAGCGGTGGAAAAGAGTGCGCGATTAGAGTATTATAAAATGATAAAAAGACTCGGCGAGAGGGCGGTGCCGGCTTTGAACAAGGGCTATGAATTGAAAGAGGATAAGTGGATAATAATATGATAACGTCGGCGAAGGGTTTTCTTGCGGCGGGCGTGAGCTGCGGATTGAAAAAATCCGGCAGGCTGGACCTCGCCTTGTTAGTATGCCCGTCAGGAGCAAATGCGGCGGCGATGTTTACAACGAATAAAATTATATCAGCCGCCGTTCAGGTCAGTAAGAATCATATTAAAAGCAAAAAAATCTTCGCTGTAGTTGCTAACAGCGGCGGTGCAAATGCCTGTACCGGCGAGCAGGGATTGCAGAATGCGATAAAAATGTGCAGGCAGACTGCAAAGCTGTTAAAAGCAGAGCCGAACGAAGTACTTGTCGCATCGACGGGGATAATCGGTGAGCAGCTGCCGATGAAAAAGGTTACCGCAGGTATTTCAAAGGCGGCAGAAGGACTTTCTGCTTCAGCATCGGCAGGCCTTGATTTTGCAAAGGCAATAATGACAACGGATACGAAGGTCAAAAAGGCTGTGCGCAGATTCCGGATTTCCGGCAAAAATGTCACTATAGCAGGCACGGCGAAAGGTGCAGGGATGATAGGTCCTGATATGGCAACCACTCTTTGTTTTATTACAACTGATGCAGCCATAAGCAAAGCTATGCTTGTAAGGTCACTAAAAGAAGCAATTGGGAATTCTTTGAACAGGCTGACTGTTGACGGCTGGCAGAGCACAAACGATACGGTGATAATTCTTGCAAGCGGCGCCGCTGGTAATCGGCCTATAGTCAAACAGGGTCCTGCTTATAAGAAATTCAGCAGAGAGCTTATGTTGCTTTGTCAGGATTTGGCCAGGCAGATGGCACTTGATGCAGAGGGCGCGACAAAGAGTTTTAAGGTAGTTGTTAAATCTGCAGCGAGTAAGGCGGATGCTGCGAGAGCTGCGAAGGCTGTTGCTGATTATAATCTGGTTAAATGTGCGGTTCACGGCTCCGACGCGAACTGGGGCAGGATTATCTGCGCGGTCGGCTCGTGCGGAGTCGAACTTAATGAACGCAAACTAACCTGCAAAATCGGTAATGTCACGGTATTCAAGAATGGCAGGCCTTCGAAGTTTGACCATAAAAAGGTCAAAAAGATTATTTTACAAAAAGAGCACACAATTACAATAGAGCTGGGTGCGGGAAAGGCAAGTGACTTTTATTACGGCTGCGACCTCAGTAAGGAATATGTTACAATAAACGCCGATTACCATACATAATACAAATCCTTTAAATTAGTTTTGTAGGACGGGCTTGGCAGTAATTACCTGATTATTTTTTCTATCGCACAGGCGACTATATAATCCGGCAGCTTGCCTAAGACCGGGCCCGATTGGTATGCAGTGATAATACTTTTGTCGGGATAAGCTCCGCATTCTTTGATTAGTTCTTCCGTCAGCTCGTGCAATCTTTCTTCGCTTAACTCACTTGTTGCCTTGTTGTAAATCGCTTCCATCAGCGACTCGAATTCCGGACGGCTGTCATAGAAGTTAAGCTGCAGCTCAAGTTCGATTGCCTCTTTTGCCCTTATCCTGTCAAAGGTATATTGGAAACCGATTGGGTTATAGGTTTCAAGGCGCTCATCAACAAAGGCAAGACACGCATCAAGATATGCGGCAAACTTGTCATCGTTGAAGTTCTCAAAGCCCTGCCTTTTTGTTTCGTCTGTTAGTAATTGCCTTATTATTACCTGCAGGCTTTTTTTGTTGGATTCGAGCTTTTCGTAAAGAGCCTCGTAATATGCATTAAGAAGCAGTTTTGCCTCGTTCATTTTTAAGTGCACCAAATAAAACATTGTCGGCTGACAAGACAATACAAACCATTATGATAGCATTTTATATATCTTTTATCAGCCCGTAAATTTTTTAGATTTATCTGCCAAAGGTGTTGACAGGGTGTTACAAAGTCAGCAAACTTATAATTGTTTTATTAAAAATTTTTAGGAGGTCAAATTATGAAAGCTGACGTTAAGCGTATCGATGTTTGGGTTGCCGGTATTGAGGACCGGCCCGGCGCATTGGCTAAAAAGCTTGAAGCCTTAGCCAGAGCAGGTGCTCGCCTTGAATTTTTGCTTGCCCGCAGGCGGCCGGAAAAACCGGGTCAGGGTGTAGTATTTGCCGCACCAATCAAAACAGGCAAGCAAACGGCGGCAGCCAAAAAAGCCGGATTCAAAAAGACCAAGGCTTTATTTGCCTTGCGTCTTGCCGCTGCAGACAAAGCCGGTCTCGGAGCTGCAATTGCTAAGAAAATTGCAGAGGCCGATATCAACATCCGCGGCTTATCTGCCGTGGCTGTTGGCAAAAGTGCTGTCTTTTACTTCGCTTTTGATAGTGCTGCGGATGTCAATAAAGCTGCGCGAAACCTGAAGCAGATTTGATAATAGCTTTTATAATCTCGTTTACAACACTGTCTTGATTTTGAATTGTTAGATTGAACAGTCTGGCTGCCGGATGGTTTTTTATCTCAGAGATAAGACCGTCGCCTTTTTGTGCTACGGTTGCTATGATGGTTTTATCTGAATCGAAGAGCCGGCGGACGGCGCTTTCGAATTTGCCCGAAAAACATTCCATCTTTCCAATTTCATCGATTATGAAAATCTGTGCATCGTCTTCGGGATTCAGTACCGGCACAATGACTTTTTCAAACTCTTCGAGATTCACTCTGTATTTGCCGACCCTGTAAGAAGTTTTAATATTTATATGTGCTAATATTCCTGTATGCCCGTCAAGACGATTGAAGCGAAAGCCTTTTCGTGTATTGCCTTCGCGGATTTCCTGTGTATAAAAGCCGGCGGTATTTTTGCCTTTTAATTTTTCTAAGATTTGCATTATTGCTGTTGTCTTGCCGCAGCCCGGCAGACCAGTAAGTAAGATTTTAGGTGATTTTGAGGATATTTTTGCCTCTTGTTCCATGCTCTATATTCGCTTTAGCTTTACCAGCAGGCGGTGCCGAAATCAGCAAAAATCTTCTCGGAGTGTTCGTAGTCTTTTTCTAATAGATTCGAGCCGGATTTCTGAAAGTAAGCACCTTGTCTGTAACATTCTGTTATAGCGGTGAGGAGATTTTTCAGTGAAGGGAAAAAGAAGTAATAGCCACCCTCGGAGAAATGATAAAATACGCAGCCTTCGTTGCTATTACGGTCCGGATCATAGAAATAGCCATCACCACAAAGGTCATCAAAGATTGTAATCCAGTTTTTCCTGTGACCGGCAAAAATATTGAAAGCGATACGTTGGAGAAGGGGTGCAGACTTTAGCTGTTGCTTGCAAATAATGTATTGCTCGATAGCAGCGTCCAAAGGCAGGAAAATATGGCCGGGTATGAAATTCTGATTCTCATTGGCTTGGCATCCGTTGTGCCAAATATATAGGGTTCTAAGTTCGTCATTGAGTTTTATGCCAGCTTTCTTTTCAAGTTCATCTATTTCTCTCGAAGACAATCCAGCCTGAAGTCGAATTGCAACCGACGGAACTTTTTCTGACAGTACTGTGTCTAGATCCCGAAGAACATCTTCTAACGATTTATCAACAACCATTGGCAGAGACATTGGCTTGGGATAGAAGAATTCTCGTAGTCCACGGAGCGCTGCGAAGTAAGCAATGCATATACCGAAAACTATTATGCTAAGTATAAGAACTATCCACATCCATCTCTTCAATTTAATCATTTTTAATAATATCCTATTTATGATTAGCTGATGCTATTTCATTTTGCAATTTTATCTTTGATTTTTAATCTTTTATTTTGGTCTTTTGTTTTTAACAAACTTTTGGATTTTGGATAAGGTTAAGGTGTTCAGTACATCAGCATTTGTTGCCCAGCCTCGTCCTGCTGTTGCAACACCATATTCCATTAGCCAGAGACCTTCGGTATTGTGAGCATCTGTTCCGATTGCAAGTTTCACGCCGGCTTCGACGGCCATTTTGCAATGGATGTCTTTTAAGTCCAGCCGCCAGGGATTTGCATTTACTTCAAGTGCAGTGCCTGTTTCAGCCGCCTGCTTGATTACCGCAGCGATGTCGATGTCCATCGGCTCTCTCTGTCCTAACAACCTGCCGGTCGGATGAGCAATGCAGTTTATATACGGATTGTCCATCGCTTTCAGTGTGCGGGTAGTTACCTTTTCCCTTGAGCTTGCCATACCGGAATGTATCGATACTATTACAAAGTCCAAATCGGCTAACAATTTATTATCGAAATCAATTGAGCCGTTGGCGAGGATGTCAACTTCTGAGCCTGCAAGAATCCTGATACCTTTTATTTTCTCATTGAGTTTGTGTATCTGTTTGATTTGGTTAGCGAGTCTTTTCGCGGACAGACCGTTTGCAATCGCTGATGATTTGGAATGGTCGGTTATGCAGATATATTTATATCCTAACTGCCTTGCAGCTTCTGCCATCTCCTTTATACTGTTGTCGCCATCGGAAGCATTTGTGTGCATATGCAGGTCGCCCTTTATATCTTTAAGCTGCACTAATTTTGGAAGTTTATGATTCTGTGCAGCCTCTATTTCGCCTCTGTCCTCTCGCAGCAGCGGGTCAATATAATCAAGTCCCAACCTTTCGTAGATTTCTTCCTCACTGCTTCCTGCAATTATCTTATCTTTTTTGTCGAACAGGCCGTATTCGTTCAATTTGAGTTTTGCTTTTAGAGCAATCTCTCTTAATCGCACGTTGTGTTGTTTCGAGCCGGTAAAATATTGTGCCGCAGCGCCGAAGCTTTCTTTCGGTACGACCCGCACATCAACATGTACCGGACAGGCTTCCGTCTGTACAATAGCAGAGCCTTTAGTTGGCCCAGACGCAATTACCTCCCGTACAAACTCTGCACCTGTAAAGGCCTGTATGATTCTTTTGCCGTCTTTGGCTGCAACGAGTATATCAACATCTCCGATAGTCTCAGCCATTCGTCTTACCGAGCCTGCAGGCTGTATCTTTTTGATTCCGGAAAGCTTTTCAAGAAATTCGCCTACTAATTCTGACGCTTCCAACGCCTCATCGAGCAGAATTCGTCCTGTTGACTTTTCGAGAAATTCTATACCTTTTGCGATTGCAGCAGCTTTTTTCTCACCGAAGCCGGGCAGTTCAGCTACTAAATTTTTTGAAAGTACCTTTTTGAGGTCTTTCATCGATTTAACTTGTAAGTTTTCATATAGGGCTTTCACGCCTTTTGGTCCCACGCCGGGAATTTTTAGAAGTTCGAGTAGTTCAGATGGTATCTTTTTTAAAAGCTGCTGGTGTGCTGTTATTGTGCCCTTTGTTACAAATTCCTCGATTTTTGCAAGGCTTGATTTTCCGATGCCCGGCGTTTTTGCAAGTTTGCCTGTTGAAAGCATCTCTTCTATATCGGTAGGCATATCCCTTATAAGACGTGCAACTTTCCTGTAGCTGTTAATGCGAAAGCGGTCTTCGGCAAGGATTTCCATAATGTCCGCCATCTGGTCGAAAAGCTCGCTTAATGCAGCATTTTTCATGTTTGAGATTATAGCTTGACGGCAGCTATAATTACAATGGATTTCGTTTTTTACTATGGTATGTATTAAAAAAACAACGGCCTTGTTTATAAAAAGCAACGGCCTTTTAAGGGCTTTTTGCCTATGTTGTTATATACACGCCTTGGTTTTTTAATAAGTGCCTGTGTTGTTTTTCGGCAACACAGAGGCGTAACCAATAAAATCCCCTTATTTTGAAAAAGGCAAAAGGTGCTGCTAAGCAGGGCTGCAGATAGGCTTTAGCGGGCTATGAAGCGGTGGTTAAAATAATTTTGCTCACTTGTTGATATTATATAGTATGGGTATGGTTTTTGCACATTTTGTAAATTTACCAGCAGGAAGGGATTTGGATAACTCTTTAGGCGGGAACATACAAGCCATAATTGATTATTGATGTATAGTATGTTGAGTTGCAGGCGGGTAATGAATAAAACGAAGCTGAAAAATGAGTTAAAAGAATTGGCCAGGGAATTTGACCGGCCGGCTTGTGCTAAGCGTAATAGACTGCAAAGCTTAGCCAAAGATGCATGTAGCAGCCAAAGGAGGCTACGAGAAACTGTTGATGGGCTGCAGGAGTCATTGGACTATCTGCGCGTATGCATTAAGTACCAGGCCTTCGACCTTGAGGCAACCCGTAGAGAAAACGAATATCTAAAAAGGCTTCTCGAAGAAAAAGACATCTGAGTTTGTAATTGCTTTATGGGCTTGTCGTTTTTGGTTGCCAGGCAGGTTTTACCGGTAAAAACTTTGGTATTGTCACATATAATAGGCGGGATACTTGTCTAAGAAGTATCCCGCCTTTTTTCAACAAATCTTGACGAACCTGTAATTATTTTACCTTGGCATTTAGCATCCGTTGTTGTCGGTGCTTAGCAGGTCGTCGCTGGTCTTTATCTTGCCGTCGGGGCCGCAACTTCTTATTAAAAATGGTGTTCCGTCTTCAGGTTCCAGCTCGTACAGAAAATCGTTTTCCCAACT
>Ga0315548_1004064_pt1 | contig 10691 bp, 11 predicted proteins | sample SalMarSW160110MG_2_FD_202540 | JGI IMG/M metagenome (GOLD analysis project Ga0315548, IMG submission 202540) | Salt marsh sediment microbial communities from the Plum Island Ecosystem LTER, Massachusetts, United States - Salt Marsh Sediment SW1601-110 ... | reverse complement strand
CGGAGAGGGCCGGGAAGTTACTTCAATCGTTCAAAGTTGACACCGACTCGGTCGAAAAATCGAGAAAATGTCCGATCTGCGACAAAAAGATGCAAAAGATTGTCGTCGGGTCTTCCAATCCGAAATTGCTGATCGATAAATGTTCCGGTGGTGACGGTCTGTGGTTTGATAAGGGGGAATTGAACGATATTTTTGAGAGAGCACAACTTGACAAAGACAATAAGATTCAGGAATTATTAAAAAATATGTTCAGATATAGTTGAAATTAAATGAAAGGGGAAAGTTATGAGTACGTTGAGCTATGTGTTAATAGGTGTTGCAATTGTTATTATTGTCGCCGTGATAATAATAAAAAAGAGGTCGTAGTGCAAAAACACAGCACTTCTGATATAGGAGAAAGCCAATGTCGGGATTTATTGTTATTGTCTTATTAATCTTGCTCGTTCCTGTTCTGCTTATTCTGTTCGTAATCGGAATATACAATGCCTTGGTTCGGCTGAGAAATCAGGTTAATAATGCCTGGTCGCAGATTGACGTTCAGCTCAAGCGCAGACACGATTTGATTCCCAATCTTGTCGAAACGGCCAAAGGATATATGAAGCATGAGCGAGGAACTTTCGAGGCTATAACGCAGGCGCGAAGTCAGGCCATGGGAGCCAAAACCGTTGCCGAGTCTTCAAAAGCAGAAGGAGCCCTCGGTGAAGCGTTGAGTAAGTTCATGCTGGTCGTTGAAAATTATCCTGACTTGAAGGCGAATCAGAATTTCCTCGCGGTCCAGGAGGAGCTCAGCAGCACTGAAAACAAGATTGCATTTTCACGGCAAAGCTACAATGACCAGGTCCTTGCTTTCAATAACAAGATTCAGATGTTCCCTTCGAATATTGTTGCAGGCATGTTCAGTTTCGGTAAACGTGACTTCTTCGAGATAGAAGTTGCCGCCGAACGGGAAGTACCAAAAGTGAGTTTTTAGTTTTCTGTTTTGAGTTTTAAGCCTTATAAATAATATCGTCGGACAGAGCATCTTTGAAAAAGACTTTGAAAACTAAAAACTACAAATTTAGAACTGAAAACTTATTTTATGTGGGAACTGATTAGAGCCAACAAGAGAAATTCCATCATCCTGATGGTATTAATGGCTGGGGTGTTGTTGCTTCTGGGCTTTGTAATCGGCCTGGCTTTCTCCGGGAAGCCGGAAGGCGGCTTTTTCGGCCTGATGATCGCAACGGTGATTTGGATTGTGCTGACACTGGTTAGTTTTTCGAGCGGCGACCAGATATTATTATCTGCAAGCAGGGCACAGCTGGTAACCCATGATGTGCATCCTCAATTGTTCAATGTCGTCGAAGAAATGAAAATCGCTGCCGCCTTGCCGGCCATGCCGAAAGTTTACATTATCAACGATCCCGCCCCCAATGCTTTTGCCACCGGTCGCAAACCCGAAACCGCATCCGTCGCTGTTACCGCCGGCCTTTTGGCCCGGCTCAACCGGGATGAGCTCCAGGGTGTCATCGCACATGAGATGAGTCACATTCTAAATCGTGACATCCTTTTTGTCACACTTGCCGGCATAATGCTCGGCTCAATCGTCTTACTCTCACAGGTGTTCCTGCGGGGCATGTTTTACAGTTCACTCGGCGGTTCACGCCGGAGATATTCGGGCGGCGGAAAAGGCGGCGGTCAGGCTCAGATAGTAATGCTGGTAATTGCAATACTCGCCGCCGTCCTGGCGCCGATAATGGCGTATCTTCTGTACTTTGCGCTTTCAAGAAGGAGAGAGTACCTCGCCGATGCCGGTGCCGCCAGATTGACTCGTTATCCGGAAGGGCTTGCCAGCGCTTTGGAGAAGATTGCCGGCGACCGCTCGCCACAATTGGCATCGGTCAATAAAGTGACGGCTCCGATGTATATTGTTAATCCCTTCAAGAAGAAGGGACAGATGAAATTATCTGATCTGACCAGTACGCACCCGCCGATCTCCGAGAGGATCCGAATTTTGCGTAATATGACTCACGGGGCCTCTTATAAAGATTACTCGAACGCATTTAGTGAGGTTACACATTCCAAAACAATTGTACCTCCTTCGGCCCTTGGCAAAGAAGAGATAGGATTACGGCAGGCTGGGGCCAAAGCGGAAGGGCAGCAGCGTCAACAGGCACAAATGCGCCAAGTCGGCGATATAATGCGTAAGGTCAATCAGTTCGTATTTCTGACATGTGCCTGCGGCCTGAAACTAAAAATACCCCCAAACTTCAAAGGCGACCAGGTCCAGTGCCCTCGTTGTCATAAAAACCACCAAATCCCTGGAAAATAAACAGGATCTGCTCGTTAAATAACAGCTTGATTAATATTGCGGCTGAGAGGTTCGATTTTACTAACCGGCTTTCAAACCCAAACCGGGATTGATAACTGTTTTTCTTATTCTTTCGATATCTTTTTCAAGCCTGTCGAATTTCCGTTTGCAGACAAATGTAAATAAAGCGTCCTCGGGGCGCAAATTCCCGTTTTGGCCGTTATTCTCATTCGCAGAACTCACACGCCGGGTAATGTATTCGTTTATCAGCTCGCGCTGCTCTTTCAGCAGTTTATGCAACAGCGTAACCTTCCCGTCGAGCACAACGTTGTCTCTTTCCAATGCAGCAAGGCGTTGTTCTATTGTCAGTCTCATTTTCTGTTCCGCTTCTTTCGATATTTTAACTATTTTGTCCATTTGCTGCCCAGGTTCTTCATGTTCCTATATATTTATTATACCATATTTACGGGATTTTTGTTCTTTATTTATGGTGTTTATCCGGCGAGGTAATAGGATTGTTTTAAAATTTCACTTGAGATAAAATCAGGTTTCAGGATCGTGGTTACGAGATATACTTTGCCCAGTACTATCAGGTCGCGATTATTCCAAGTTAATCGTTTGGCCGGGTGTTAGTATCATCACTTCGCACCGGACCTTTTTTGCAAATTGTTCGGCGTCTTTTTTCCCGCCTACGATGTCACCCCAGTGGTACGGTATCGCCATTTTAGGATTTATATACTTGGTCGCTTCGGCGGCATCCCCGGCATCCATGGTGTATGTCCCGCCGACGGGAAGCAGTGCAACGTCAATATCGCCGACTGCTTTCATTTCCTCGGTTAAATCCGTATCGCCGGCGTAATAAATCCGCTTGGAATCCAACTGAATGATAAATCCCACCCAGTTGTTCTCTTTAGGGTGGAATTGTTTCCTTGGATTATACGCAGCCACTGCCTGTATTGTGATCCCGTCCAGTTCGACCGTCAGGCCCGGCAGAATCGGTTCTTCTGCTTCCTGCATTTTGGTGACATCGGCGGCGGCGATAAGTTTCGTATCCGGCCCGCTTACCCTGGCGATGTCCTCCTCGCTGTAGTGGTCGTAATGGCCGTGACTGACGAGCACCAATGTTGCATCGTGCGCCGAATCCTTGATTTTCCATGGGTCGATGTATATGACCTTATCATCGTGAGATATCCTGAAACTGGCATGACCCAGCCATTGCAATGCTATACTCATAGCATACTCCTTTCCCACTTGATTTTCTGTTTCCGTTTTTCCTCAACACCGAGGCATTTCATAAGGAAAAACAATACTTGGCACAAAAAACAAGGTACCGGCCAAATCGGGGCTTGTCAATAGTATGGTCTGAAAATACGGCCGTCAAATTTGTCGGAATCTTTTTTTTGCGCAAAGTTAAATAAAGGGATGCAAGTATTGACTTGTCCTTACGTTTAGAGAGATAGAAAACGGAGAAATTCTACAGGATTTATGACCTGATTTTAAGACAATCATTCATAAAACAACAGTTAGTGTAAGGGCAATGGCCGTTTGACCATCCGAAACACGGTGAGTTTCCCTCTGCAGTCTGGATTGCGCGAATGAGTTCGGTTTTTTTCATTTTTCCTGGAATTATCCCGAGTCCTTGTGCCTTAATTTTTATTTCGGGCATTTTCATACTCTTATCTGCGACGTTCGTTGCAGGCATCTTTATTATCTCCTTTTAATCTTTAAGACGAATCTTAAGGTTGTTTAACTTTTTAGTAACACAAAGCTGGAATAAGCCCGGATTCTTAACTCCAATGAAATTTTATTTTAATCGTTCGACAATCCGAACGATATACCCAGCTAATATATTTTCTATTAAATCGGCATATACCCATCGTAAAGATATCCGGAAAGTACAATTTTTTCATTTTCCTGCAAATTCTTATTTATCGCACTGTTTTTAAGTTTATTACGCTCAATTTTATCGGATTTAAGCTGGAGACGTATTTTTATATCGCCGATTATATTCGCAACTTATACACTAAGTCTGACGTTTTGTTTGTTTTATACCTGCCTGATAAATGGTGCACATACTATTGTTTGACAGGGCGATATCAACAAGTTAGATTTATGAACTAAGCTGTTGTTGGAGCAGGTGTATATGAAAGCAAAAATATGTATCATTGGAGCGGGACCGGCTGGTCTGATGGCGGCGATTTTCTCCGCCGGGGCGAGTGCTGAGACCATTGTAATCGAAGCTAATTCAAGCCCCGGACATAAGCTGCTTCTGACAGGGGGGCGGCGGTGTAATTTGACACATCAGGCCGAGCCGAGGGAGCTTGTTCGTAAATTTAACGGTAAAGGCAGATTTTTAAGTTATTGTCTTCATGAGTTTTCACCGCAGGATGTGCGGGAGTTCTTCGCCGGTCTGGGAGTGCCCACGAAAGTTGAAATAGACGGTTGTGTATTTCCTGTAACTAATCGTGCCGGTGATGTAAGGGATGCTCTTTTTGAAAGGGCGAAAAACCTCGGTGTGAAATTTTTATTCGGTAAGCGAGTCGGTAATATTACGAAAGAAGACGTGATGTTTATCATTCCTGCAGGTAAAGAACGAATTTGTGCCGAAAAGCTGATTATTGCTACCGGCGGTCTTTCGTGGCCGAAGACAGGCTGCACGGGGGACGGCTATCGGTTTGCCCGGCAGTTCGGACATCGTATCGTTGAAACAAGGGCGGCGTTGGTGCCACTTGTGACTGCCGAGACATGGCCGGGGCAGCTTGCAGGAACTGCGTTGGAATGTGTCCGAATCACAACACGCATCAATAATAAGAAAATTACCGCCGAAGGGGCGATGGTTTTTACCGATGACGGTTTAGGCGGCCCTGCGGCACAGGATATGAGCCGGTACTTGACCGATTATTTACCTGTTGCGGATACACAAATCGAAATCGTATTGGATATGGTCCGGCATCTTGAACAGGCGGAGCTTGAAAACCGTATTATCGAATGTATCGAGGCGAATTCCAAAAGGAAAGTGGTTAATATTCTGGCGGGATTTGTACCAAAGCGTCTTTCGGCCCTGCTGTGCGAACAGGCGGGTTGTGACGGGCGGCTTGCGGCCGGCGGGTTGAAAAAGGATATGCGTAAAAAGCTGATTACAACCGTCAAGGCCTTGCCGCTTTCAATTGTTCGTACCGGGCCGATAGCCGAAGCGACGGTTACACGCGGCGGCGTTGATGTCACTGAGATAGATCCCGGGACGATGGAATCTTTAGTTTGCTCCGGTCTGTTTTTTGCCGGCGAAGTTATCGATGTCGATGGTCCCTGCGGCGGATATAACATCCAAATGTGCTGGTCAACCGGCGCTCTTGCCGGTTTGTCCGCCGCTGAAAAATAAAAGTGTTCAAATCCGGTGGTTTTTTGTGAAGGGCGTTTTCACAGGATAAATTTGAAGGAGATAAAAGATGAAAAAGATTAGTTTAATCATAGCGATTTTTTCGACTTGCGTTACCGGCTGTACCTCGGGATACAGGGTCCGTGTTAACGGGTATTCCGAGCTCGACCGGCAAATTACGAAAAAAGCATCTGTATATGTATCTACCGACCCGAATTCACAGAATCCCATCTTCGATAAGGAGATTAAGGACAAGATCGAGGAGCTGCTCAAATGGTATGATTTTGTCCCGGCTCCGGCGGTTGAGCAATCCGATTATCGACTTTCTTTCCAGGTGGGAATGAATTCGCATAAGGATTCCGGCTTTACGCCGTTTTATCAACCTTATGCCGGTTTTAGCAGTGGATATCGGCGGGATAGTTATTATTTCGGTCATACCGTTTATGTCCCCTATTATGACACGTATTACGAACAGCGGCTCGTTATTAAGGTCTTTGCACGAGACGGTGCCGAGGATTCGGACTCCGAGCAGGTTGTCTGGATCGGTGATGCATTGATCAGTACGAGCACGGAAGATATTCGCCGAACGGTAAATTATCTGCTGGTCGCCTGCTTCGAATATTTCGGCGCCGATACAACAAGACAAAGGAGCCTGGTTATTACCGAAAAGGACCCGCGAATCATCCGTATCGAATTCTTGAGATAGGTCGTCTCAGCCTTTTGGTTTGTCCTTGCGTAATAAATGCGATATTTTTCAGGCCGACAAAAAATTCCTGAAAACACATCTGATAAAACTTGAAAGATAAGCTAACATCAAGCATCACTAACGTTGTCATTCCCGCGCAAGCGGGAATCTATTTTTCCCGAAGGAAACAAATTTAGAATTAGCAGAATATTTTCAGCTTCATCGCCTGTTTTTTATTTAGCGTTACGGCTGACGGTAGTATTGCATTGCTTCGGGGATGAGGTTTTCAATTTTTCTGATTCTGGTGGAATCGGCCGGGTGAGTGCTCAGGATTTCCAGCGGCTGAGAGCCTTGTTTTGCCGCGGCCATTCTCTGCCAGAAGATTACGGCTTCGTTCGGATTATAACCGGCCATCGCCATAAATATCAGCCCTAAATGGTCCGCCTCGTTTTCGTGCACCCTGCTATACGGCAGCAGAACGCCGACCTGCGAACCTATGCCGTAGGAGGTCATAAACAGGTTCTTTGTCTGCTCAGGTCGTTCTTCGAGGGCCTTCGACAGGGCCATACTGCCCATCTCGACGATAAGGCCCTGCGTCATTCTTTCAGCGCCGTGCCTTGCGAAGGCGTGCGCGATTTCATGGCCAACTACCACCGCCAGACCCGCCTCGGTCTCGGTTACCGGCAGCAGGCCTGTATAGACGACCACTTTTCCGCCGGGCATGCACCATGCGTTGACGTTGGGATCTTCGACGAGGTTAAATTCCCATTCGTAACCTGCCAATTTGTCTTGTATGCCGTTTTCTGTGCAATACTGCTCTACGGCTTTTTGAATTCTGCTGCCGACGCGCTTGACCATTTGAGTTTGCTCGACGTTGGTGCTTAGCTTGTGCTGGTCGAGGAATTCGCCGTAGTTTTGAAAGCTCATTGAGTTCATCATCGAATTGGGAACGAGATTGAATTGATTTCTTCCCGTTATTTCAACCTGCGAGCAGCCGAAGGTCATTGACAGAAGCCCCAACAAAATGACTAATTTTAATTTCGGAATCGTTCTCATGGCTTTTTTCCCCTTAATATTTCTAAAATCTGATTTATTGCTGCAATTTTAGACCGAGTTTTTTCAATTCTGTTCGGACACTGTCTCGAACCTGTTGAGCGATTTCTATGGTTCTACCGGCATCGGTTTTTGTGACTTCTTCACTTTCCCCGGGATACCGCGTTGTGATTGCATAAGAGGTTAGTTCTTCTGCATCTTTCAATTTTGCAGGCCAACCGGCATGCTCGCTGCATAACTCAAGTAGAATTGATATATTGTGCGTATAAGGAAAATCAACACTGCAGAAAACAAGATATGCTTTGAGATACTTTTCCGCACATTGTTGGCTGTGGTATGCAATCAATCGGTATGGACGTCTATGTTTGCTGCGAATTGCTATCACGTCTTGTGCAAGGCACAAATCCTCATCGGCATGGTCAATCCATTGCTTTACTTTGCGTGCAATTTCTTCATTGGGAGTTTTCATAAAGAACTTTTCCTTCTAACCAGGCGGGTCTTGCGATTGTGCCCGGTATGTATCGGTCTCGCTCGAACTCCTCCGGCGTTAAAATCATTATATCCCTTGCTAATTTTAAGCCGGTCAGGGACCTGTCCATTTCAAGCATTAACTGTCGGCGTTTACCTTCAAAATTACAAACTACGAGGATATCAACGTCGCTGCGGTCGTCGGCTGTACCTCTTGCCTGTGAGCCGAACAGGATTATCCTTTCGGGGCTGAATGCATCAACCAGTCTTTTTGTTATGTTTTGTTTGAGCTCATCACTAACCATAAGATAGTCCGCCTTGTTTATATTCTGTGATTAAATTATATGAAAATGCTTTATAAAATTGCAAGCTAAGAATACCAGGCTAATCGACTAATATCAATCCATAAAAGTTCGGGCATTGGCGCATCGTTCGCACGACCTCTATTTTACAACCAGATGACGGAAGGCAGAGGTCGGATGACAGAGAATTATTTATTGTTGAACCTTGCGCACCACTTTTCAGGCCCAGCCATCATCTTTCCGAGCATTCTACCAATTTTTCTACACTTTTCCGATAATATCCTATGCTCTTTGCTTGAAATATATTTGCATTTTACTGCGGTATCCAACCAATGCTGTGTTTCGGCCTGTTCTCCATCACCGTCGGATAGCTTGCTAATAAAGTGTGCTGGATAACGTCGCTTATGCCATGACTCAGCAATGTTAGCTCCGATTGAACGTGAAGAACGTCTGATCTGGTTTGTTAGCGAATAGAGTTCTTCTTTAGGAAATTTCTTTGTGAGTGTAAAGATTTCCTGTTGGAGCTCAACTGCAAGATTATATACTTTAAGGTCACGAAAACTTTCAATTTTATCAGCCATAGAATCAACCTTCCTTCCTCGGTCTTCCGTCCTCAGTCCTCAGTCCTCAGTCTTCTGTCCTCTTATGTTTCATTGAGTTCTTCTTTAATTATGTTGAGCAGATTAATCGCCTCGATTGGAGTTAAGTTGTTAACATCCGTTGATGAGAGTTTGTCTAAAATGCTCTTGTGTTTCTGAACGAATAAAGTGTTTTTGTCCGGCTCTTTTGTCTTGTGACGAGATAAATGCTCGCCGGTGGCCTCTTTCTGGAATGTGCTTTCAAGCTCTTCCAGGATTTCTTTGCTGCGTTCTAAAATTGATTTCGGGACACCGGCCAGTTTCGCAACGTGAATGCCGTAGCTTTTGTCCGTTCCGCCGGTCACAATCCTGTGTAAGAAGACGACCTCGTCCATCCATTCACGTACGGCGACGTTACAGTTTTTTATATTCGCAAATAACTCGGATAATTCGGTCAGCTCATGGTAGTGCGTGGCGAACAGCGTACGGCACTTTATCTTGTTTGCGATATGTTCGGTAATCGCCCAGGCCAGAGACAGCCCGTCGTAAGTGCTTGTGCCGCGTCCTATTTCGTCGAGTATTACCAGCGACCTCTCGGTGGCGTTGTTGATTATATTGGCCGTCTCGGTCATTTCGACCATGAAGGTTGACTGGCCGCGAACCAGCTCATCGGAGGCGCCGACGCGTGTGAAAATTCTATCGACCAGGCCGATCTTAGCGTCTTTTGCCGGGATGAACGAGCCGCTCTGCGCCATCAAAACCAGCAGGGCCACCTGCCTGATGTAAGTGCTCTTTCCGCTCATGTTCGGCCCAGTTATAACAATTATTTCGCCCGCCCCGTCGCCGAGTTCGGTATCGTTCGGTACGAACTCCGGGCCGAGCGTTTCAGACAGGACCGGGTGCCTGCCTTCGTGTATGGTAAGGTTGTTTTCTTTGGTTATTTTTGGTCGAATATAATTTCGCCGTTTTGCTAAATATGCCATCGCCGTGATGCAGTCGCATTGAGCGATAGTTCCGGCCAGTGCCTGCAGTCGGTTGATATACTGGGCGCACTGACGGCGAAGCTGGTCGAAGAGCTGCTGTTCCAGTTCGATGGCTTTTTCTTCGGCGCTGAGAGCCTGGGTCTCGTATTCCTTGAGTTTCTCGGTGATGTATCTCTCAGCGTTTTTGATTGTCTGCTTGCGGATGTAGTCGGCGGGGACTTTATCCGCCGATGAGTGATTGACTTCGATATAGTAGCCGAAGACTTTGTTGTAACCGATTTTTAGATTTGAAATGCCGGTCCGCTCAATTTGGTCTTTTTGATAATTTTTCAGCCAGCTTCGCCCGTCTCTGGAAATCGAGCGCAACCGGTCAAGCTCTTCGGAGAATCCCGTCCTGATTACACCGCCGTCTCGAAGATGCGAGGGCGGCTCCGGCTCGATTGCCGCTTCGAGCACTTCGGCCAGTTCGTCCATACTATCGCATTGGCCGGCCAGTTGTACAAACAGTTCGCAGCGGAAATGTTCCAGGATTTGCCGCAGCAGGGGTATCTGCCGAAGCGTCCCCGCAAGGGCTACGAAGTCCCGGGCAGTCACCCTGAATGTGCTGATGCGGGCGGCGATTCGCTCGGTGTCGGATATGTTTGAAAGCAGTCTGCGAATATCGGCCAGTTCGGTCTCCGCATTTTTTACTTCCTCGACGGCGTCCTGACGTTGTTCGATAGCTTCGAGGTCGCACAGCGGCATGCAAAGCCGGCTTCGGAACATCCTGCCGCCCATGCCGGTTATCGTTTCGTCGAGGCAATCCAGCAGCGAGCCTTTACTGCTCTCGGTGCGGATAGTCTGCAGGATTTCCAGGCTTCGCAGAGAGGCCGGGTCGATTTGCAGGTAATTCCGGCAGTCGATTTTTTTCAGAGTCAGGATGTGGCCGAGCGTGGTCTTCTGTGTTTCGTTGAGAT
>Ga0315548_1004059_pt1 | contig 10702 bp, 8 predicted proteins | sample SalMarSW160110MG_2_FD_202540 | JGI IMG/M metagenome (GOLD analysis project Ga0315548, IMG submission 202540) | Salt marsh sediment microbial communities from the Plum Island Ecosystem LTER, Massachusetts, United States - Salt Marsh Sediment SW1601-110 ... | reverse complement strand
CTACTGTTGATAATATTTTTTATATGATTCGTGGTAATGCAAAAGGCAATCATTTCGAAGGATACCAACGGTTTGCTATTCTACTTCAAACAATTGAAGCACATGTAATGCATAAGATTATATTAAAAAAAATTTATCGTATGTATCCAGGAATAGAGGTTTTTAGTATTCATGATAGTATACTATTACCTAATGATAGACCTGAGAAAATAGAAAGAATAATGAATAAAGAACTTGAGGAGTTTGTAGGATTCCCTCCCTTTTTACAAATAGAAAGGATAGGATTAAATACTCTTTCATATATAATTAATAATAGTAAGAAAGAAAGAATAAAAGAAACAAAGAAACCAGAGATAGTAATTTCTTCTTTTAGTACTATTATGATTCCAAAACAACTATTTGTAAGCGGCAATTTACAATGTAGGAAAATTGGCAATTAAGAATGTAGGAAAAATAGCAATTAAGAATGTCACTTTCCCCAGTTCAAACATATAAAAAAATCAAAGAACAAAGGCTTAGTAAAAAATAGTTTTCCGGTTTTGTAGACGATAACTTTTCCCGGATAGCCTTACCACTTCACACCTATACAGTATTCTATCCAGTAAGGCTGTTGCAATAACTTCATCATCAAGCATTTTGACCCATTCTTCAGGACTTTTATTTGTCGTCACAATAAAGGAAGCCTTCTCATGCAGGTGATTGATAAAATTAAAGAGTTGTACCGCCTGTTTCTTCTCCAGAGCAAACATCATAATATCATCAATGACCAGCAGATGGGCTTTGAGGAGCTTATTGTATTCCATTAGAGCCGATCTGGTCATATCTTTCATAATAAGGGTTTCATTAATCTGTTCCATTGATCGGAAGTAAGCTCTATATCCCTTTTTCAGAGCCTCATTACAAAGTCCGGCGGCAATAAATGTTTTTCCTGTTCCTGAAGGGCCCATCAATACGACATTAAAATTTTGCTCCAGCCACAGGCATTCTCTCAACTGGCTTAATTGCTGCTTGCTTATGCCATTTATAAACGAGTAATCATACTGACTCAAATCATGATTGACTGGCAGTTTTGCTCCTTTGTTTCTTCGTTCCAGGTCGCGTTGGCTTCTCTGGCTGATTTCGATTTCCAGTAATCTTAAGGAAAAATCAAGGTAGCTGCATTTTTCTTCCATTGCGGTTCGGATCAGTTCTTCTACCTGATCCTGTATTCCGCTTAACCTGAGCTGGCCAGCATATTCCTTGAGAGCTTGTGTTTTTGTTTCCATAGGCTTAGTTCATTAATGATTGATAATCTGATATGTCACTTTTGTTAGGTATGATCTTATGGGCTGTCCGATTTATCGTATCAATAACAATAGGCGGATTAATGGCTGTTTCCTGGTTCTGCCGGGAATGGATCTTTTTTACCACGCTTTCCAGATCTGTTGCCCGGTAAATTCTGTTTTCAATGCAAAAAACCAACGCCTGGCTCATTATCTCTATGTCATAGATCCCGGCAAGCTTTTTAATGTGCTGCAGTTGATCCCTTATGTACCGGGGCTTATCAAGACGTATCTGAAGAAGATATTCTTTTGTTTGATCAGGATTGGTGAACCGGCCGGATAAATCATCTATAAGCTGATCAATGCCTGAAGAGAAGTCTCTTTTATAATTGCTTCCGCCTATTGTTTTTCCTTTCCCGGAATAAAGTTTATGTGATGCAATCTTGTTGTTACCGGTATCATAAATGATCAGCCGGTCATCATCAGTTACTTCAGTCCATACAGTTGTTCTGGGAGGTTTGTAGGTCCCCACAGGAACCCTGTAAAAGTTGGCTTTAAAAGAGATTGTATTGTCTTTCCTTACATTGTAGCTCCGTAGTACAGATTCCGGTTTGAAAGAGTCTGTAACGGGCCTTAAAGAGGCTTTTTCGATGAGCCATTCCTGATAGGGTATCTTATGTGTGGCAGAATGAACTTTTGCATTGGCGGTCCTGTTGAGCCAGGCCATGCACTGCCCGTTCAGCGTATCGATATTAATAAAGGTTCTTCCACGCAGGAAGTTGTATTTGACATACTTTACCACGTTTTCTATTTTACCTTTACTCTCAGGATCAGATTTACGGCAAAAATGTAATTTAAATCCTCTGTAATCAGCGTACTTACGGAAGGCTTCGGTTAATATCAAATCTCCTTTGTTTTCATCAACAAGCAGCAATGTATCCTGATCATACACGATTTCGAAGACAATCCCTTCCATGTACCAGAAAGCTCTATCATGAGCAGCTATGGCAGAAATAGTGGTGAAGGGCCTCTCTGAGAACCATACATACTTATACCGGGAGCGAGACAGTACCATACATAAAAAATAGATTTTCCTGCGTTTACCTTCGTCAGTCGTCATATTATATTCACCCAGATCTACCTGTGCCTGTTTTCCATATGGCAACTCGTCTGCTTGCGTATAGTCCCTATTATTGAAAGGCTTTGGTATTCCGTATTTGTTTCTGATATAGAGCACAAAGTTGAAAACTGTCTTCGCGTTTACATCATTTAAATCATTAAAATGTTCCTTTAACCAGTCATGCACCTGGGCCGCTGAAGCATCTTCGCAGGCTTCCAACCTTGCTTTTACATAATCTTCATAAGGAGCCAGTATTTTATACCGGGTTGATTGTAGCTCAAGAAAATCCTGATAATCTTCTTCACTCATCGCAAGATATTTTTTAACGGTTCTGTAATCCAAAACAAGGCACCTGCTTATCTGTGCAGTTTTTAACCCTTCTCTTTTTAACTTGTGTACTTCATAATACATAATCAACTTCTGCATTAATTTTTTCATAAGGCAATTGCTGTTAGTTTGTAATCAGATTAAAATAATCCAACTGCAGCAATTATCCTGACAAATCAGTAAATCAAAACGGAAAAGAGCTGATTTACTTTTTACAAAAATGTTTCAGGGGAAAAGAGTCAGAAAGTTAAAAATCTACATTCTTATTTGCTAAAAAACCTGCATCGTTATTTGCTAAAATACCTACATTCTTATTTGCGAAAAAACCGACATTGTTATTTGCCATTTACACCAAGTCTTGATTATATTGTTCTATTAATGTGGGATCCTTCAAAGAAGACCTTGACACTATAATCACAAACAAAAAAATTGGAACTTCCAAATGAAGTACTTAAACATTTGTCAAAATTTGATCAAATCATATTAAATTCAGATTCAGAGGATTCTGAACAATGGCATTTAAAAATTAACATAAACAAAACTCTAAAGATCATTGAATTGGAAGAAATTAGAAGGCCAAAATCAGCATTGTCAGGTCTGATTATCATTAATAAACAAAAGACTATCTAAAAGTTATAGCTGAACCTCTTACAGCTGTCAGGCACTTTTGCAGCTCGCACCTACCATGCTCAAGGGAAAAGCTGCAAAAGAGCCTGCCAGTCAGACCCGCCAGATTAACAAGACAAAGTTTCAATAAGATAAATTCGTCACGTCCTGACAGTTTTAAAATTATCCCTAAACATAACACGGACAATATGGGTAAGTTGTTTGTCACACTTTTTGCTTTTGCTCCTGCCCTCAAGACAAATTTGTAATGGTTCTTGCACCCGGACACGCACATGTGCCCGCAATCAAAATCCTGTACTATGACAATTTTCTGGCTCCGAGATAGCTTGTACCGCGACACTGCGCCAGTGCCCCTAATAAAAATCCTGTACCGTGATAGTTTCCTGGCTCCGATCAAACTTGTATCGCGACACGCGTAATGCTCATAAAACTTTGTACCCGGACGGCAAAAAGTGCGCCATACCCTCCTTGCACCGTGACAGTTTTCTGGCTAAAGAACTCAGGACGTGGCCGGTGCTTACGTCGGGTAACACAACCTCCCCATATTGCCGGGCCGTTATGCTTAAAACCTAACAACACTGCACAGAAATGAACCTCCTTGACCTTGGATTAAATAACGAGATTACTACCTACCTGAGAGACAACCAACTTTCTAACTTTTCAATCGGCAGAGTGACTCAAGAACACCGAGAAAGATTTATCGTCTCAGACGGTGAAAATGAGTATGAGGCTGAAATTACTGGTAACTTAAGATTTTCTGCAAACTCAAGAGCTGACTTCCCTGCTGTCGGTGACTGGGTAACAATGACAATCTATGACTCCTATCAGGCAATTATTCATAAAATACTTCCCAGGAAATCAGTACTTGAAAGACAGGCTGTTGGCAAATTCGGGGAGATTCAGATCATCTCCACAAACATTGACGTGGCTTTTATAATTCAAGCTATAAACAATAATTTTAGCATCAATAGGCTTGAAAGATACTTAACAATCTGTTATTCCGCTAACATTGAACCAGTTCTGGTAATTAGCAAGATTGATTTGTCGACCGAAAAAGAGATTCAAGATGCAATTAACGTCCTTGAAAAAAGAGATAAGAAAGTAAAGTACATCCTACTCAGTAACATGACTCTTAAAGGACTTGACCAGATATTGGGTTTTATACAAAAAGGTAAAACATATTGCGTCGTAGGATCATCAGGAGTCGGCAAATCTACCTTGATCAATAACTTGTTAAAGAAAAATATATTAAAAACCGGGCTAATAAGTCTTAGCACAAATAAAGGAAGACATATTACTGACCACCGTGAATTATTTGTTTTGGAAAATGGTGGCATAATAATCGATACTCCGGGTATGAAGGAACTAGGAATGACTGATAATACTGTTGGCATTAAAACAACCTTTCAGGAGATTTTTGAAATTTCATTTAAGTGCAAATTTCCTGACTGTAAACATATTAACGAAATCGGATGTGCAGTAATTGAAGCTCTAAATAATGGGACCATCGACAAAGATTCGTACGACAATTATCAGAAAATTCAGAAAGAACAGGAAAGATTTCAGACCACTCTTGCCGAAAAGCGTAAAAAAGACAAAGCCTTCGGAAAGATGTTAAAGAACTACCATAAAAACAATAAGAATAAGTTCTAAGCATAACACGGACAATATGGGTAAGTTGTTTGTCACGGTTTTTGCTTTTGCTCCTGCACTCAAGAAAAATTTGTAAAAGTTCTTGCACCAGGACACGCGCATCTGCCCGCAATTAAAAACCTGCACCTTGACAAATTTCTTGCTCCGAGACAACTTTGTACCGCGACACTGCGCCAGTGCCGGCCCCAAACTTTGTAACCGGGGATAAGTTCGCGGCTCCGATTAAAATTGTACCGCGATCGCGCCATAACGTAATAGAATTTGTACCATGACGGCAAAAACACGTGCCATACCCTCCTTGCACCGTGACAATTTTCTGGCCCCGAGTACTCGGGGTACCAGGACTCTGCCCGGTGCTATCGTCGGATAACACAACCTCCCCATATTGCCGGGCCGTTATAAGCAAGCTAACGTGCCTACTTGACACATGAGTAAATACTCCAAACAATTATAATATACCATGATTAGCTACTTTTAATAAAATAAAAAGTTGAATCCCAACTATAATCAGATAATATGTTAAAAAACTATCTAAGATCAGCTCTACGATTTTTACGACATAACAGAGTATTTGCTGGAATAAATTCATTGGGACTTTCTATAGCACTGGCCGCTTCATTCATTATTTTACTCTTTGTGATTAATGAACTGAGTTACGATCATTTCCACAAAAACAGAAAAAGGGTTTTCAGAATACTCACATACTACGTAGACTACGATAAAACCGCAACAGAAACACCCTACGTGCTGGCTACGGCATTAAAGGAGGAGTTACCACAAATAGAAAAAGCTATCAGAACAAGGTACATAAGAGACTTTAAACTAAAACTTAATGAAGAATTTATCAATGTTTCGAATGCTATGGGAACCAATTCAGAAGTTTTTAGCATTTTCACTATTCCATTGATTGAAGCAACACCGGATAAAAAGTTGTTGGATGATCCAAATGCTATTGTACTTTCCCATGAATTGGCAGAAAAAATTTTCCCTCGTCAGGACGCGGTTGGGAAAGAAATAGTTGGATTAACAAATAACGAGGAACATGTTTTTATCGTTAGTGGCGTTTTTGAGGACATCCCTGAAAACTCTGTTTTTAAAACCCAATGTTTTGTTAACAGCAAATTGACGCTTGTACCTATTAACAAAGGTTTTAACATAACCAATGCCGATGTGAGTTGGGATCATGCCTTCTGGACAACCTGGGTATTACTTTCGAAAGATTGTAATATTATATCATTGGAGCAACAATTTAGAGCCTTTGAGATAAAACATATTAGTCAAGATTTTAACAGACATTTCTCTCTTCAAAATTTATCAGATGTTTATCTGCGGTCAGAGAAGATATTGAATTCCAAGGTCCAGGGCAATTTGAATAATATCAAGCTGTTTTCAGCTATTGCGTTCCTGATTATTCTGGTTGCAGCTATGAATTATATAATTCTGTCAACAGCGGTGTCAACTGGCAGAGCAAAGGAAATAGGAATAAGAAAGACGACAGGTGCAGATAATAAAAGCATAAGAAATCAATTGTTAAACGAATCAATACTTCTTGCATTATTTGTATTGCCGATAGCTCTTCTTATAATGTGGATTGCACTGCCATACGCTGGAAAATTATTTCAAACTGACCTTCATATTATCAATGCCAATATTGTAACTTATTTTTCTGCTTACCTGATCTTGACAATATTTATCGGTGTTATATCCGGAATCTATACATCATCTTATTTATCCAGATTAACTGTCATTGATATTCTGAAAAACACCATACATTTAGGAAAGAGAAAACAATTTTTCCGCTCATCCCTTATTGTTTTTCAATTGGTCATATTCTGCTCATTTGTATCAAGCACTCTTATTATTCGTTCACAATATCAATATGCTTTAAAAAAAGATCCCGGGTACTTAACTAAAGATATTCTTTTAGTTGAACTTGGCCGTGATTTTAAAGGCTATTCAACCTATATAAATAATATAAAAAATAATCCTAATGTAATTATGGCTGCCGGGACAATGTATGGGTTCCCCACATTGAATTCCGGATATGATTTAATTCCGCATTTTCAGGATAAAGAGAGGAATGTTCAGGTTGAAGGTGCAGCAATTGACTTTAATTTCCTTAAAACTATGGGTATCTCTCTGTTGGAAGGCCGGGATTTCTCTGAGGAGTTTGGGAGCGATATGACACAATCAGAAATTCTAAATGAAACTGCCGTTAAACAATTGGGAATAAAAGATCCTATTGGAAAAATGATTGGAAACAGAACAATTATTGGCGTTGTAAAGGACTTTAACCTGCATACAATACATACTACTATTCCACCATTGCATATGACCCTGACTAACAAATATATCCAACAGGTTGCAGTACATTACAAACCAGGAACGATTAATAGCGTACTTCCATTTCTTAAAACAGAGTGGAAAAAGATTGCCCCCGACAGACCATTCGCCTATGATACAATAGAAGAAATTATTAAAGATATTTACTCCTCAGAGAAAAATCTGTCGACAATTGTTTCCATTTTTGCTCTGTTTACTTTATTAATTGCAGCGTTTGGATTATTTGGACTAACTCTTTTCGTAATAAAAACCAGGACAAAGGAAATCGGAGTTAAAAAGGTATTTGGAAGTTCTGGACAAGCAATTATTTTTTCTTTTTTAAGGAGTAATTTTATTCTTGTTGTCTCAGCCTTGCTTCTTTCAATTCCTTTAACTCTTTATTTTATGACTAAGTGGTTAAAGAACTTTTCGTACAAAATAGATATTAGTTGGTGGGTATTTGCGATAGCTTTCTTATTTGCAACTTTTGTTGTTCTTTCAACAGTTTTAATTCATTCTTACAAAGTATCGCGGATTAATCCAGTGGAAGCTTTAAAATATGAGTGATTTAAACATAAAAATCAGACTCAAAATTGAAATAAATTCTAAAAATTTAATAATAAAAGCCTGCTTATAACACGGACAATATGGGTAAGTTGTTTGTCACACTTTTTGCTTTTGCACCTGCACCTAAGACAAATTTGTAATGGTTGTTGCACCCGGACACGCGCATCAGTACGCAATTTAAATCCTGCACCTTGACAAATTTCTGGCTCCGAGACAACTTGTACCGCGACACTGCGCCAGTGCCCGCCTCCAACTTTGTAACCGGGGATAAATTCGCGGCTCCGATCAAACTTGTACCGCGACACACGTAATGCTAACAAAACTTTGTACCCGGACGGCAAAAAGTGCGCCATACCCTCCTTGCACCGTGACAAATTTCTGGCCCCGAGTACTCGGGGTACCAGGACCCTGCCCGGTGCTTGCGTCGGGTAACACAACCTCCCCATATTGCCGGGCCGTTATGGTTAATTCATTACAACTGTGCACATTAGACAATCCCTAAAAGAACTAACCATAACGATAATGTAATTTGTTCGCAGGAGTGTTTCTCTGCATTTTACTCAACCAATGTTTTTCCCGTTTACCATATGACGATCAATTACTAATTCAAAAACTGAACAAATGAAAAAAGTTCTTTATCTCATGATTGCACTAGTACTTGTGCCGTTATTTTCTGAAGCACAAGCCGTTAATACAAAGATTAGAGAGGTTGGTATTAACCTAAGCGGCCCAACCTTCGGAATACGTTACAGAGCAGGAAATGAATTTAACCTTTTACGTTTAACCCTGCTTTCAATTAGCGGTACTTCATACAATTATAAGTTACCTTCCAACACAGAAAGTAAAAACCGCTCACAAGGACTTGGCTTTAATTTTGGATATGAGAAAAGGAAGTCTATTTCTGAGGATTTGTACATTTACTTTGGATCAGATATTTTAGCATCCTACAATAGGAACACTGATAAATACGACTCGCCTTCGCAGACTTATAAAACTTTTACTTTCTCCCCTGGACTAGGTATTATTTTGGGATTTATTTACCAGATTAGTAGCAACATAAATATTTCTGCAGAAGTTATGCCTTCAATTCTATATTCAATTTCAAAAACCACAAATGACAACGGGGGGACTGTAACTAAATACTCAAGTTCTGGATTAAATTATGGATTAAGATCCGATGGAGTAAACCTGACAATATCCTTTAAATTAGGGAAATAAGAACTAACCATAACACGGACAATATGGGTAAGTTGTTTGTCACGGTTTTTGCAAATCGCTCCTGCTCGTTTTTATAATAACTGCTAATGCATAAACCCGGATGCCCGCCAGTAATCATTTTTCACTTTGTATACCATGACTCATTCACCGGTTTCAATGTCAGGGTGTAACGCGACACTGCTCATGTGCCCCTTTTTAAATAACTGCAACATACGTCATTAAAAATAACTTATTTTAATTGTACCGCGACACTCATCTAAGCCCGGCAATAGTACCCGGACTGCAAAAACACGTGCCATACCTTCCTTGTACCAGGATAATTTCCTGGCTAAAGTTTATGGACATTGCCCGGTACTTCGTCAGGTAACACAACCTCCCCATATTGCCGGGCCGTTATGGCTAATTGTTTCTGGACTTTGAGCTAATATCAGAATTTGTTGATACTGATTCAAATGACTTGGTAATCTGAATCTCAGGAGTATTTTTGTAAATATCTTGTAATTTAGAAATATTATCAGCATCAATTGACTTCATTAGTTCACTTATTCTGTTTAAAATTTCTATATGCCTTGAAGTCAGTTGATTATTGTTTTGAAAAGCATAATCCAATATTGGTGGAAATTGATAAGCTGTATATTCAGTTCCTAATATCGATGCCAAATCTGGACAAATTTTACCCAATATTGAAACAAATCCAGTATAATTGCCAGGTACCCCATAAAGATTAGGATCTATTTTCTCTTTTTGCATTTTTAACCATAATTCGTTACTGAAGTCAAATTTTTCTCTGCTAAAATCAATCATACCTATAGTTGGATCCACAAGCATCCAACGCTGGTCTTTGCCATTCCAAACTTCACAGATTACATGACTCGCATGAAATCCGGGTATTAAATATGTAGCATGTCCATAACGAACCCTGGACGGAATCCCACGATATTTTAATATCGATGCCAGCAAGATTGAATATTCCCGGCAAGTTAACACCAGACGATTTTCAGGTTCTCGTTCTTTTATTAAACCAGAAGAATCATAGGATAGAAGACCTTCTAAAATCGATTTCACTGTTGGATACCTTAAATACTCATTCCATCTCTCCTTTGGGATTAACTCACTATATTTGGGTAATTGGGCATGGGGGTGAATAAACTGGGATTGAATTAAACTGCAAAGCTCTGGTAATGAATCGGGTAGTTTTTTGTACATGTATTCATATTCTCCCGGGTCAGTAAATAAGCTGTATTGACGGTAGAAGTCCAATAGTATAGTATCAACAGCATCATTTGTGTTGTTCATCAATAATGCATCAGATTCATGTTCATCTGTTTGAGCACTGCATATTCCTATCAGGAAGGAAATCAATAAAATAGATAATGTTGCTTTCATAATTAATAAATTTAAGTAGTTAATTTATTTAACCATTCTGATAAAAAATTTTATTTTTTTGGACTTAGTACATGACAAAAAATATTAACTAAATGATTGTTAATATCTTACAGTGTAATTGTTAATAAATATGCGTTCTTTTATTAGTATAAAACCTTGATAATCAGTATGTTGGAATAGTAGTACCAATACAATTTCCGACAATGAAAATCAAGGTTGA
>Ga0315548_1004058_pt1 | contig 10702 bp, 8 predicted proteins | sample SalMarSW160110MG_2_FD_202540 | JGI IMG/M metagenome (GOLD analysis project Ga0315548, IMG submission 202540) | Salt marsh sediment microbial communities from the Plum Island Ecosystem LTER, Massachusetts, United States - Salt Marsh Sediment SW1601-110 ... | reverse complement strand
TCTCTCTCTCAATCTCTCCCTGGCGCGATGTCGTTTTCGGCTGGTGAAGGAAACGATCTTGGCCATCATCTCGGTTGTATGATTGAGGAGCTGGGACTCCGGAGCGGAAAAGGTCAACTCTTTAATCGCCTTGGCGTGACAGGCGCCGTTATAGACCTTGTCCCCTACTGAACTTCGGACGATGACCGTCGTGTAGCCATCCGGCGAGCCCAGGCCGCCGCAGGAGATATCGGCGAACTCATTGGAGAAGTCCGAGCAGGCAAAACACGCCGGACGGGCGAACTCGTCCACTAAATAGAACGGGACGTGAGTCATCTTCCCATCGCTTCCAGTAATGATCACATCGTCCTTGACGTTGAGCTTCTGGATGTCCGCGACCTTGGTACCCAGCACCTCCTCAAGGTGCTCACGAGCAGCCTCGTCGAACGAGAAGCTCTCCATGCAAAATAGGCCAACGGTCAAGGTTACCGTATCTGCGGGAAGGACATGTAAAAGCTGCATCTTGCGGATGGTGTGAATCTGACACGGTGTCCCAACAAGGGCGATGCGGCGGATGTCCTGCTCGTGCAGGGTCTTCACCTCTCGGATCGTCGGGGCAAATGTGGTGTAGCGCTTTGCCGCCTCGGATAGCTGTCGCGACTCATCGTAATGGGACCCCGCCGCATCGATGATCTCCTCAGGGGTGGTAGCGATGACGACCTGTCGTGCAAACGGGCCCACGCGCCTGGAGACGATCGCGGCCTGGATGATGTGCCTTTCGAACGCGTACAGCAGGAGGGAGGTGACCACGCCACCATCGGTACAGATGCTCCGCACGTCCTCGTTAGTGGTGTGGGCCGAGGTGAGCTTTCTCACTGGCCCGATCAGGCCTCTCCACGCATGCCGCTCTTTCAGCTCATTGTCGAGCACACTGATCTGCGGGCAGATCAAGTAGCAGATGCCGCACTCAAGGCACGCGTCCTCGTTGGCGAACTCCGGTACACCATCCGGACCGAGCGTCAGGGCGCTGAACTCACCCGCGGAGCAGAAGGAGACACACCCTCCGCATTGTCCACAGATACCACGCTCCTGGACCTCGGTAACAAGATCGCGGAACGTCTTGACCGCTTCAGTCATTGTCCTCTTTCCTCTCTTCTTTCGCTCGGCGTTCCAGGAACTTGGCGAGTTCCTCCTCAAATGCTGCTTTCACCTGTTCGTGCCGCTCTTCTTGAATCTTGAGGTCAATCTGTTCCATCTTGGCTAGAATATCCGGTGGTGCGTAATTGCCTTTCAGCGAGAGATAGCGAAGCGCGCGCATGACATCGGTGAAGTTGACTTTTTGCGGACAGCGCGCGTAGCAACGATAACAGACCAGGCAGTACCATATCAGGGGCGAAGAGAGCACTTCCTCTCTCATGCCGAATAGGATCTGTCGGATGATCTTCCGTGGGCTGTATTCGGGGACCACTTCGGAGACCGGACAACCGGCCACGCACGTGCCGCAGGCAAAGCAACGGCGTACGTGTTCACCCCCAGGTTGAGCGATCACCTCATCGCAGAACGTCGGATCCAGTTTGCTTACTTCTAGAGTTTCCAGTGTTTCGGGCATTGTTCTTCACCCCTTCTTGGCCTTTGTCTATTTTACGGACAGTTCCCGCCATAGATACTTCTCTTTGACTAGCTGCGTAGCGCAGAACACTGCGTCCTCCACGGCAGGTGTAAGCCCCATCTTGACCTCGTCCGGGATATCTCCCACCTGGCAAGCAATCACCACCACCTCCACGCCGCAGTGGTCCCGCAACTCCCGCAACAGGTTCGACGTGGGCGCTTGGTGGAGCGAGTAATCAGGGACCTTGACCGCCGGAATATCGTCTAAGGAAATCTCAAAGACCTCTCCAGGAGGTCGACCAACGTCCACTGCATCGATTACCACGATCAAAGAAGGGCGCTGTTCGGAAAGTGCGATGTCGAAAAGGAACTCCCGCACCGATGTGCCGGCATCGATGACTGTAGCCCACGCCGGCACAACGTCGGAAGCGTGCAGTTTTCCTGCAACAGCAGGGCCAAAGCCATCATCGCCGAGCAGGATATTCCCGCAGCCGAAAGCTACGACAGGCTTTGTACAATACTCAGGAACCACGTCAAGACTCATCGCACTCGTTTTCGTCACAGGGTCCGATCCTTCCTTTTCTTTGGCTGCTGCTACTTAAGTGTTCGTCAGGGTAGCGATCCGCTCTTTCTTGTTGTCGATGATGTTAATCCGCACCGGCAACGTCCCATCTAGCTTGTGGGTCGCACAGGATAGGCATGGGTCGTAGGCGCGGATCGCCATCTCCACCTTGTCTAAGATAGTCTCGTCGTAATTTCCGTCTTTGATCAGGCTCTTTGCTGCTTGTTTGACCGACATGTTGATCGGCGCGTTGTTGTGGGTCGTGCCCACGATCAGGTTGACGTTGGTCACCATCCCGTCCTCGTCTGCCTCGTAGTCGTGAATGAGCGTTCCTCGCGGGGCCTCGATGCACCCCACACCGCGGGCCGCACGTGGGGTCACCGGCACGCGTGTCTGTTTTCCGGTGATCTGCGGATCGTTCAGTAGTTCTACGATGTGCTCGGCGTTGTAGACCAACTCGATCAGCCGTGCGTAGTTGTAAAGCAGGGTCTGCTGGGCCGGCCGACCGAACTTCTCGCGGAACTCCTCAAGCTCTTTCTGCGCTAGAGGTGTTGCCATCTTGTCGGCGACGTTGATGCGAGCAAGCGCGTTGGTGCGATAGATCCCCACCGGACTGTCGAGGTCCATGCTAAAATTGCCCCACTTCTTGGCGTAGGGAAATTTTAGATAGCTCCACGGCTCGATATGCTCGCTGATGTAATCGGTGTACTGATCGTAGGCGAACTCCTCGAAAGTGCCGTCGGGCTTCATCAGCCGTAGCACCCCGTCGTAAACATTGAGGATTCCATCCTCGGTGACCGTTCCCAAAAAGCCGGTTTCGATGACACCGAGGGTGTTGATCTCCTCCTGATACTTGGGGAAGATGTTTTCCTTGGCAAAGGAGATCGCGAATTTAGCGAATTCCAGCATCTCTTGCGCCATCGGCATCAGCCGGTCACGCTCGGCCTCGGTCAACGGCTTGCTGAAGCCGCCCGGAACGGCCGTAACCGGATGGATCGATTTCCCCGATGTGATCCCAAGCATTTGGGTTCCCAGGTATCTCGCCCGGATCACCTTGCGGCCGATCTCCGGATTTGTCTGGACGATGCCGAGCACGTTGCGGACTCGGTAGTCGGCGTCCGGGCCCATGAGGAAGTCCGGCCCGGCGAGGAAGAAAAAGTGGAGGATCTTGTCCGAGCAGTAGGCGATGCTCTGACACAGATCCCGAAGCTTCGTACCGGTCGGCGGGGGCGTCACCCCAAAGATCGCATCGTTCGCCTTGGCCGAAGCCAGATGGTGATGCCAGGGGCACACCCCGCAGATGCTCGTTACGATGCGGGGCAACTCCTCCACTGGGCGGCCGATGCAGAACTTCTCGAACCCCCTCAATTCCACCACGTTCACATAGGTCTCGGCCACGTTCCCGGCATCATCGAGCTCAATCGTCACCTTGGCGTGCCCCTCGATTCGCGTTACTGGTGCAATAGTGATTGTCTTGGTCATGTTTGTTCCTCCTTACCGACCCGGCCGTTGCGGGAGGGGCCGCAGCCGTTTTTGGCCACCGATATAGCGGTTCAGCAGTGCCCGCCGGTCTACTACCTGCTTAGCATCCAACCCGATTGACGACAGGGCGCCCATCATGTCGACCAGGGGGTTCGCCCCTTTTCGAATCGGCCCAAAGCAGCCGCGGCAGGGCATGTATCCTTGGACGCATCGCGGGACCTTCGGTCCACCCTCTTCATAGACACGGCTACAGCCGGAACGCGTGACCGGTCCGAGACAGAGATACCCTTGCTCCATAAAGCAGCGCGTATTCTCCCACGGTTCGCCCTGCGCGAACTGCAGGGCCTCCAGCGGACGCTTTATTTCGCCCTCACCGGCCTTCTTCTCGCGCTTGACCGGGCAGTCGTCACACACGCTCCGCTCGGGAAGCTCGAACGGCTTGCCCTCCAGGAGCGCGGTGAGCGCGTCAGCAATCATGTCCGGGTTCGGGGGACACCCAGGGATATACGCATCGACCGTCACAACTTCGTCCAGCGCGTAAACCCTATCCAGAAGCGGCGGCAGGTTCTCCGCCGGTGTGTCCGCCAAATCGGTCGTCACCGAGTCGCGGTAAACCTTGTCGTACAACGCATCCAGGGTGTACATGTTGGCCATGGCGGGAATGCCGCCAAAACTCGCACAAGAACCCAGGGAGATCAGGGTCTTGACCTTCTTACGCATCTCCTCGAGCACATGTTTTTCCTTCTCATTTCGCACGCCGCCACTGACGATCCCAATATCTGCCTCGGGGATGGTCAGCTCCGTTCCCTCGCCGGTCTGGCCGAAGTACTTGTGGTCCATGAGCACGGGCATGTGAACAAACTCCAGCTTCGGCAAGATATCAAGCAGCGGCTCGCCAATGTCCAGGATCGAGACTTCACATCCCCCACAGATGTTCAGCCATTCTTCCGCAACCTTTACACCCATCAGTAACCTCCTTGCATCGATACAGTTTTCATGCCTCGCTTATCTAAAGAGGCGCCTCACCCTCGACCACAATCTCGGTCACAACCCGTCGGGTGTAGACCAAGAACTTATCTTCTTCCTCGACGATCTGCGTTTCGAAGCCATCGGTCTTATAAGCGCCAGCCTTGGCCTCTGCTTCGGCGCGTGAAGCATACTCCGCGCCGTCCCACATGTACTTGTCCCCTTCTATCCACAGCGCCTCGGGAACCGCCATCACCGTTCACCCCCTCACGTCGCGTAGGGGCTTGGCCCTAGCTCTCTCACTGTCTCCACCATCTCGGTCATCACCCAAGCGAAGCGTGGCCCCTCGGAGGCGGAGATCCACTCCAGCCGGAAGCGCTCGGGCTCCAGGCCGAAGTCCTCAAGCAAAAGCTCGATGGCCTCGGCCCGTTTCTCGGCCTTGAGGTTTCCTTCCAGGTAGTGACAGTCGCCAGGGTGGCAGCCGCAGATCATCACCCCGTCGGCCCCTTTGGTCAGCGCTTCGATGACCACATTCGGGTGGACCATCCCTGAGCACATCACCCGAATGATCCGCACGTTAGGAGGGTACTGCAAACGGGAGGTTCCCGCTAAGTCAGCCCCAGCGTAGGAGCACCAGTTGCAGCAGAACGTCAGGATCTTCGGTTCGAATTCGTTCGTTTCATCCATTATCTACCCCACTTCCAGCGCCGCATCCACCATCGCGTTGATCTGCTCCGGTTTGAAGTGCCATACGAAGATTCCCTGCTTGGGACAGGTGGCCATGCAGACTCCGCAGCCCTTGCACAGCGCAGCATTGTTCTGCACCGTCTTTTTGATCTGGTCACCGCGGACGTACTCGATGAGGGTCAACGCGTTGTACGGACACGGATCGATACAGTAGGCGCAGCCATCGCAGTTAGCGTCGACCACCTCGCTGATTGTAGCCTCAAGTTCCAGCTCGTCCTTGGAGAGGAGTGTCGCCGCCCGTGCTGCCGCGCCCATCGCTTGAGCGATGCTCTCGTCTACCCCTTTAGGAGAATGTGCCATCCCGCAAAGATAAATGCCGTCCGTGGCAAAGTCGATCGGCCGAAGCTTCATGTGCGCTTCGAGGAAGAAACCATCAGAGTTGAGCGGGACTTTCAGCATCTTGGCGAGCTCCTTGGCGTCTTCGGCGGGGAGCAGTGGTGGTGCGAGGACAAGGGCGTCGGCCTCGATCCGAAGTGGCTGCCCAAGTACCGGGTCGTTTACGGTGACGTACAACGTCCCATTCTCAACCTCAACGTTGGGCTTTGCCTCCGGTTCGTAGCGAATGAAGCGAACCCCCTTCTCGCGCGCCTCGGTGTAGATCGCCTCGCGATGACCATAGGTGCGGATGTCTCGGTAGATGATGGTAGCCTCGCCACGTGGATGCGTCTCTTTAAACTGCAGCACGTTCTTAATCGCCTGCGTACAGCATACCCGGCTGCAGTACGGGTGCTGCTCATCCCGACTTCCCACGCATTGGATCATGATGATCCGCTCGCCAATCTCCTCGCCGGCGGCAAGGCTCTGCTCAAATTCTAGCTGGGTCATCACGCGCGGATCTTTCCTGTAAAGGTACTCGGTCGGGGTTCCTGGGACAGCGCCGATCCCCACGATCACTGCCCCGTGCTCGACGGTCTCCTCCGTGCCGTTCTTGGCGATGACCGAGGAAAAGTTACCCACGGAGCCTTCCACGGACTTTAACTCGGAGCCCAGGTGGACGTTAATCCTTGGGTGATCCACGGTGCAGTTGACCATCTCTTTAAGCCACTGCGCTGGCGAGCAGCCATTTTGAAGAAACCGAATGTTTCGCATCACTCCACCCAGAACCTCTTCCTTCTCCACGAGGTGGACTTGAAACCCCTGGTCGGCCAGATTGAGGGCCGCGGTCATGCTACTCATCCCCCCTCCAATCACCAACGCATCGTTGTTGATCGAGATCTTCCGTTTCTGCAGGGGTTCGAGCAACCGCGCCTTAGCGACCGCCATGCGCACCAGATCTTTTGCCTTCACCGTAGCTGCTTCAGGCTCGTGCATGTGGACCCAGGAGCACTGGTCACGGATGTTCGCCATCTCGAACAGGTAGGGGTTGAGGCCAGATTCGCGCAGCGTGTCCCGGAACAACGGTTCGTGTGTGCGTGGTGTACAGGACGCCACGATCATCCGATTCAGATTGTGCTCCTTCATCAGCTCTCCCATCTTAGCCTGAGTATCAGTAGAACAGGTGTAGAGGTTGTCCTCGGCGTAGGCCACATCCGGCAATGTCTTGGCGTACTGCACTACCGACGGGACGTCCAGGAACCCACCGATGTTCTTGCCGCAGTGGCAAACGAACACCCCGATGCGAGGAGGCTGACCGCTGACGTCTTTTTCGGGCGGGTATTCACGCTCGATGATCTCCGTGCCACGACTCTCCGACAACAGTGCCATTGCGTTTGCTGCTGCAGCACCGGCTTCCATCACAGTCTCCGGAATGTCCTTGGGTTCCGCAAACGGACCACACACGTAGATCCCATCACGGGAAGTCGTAACGGGTGAAACAAGGTCGGTACGGGCAAACCCATTTTTATCTAGCGCAATCCCGAAACGATCTGCCAGCTCTTGAGCATCTTTTGGAGGCTGCAACCCCACGGAGAGGACGACCATGTCGAACTCTTCGGTCTGATGCGTGCCATCCTCGGCTTCATAGTGAATCTTTAAGTTCCGCGTACCGGGCACCTCCTCCACGTGTGAGGGTCGGCAGCGGATATACTGAACCCCAAGCTCCTTAGCCCGCTCGTAATAGGCGTCGAATCCCTTGCCGTAGGCGCGCAAATCCATATAAAAGATCGTGCATTCCAGCTCGGGGGCGTGTTCCTTGGCGATAATCGCTTCCTTGGTGGCATACATGCAGCAGACCGAAGAGCAGTAGTCGTGCTCGAAGTCCCTCGATCCCACGCACTGGATGAAAGCGATGCGAGAAGCATGGGCTCTGTCGGACGGCCGTAAGACATCACCGCTGTAGGGACCAGTAGCAGAGAGGATCCTCTCGAACTGAAGGCTACTGACGACGTTCTCAAGCTGAGCTGAGCCAAGTTCTGGTTTCTGATCCGCGTCGAAGACCGTGCAACCTGGTGCCAGTACCACTGCGCCAACATTCAGGTCCAGGGTCTCCTCTTGCATGTCGTGATCAATGGCATTTGCTTCACAGACTTCTACACACTGAAGGCACTCAGAGCATATCGAACAGCTGAGACACCTCTTCGCCTCCGCGATCGCCATCTCTTCCGTGAAGCCACGGTCGATCTCGCAAAAGCTGGTCCTTCTTTCCTCCGGAGGCTCTTTCAGCATCACTTGCCTGGGTTGTTTTTCTACCTTCTCGCGAAGTTCAGTGATTTTTACCTCTTCGATTTCACGGCCAATCTTGAGGTCTTCACCCCGCAGGTATCTGTCGATCGACACCGCTGCCTCGTTGCCATGTTGGACCGCCTCCACTACGGAAGCCGGGCCGGTCACGATGTCACCGCCTGCAAAGACACCAGGTATGCTTGTCTCAAGAGTCATGGGATCGGCTTTGATAACGCCGCGATCCTGCTCTAATTGTTCAAAGCCGGTCAAGTCCGACCTCTGGCCAACCGCAATTATTAGGGTGTCGCCTTGAATCAAGGGAGAGGAACGATCTTTATCAAACTTGGGGCTGAATCTCCCACCCTCGTCATAGACCGAGATACAGACACTGGTTTGCAGACCAGCTACTCTTCCGTTCTCCGTGACGATCTTATCTGGGCCCAGGCATGGGTGGACTACCACACCTTCCTCCTCAGCCTCCTCAATCTCCCAATCGTGTGCCGGCATCCTATCTCTAGATTCCAGATCTCTAGTCTCTAAGCAGACCAGATGGACCTCTTCAGCTCCTAGCCGGAATGAGCTCTTAGCACAGTCTATCCCCACGTTGCCGCCACCGATGATGACCACTTTCTTGCCAAAGCTATCTGGCTTTGCGCCAATCTTCGCATCGCGCAGGAACGGCAAGCCGTACAAGACACCGGTGGAATCCATCCCTTCCAGTGGCAGCTTCGCTGGATCTTGTGCCCCAATCGCGATGTAGATCGCGTCGAAATCTTGTCTGAGTTCGTCAAACGTCATGTCGCTTCCTACTCTGGTGCTTGCCCTAAGCGCCATCCCGCGCACAAGGATACGATCGATGTCGTACATGGCGCTCTCCATCGGAATCCTGTATTCGGGCAAACATGAAATCATCATTCCCCCGGGAGTGTCGGAGGCGTCAATAATCGTGGTTGGGTATCCCATCTCCTGAAGTCGGAGCGCGCATGTTAAGCCTGACGGTCCCGCCCCAACCACAGCCACCTTTTCGTTCTTGGTCGGTTCGACCGGATCAGGCCTCTCTTCTCCGTTCTCAACGGCGTAGTCGACCACAAATCTCTTCAGTGATCGGATAGCAATGGGCTCTTCGACTTTCCTTCTGAGGCACTCCTGTTCGCATGGGTGGTGGCATACGCGACCGCAAATTGCAGCAAACGGGTTCCTTTCCCTAATCACGGCTAGGGCTTCACTGAACTTGCCTTGAGAGATTAGCTGGACATATCCCTGCGCATTAACCTTCGCCGGGCAGGCAACCTTGCAGGGCGACTTCCCGTTTAGCTTGTCGATGGTGAATGCGTTCGGTATTGCCTGAGGATATGGCCTGTAGATGGCTTTTCTCTGCGAGAGGCCCAGGTTGAACTCATCAGCCAACTCTACAGGGCATGCCGATTCGCACTCCCCACATCCCGTACATTTCTCCAGATCGACGAATCTCTTGTGCTGCCTGACTCGGACCCTGAAGTTACCTGCCTTTCCGTCTATCTCGTCTACCGTGGAATAGGTAATGAGGGAAACATTTGGGTGTCTGGCGACCGTGACAAGTCTAGGTGCCATTGTACACATGGCGCAGTCATTGGTGGGAAACGTCTTGTCCAGCTGGGCCATCACCCCACCGATTGCGGGGCTCTTCTCCACAAGATAGACCTTGAACCCGGAGTCAGCCAGATCCAAGGCCGCCTGCATGCCGCCTATGCCTCCGCCGACTACAAGGACTGCCCCGATTTTGTCGGTTATTGCTGGCATCCTGCCTCTTTCAACGTATCGCGTTTTCCGTTGCCTAGCGGGGCATACACTGCTCATAGTCACTCACGTGACGCGTTTTTTGCTGAAAGAACCCTTTTAGGCATCCAATCGTAATTTTTGGCACGTTCGTGCTTGTAACTATTTTCACAAGTTCTTATACCAAACTTCTTCGCTTTTGTCAAGGAGCAAGAAGATGGTGAACAGGCCCACCATAAATAACCCTCTCTCTTCGACAGCCCGACACTTCTCCATTAACTTATTGATTCCTCCTGGTTAAGGTAACGTGACCCAGAGAAAGACTCACAAGATGAGCCTCTCGCAAAGACGCGGAGAACGCCAAGGAGAGCAAACAACAGGGTGAAACAATGGTACTAAATATGTATTATGTATTCCTGGCGATCCCTGTCTCCTCTGCGGTAGAATACTCTTTAACCCCGGAGGCCACGGAGTACGCAGAGGAGTCCTTTTGTGAAGTTTCTAAACCATGAATTATGGCTTTCTCTGCGTCCTCTGTGTACTCTGTGGTAAGATGTCTATACCTTTAAACCCATATTCCTGTTTTTTTGGCGATCTTGGCGTCTTGAGTGAGTGAAACGAACGGGCGAGAGAAAGGGAATTGGGCAATGTATTGCTTTTCACTACGTAATTACTAAATGAAAAATATGGCTGGGGTAACTCCATGGAAATATCTAAGAGCTGCTTACCGCTATTGGTTATTAGTCAGGTAGAGGTCTATCCCCCGCGCAGCGTCATGGCCGTTGGCAATGGCCGTAATAACGTTCGGCCCCTGGATCATGTCCCCACCGAAGAAGAGCCAGGGGAGGTTGCTCTGGAAGTGCTCGTTTACCTTGATCCGTCGCCCCTCGTACTCCAGACCCTCCTTAATCTCGTCTGATAGAAAGGTCTCGTCTAAACTCTGGCCAATCGCTTCCACTATCATGCTACCCTTGATGAACAGAGTATCTTCTTCGTTCACCG
>Ga0315548_1004039_pt1 | contig 10728 bp, 5 predicted proteins | sample SalMarSW160110MG_2_FD_202540 | JGI IMG/M metagenome (GOLD analysis project Ga0315548, IMG submission 202540) | Salt marsh sediment microbial communities from the Plum Island Ecosystem LTER, Massachusetts, United States - Salt Marsh Sediment SW1601-110 ... | reverse complement strand
ACGTGACAGTTGACAACTTGCTGCAAGCAGGCATGACAATAGACAAAACCGTGAAGATTGACGGCGTCGTAGAAGCAAGCGCTGCAGGAGTAGTTATCGCAGCTGATACAACACACACTGAAGCAATAACCGGTTACGTCTTCACTTATGGACTACACAATGTTACAGTAACAGTTGATTATACAGCGGGAACTTACAGCGGAACAAAAACAATTGTCAAGTACATTTGGGTAACAATACCTGAAGACATCGGCGGCACCACATGGTATGACAAAGCTGGTTATGCAAGCTATCCTTACAAGAATCAATTGCCAGCCCCAGACATCAAAGTTGACTTGACAGACGTTCTATCAGCTGCATTAGCCTTCGGAAGCTTCCCAGGGCACTCAGCTTGGAACACTGTTGCAGACTTGAACGGCGACCACAAGATTGACTTGTCGGACTATCTCGCTATCGCCATAAACTTCGGTTGGACAGGATAAACATAGAAAAACAAGGGCTATAAAGCCTTAATTTCTTTCTTTTTTTGTTTCAAATTGTTTACGGGTTTCCATGTTGAAGATTGCCAAAGCCTTTCAACGTTACTGCTGAAAACACAAGTTCCTTTAACACTGATAGTTTCCACGTAAATTATGATTGTTATGCAATTACATGTTTGTAATTGAGGCCTTAAATTCTACAGGTCTAATACAGTACGCGGCTGAAATGTGAACTGCACAAGCTTGCGGGAAAAAAATGGAATGTTCACTTTGTACCGTCTAGAACTATTTGTGTACTTGAGAAAAACAACGTGTTAATAGTGAAAAAGTTACCTTCACGCTTGCGTCTCCATGCAGGCATCTCTTGCTGCAGACTTGATAATTTATAGATCGCCTGCTACACTAGAGACGTGAGAAGTGTATATGGGTTACTCCTTGAACTCTTCATATGGATTCGGTGAAGCTGAACAGGCGACGATGCAAAAACATTTCATGAGTAATAGGAACATATTTTTTTAACTTTCCTTTTGCATGCCATTCATTTGTTTTAGCAAACGTTTGATTTCTACTGGGAGCTTGCCAGTCTTTCAAGGTTGAATCAGAAACGAGTTGCGCGTGCGCTTCACCATTTTTTGTTGAAACACATTGAATCAAACATTTGAAGCTGCTTGAACAAAGTTTACCCATAAAATATTCTTGTTACAGATAGAAGATAATTCCGGAATACTTAAATTCAGAAAGTGAAACAGTTATATGTGCTGAAAAAGGAGAAAGGAGAAAGAGAAATGAAGATGACTAAACTATTATCAGGAGTACTGTTAGCTATACTTTTCTTGAGCATCTTTGCAATATTTCCAAATATCGCTTTCGCAGCCGGCCAAATTGATTTAACACCGTCAAACAACATTTATGACACAAACACCGCGTACGTAGGCTTCAAATTCAACGTCACCGCTTCATGTTCAGGTGTTGACAGCGACATTGCAGGAGCACAAATTCACATAGACTTTGACGACAGCATACTTAACGTGACTCAATGGTGGGCTCCAGACTGGGACTCCAGTTTCTTTATGCCCGCGCCAATGTCAGCGTTGCCTGGACCGCCAAATCCGAACTACCATCACATAGGTCCTGGTAACGGATACGTTGAAACTGCAGTGTCGAAAGGTGGTTTACCACCAACGGCGCCTTGGGGTACCAACGGAACAATTGCAATCTTCGAATTCATTGTAACAGCAATACCTGACAAGCTGGGATTGCTGAATTGCAGTTTGTCTATAAACAACGTTGCCACCTATCTTAAAGATCCTTCACTCGCTACCATTACAGTAACTAAGAACGATGGCTACTACGAGTTAACCTGGGCTTTACCAGGAGCAGCTAACATGGGTGTCAAACCTACATTAACGGAGTACGGACCGTACCCACCATCCGCTGTCGACGAAGCTTTCGACATTGAAGTCTACATTGAAAATCTTGATCAAGCATGGTACTTGTCGAACGCCAGTTTCAATCTGTACTACAACGCAACAGTAATAGATGTTATAGGTGATGCAGCAAACGTTACAATCGCCCCCTTATGGGCAGCCTCTTCAGTAACGGTCACCCGCAACGGACTAGACTACATATCCATCTTCGTAGGTAGCCCAACGTCAACTCCAGGCGGTTCACCAGCAGCCGACGAACTTGTAGCAACAATCAAATTCACAGTGATGATGCAATCAACAGTTCCACCAGCACCAGCAGGCTACCATGATGATTCTCCATTAGACTTCCAAGACGTAGTCTTAATGGATCACATTGGACCTGTAGACACGACAACACCAAGCAACGGCGAAGTCAAAATCTACGCCCTAATCAGCTTGCCAATGTCACTGTTCAGAGTTGACCCAGTTGACACAGTGCTTGGACCTGCACCATCAATAGGCGAAGAATTCGACATAGACGTTGTGATCGATGGACCCACATCAGAAGGACTATCCTGGGCATGGTATCTCATCGGCGTCCAATTCAGACTATTCTATGATCCTAGCGTAATAGAGGTTGTAAGCGTAACGGAAGGCGCGTTCCTAAAGGATGGACCATGGAACCTTCATGGCACATTCTTCATAGGCTCAGTTCAACCTGACGGTTTTGGACCACACGTAATGGTCGGCGACATGCTATTGCCAAACAGCACAGGCGGCTATGACATGACATCGTGGCCAAACGGCACCGGAACAATAGTCACAATAAGATTCAAGGCACTGGTACAAGAATGTCCAAACAATTTCACGTCAGCGTTAGACTTAGGTCCATTATTCCCAGGAAACTGGGCTATAGACAAGGACGGCAACTGGATTCCAATAGATGAAGCCAGCATCGTGAATGGAACCTACACAATGCTACCATTTAGTATGCCAGGAAGTGTCATAGACTTGTACGGTGGAGCCAAAAACGCTGGTTACTGGACAGGTTATCCAGCTCCATTCCCAGTTCCGTACGGTGGACAAGGACCTGACCATTGGATGGACTTAGTGATACCGCAGTCAGAAATAACACTATATGCGCTTGCAACACACAACTGGTGGCCTGTACAATCTAAAGAAGTAGGCTTTGAAATAGAGGGACCGTTTGAAAAGAACAACAGTGAGTTGGTGCCGAAACCAAGCTATCAAATCTGGGCTAAATTAGTAAGCACAACTGACAGTGATGGCGTAGCAACACTAGTGTTTAGAATGCCATGGCCTTGCGTAGATCCTGAAAACATTACAGGCGTATGGCTGATAACAGCCACTGTGAGAATAGGAGACGACGTTCTTATAGATACTATGGCGTTCTACTATGAGTACCTAGTTACCGTGAAATCAGTTGTCACAGATTATTACTACTACACCCACGATGATTGCGTAGAAGTGACAATTAGCTACGGGACACACTCGGTGCAACTATATCCAATACTGTTCTCTATAGTTCTGACGGATGACATGGGTGTACCAGTAATCATGGAGTTATACGACAATACTACGATTGGCGGTGCTTGCTGGTGTACTTTGACGGAGGAAGAGCTCATTATTGACCTTTGCATTCCGAAATGGGCATTCGCTGGCTACGGATACATTCACGTCAACGTCTTTGACATAGACCCAACTGAAGGCGGGTTTGCCTGGTGTCCAGAGTACCCACCTGTCGAAATTCAGATAGGACCCTACTAGAATCATTAACGCCTAAATACATTCCCTCTTTTTTTATGTTTTAACACTTTCAGTCGAATATTCTATAGAACAACATTCCAGAAGGCTTATTAGCCATCTTTTATTTTAGCTATGTTAAGGGGAGAAAGCAATAATGCTTAAAGGTAACACACATAAATTTTTCGCGCTTATGCTGCCCACTCTTTTAATCGTCATGATTATGGCAGCAAGGCTAGGAGATATTACGATCGTTTCGCCTAGCCTTGGAGTTGTGATAACTACACAAACGGACAAGGAAGAGTATCTTCTACGGCAAAGAGTGACAGTAGACGGAAACATAACACTTGATGGATTGCCTGCAAACAACTTAGTAGCAGTAACACAAGTTGACACACCATCGCAAACATTAGCTTATAGGACTCTTCAAATAGGAAACCCAGCGCAATCATGGCCGATAAACATTACAGCTATATACCTAACTGACAGCGGCCACAACATTATAGACACAGCTAAAATAGACTCGGTGGTAATGGCTGCCGCAACATTCTATAACTGGCAAGCAACGGCTAGAACAGTTTATATGGCTGTCACAGTTTTTGATGCAAACATGGTTCCACTCAGAGCAGCAAAAGTATCCGCCACATTAGACCCATACCAATCAGCAACCCCGAAATTCTCAATATATATACCCTCTTCAGCATGCTCTGGAAAAGCTTTGATATGTGCAAACGCTTACAACCAAGAACCGAAAAACGGTGGAATAGCTTTAAGCCTTGAAAAAACAGCGTATTTCTGCATCAGCAGAACCCAGCAAGGCTTAATAGAGTATCCATCGTTACCGCCGCCTCCACCGCAAACCACACCAGGAGTATACAATACAAACATAACATTGCCTCCAGACCCAAAAGCAGGAACATACAGTGTCCACGTTTTAGGCCAAGTCAGCCCCACAGCATTTTCATCAGCAACAACAACGTTCAACGTTGAAAACAGTGAAGGATACCCGCCGCAAGCATCATTTGCCTACTGGCCCGCAAAACCATATTTAAACCAAACAGTGGACTTCGACGCATCCTCATCCACGCCAGAAGGCTTCAACGACACAATAACATCTTACCAATGGGACTTCGGAGACGGAACACCAAAACAAACCAGGTCAACCCCAACAATAACCCACAACTATCAACAAAACCAAACGTTCATAGTTACATTAAACGTTACAGACAACGAAGACCTATGGAGCACAACATCAAAACCGATAACAATATATCCAGAGTTCGGTCCAACAGCAAACTTCACATGGACACCCACACAACCTTACTTTAACCAAACAGTAACCTTCGATGCTTCAAACTCAACAATCGGCTGGTGTGCACAAACGCAACGCTTCAGCCCCATCGAAAACTACGAATGGAACTTCTCTGATGGCACAGGCAACATAGCAACAGGTGACCCTGCAATAACGCATAACTTCACGCAACCAGGAAACTACACCGTTGCGTTAAAAATTACAGACGCTGATGGACGAATCGACACAACATCAAGCATAGTCCAAGTGTTAAACGTGTCACTCAAACTATACGATGTTGATGGCAACGGATGGATAGATCTAACCGACGTTCTCGCAGTAGCGTTAGCCTATGGTTCATTCCCAGGGCAACCCACCTGGAATCCAGCCTGCGACTTCAACCATGACGACAAAATAGACCTCGACGACTACTTAGGAGTAGTTCTACACTACGGAGAAGACCCATAACACCTCACATTCTTCTGACCGGCGCGAAAACATGGAAGATCACGCCAAAACCTTTAAAAAACTGACATTACACAGTTTATAAGAGGAGAAGGAGAAAGGAAAAGTGAAATTTAAACAAGCAAAAGTTTTAACCACTGCAACGTTGACGCTGACAGTGCTTTTCGTCAGCATCTCTATATTTCCATCTACCTTGGCTGCAACATCCCGCATGTATCTTGAACCGTCAAACAACGTTTTCACTACAGACACGGCTTACTTAGGCATGAAGTTTAATGTTACTGTTTGGTGTGCAGATATTCCAATGGACATTTTGGGGGCACAGATTACGTTATGGTTTAACGACAGTGTGGTTAATGTGACTCGTTGGTGGGCTCCCGACTGGGATTTCAACTTCTTTATGCCCGCGCCGGTTTCAGTTATTCCTACGCCTCCTAACAACGTAGGTTACATTCATGTTGGTGCCGGTCAGGGCTACGTTAAAGTGTCAGTGTTGAAAGGTGGTTTACCGCCTGTGGCGCCTTGGGGTACCAACGGAACAATTACAATCTTAGAATTTAACATAACCGCGGTTCCAACTGAACAGGGAAAATACACAAGTAGTCTCCAGATAAACAATGTTGACACCTATCTTAAAGACACTTCAAACGTTAACATTCCAGGCGTAGCAAAAGAAGACGGATATTACGAAATCAAGAAATCAGGTCCCACCTATTCTTTAACGATATCTGCAACTTCAGGTGGAACAACTGATCCTGTACCTGGAATATACATGAATGAATCAGGAACAACAGTGTCAGTTGCAGCTATTCCAGCCACTTACTATCTCTTCACTCATTGGGAACTTAACGAGTCAGACATCGGAGCATCCAACCCTGTGAACATCACAATGGACGCAAACTACCTGTTACACGCAGTGTTCGTTTACTCAACGCCTGAAGGCTCGAGAATATTTGTTGATCCTCATGAAATAATAGATCCTGAAGCCGTGCCATGTCAAACAAACTTCAACATCAACATTTCAATCGATGCTATGGCAGACGTGAAAACGTGTGAATTCAACCTAACCTACAACACCGACATAATAAGCGTGATAGGCTTAATCTTTCCAAGTGTGAACGGACAATATCCAACGCTGAATCTCATTGTCAATGACACTGCAGGATTTATCTGGATTAAACTAGCCTACTCCACCGCAATTACAGTTGCAGATCCAACACCACTCGCCGCCATAATGTTTCACGTGGATAGCCGGGGAGCAACACCACTCAACCTTACAAACACAAACCTCACCAACACATACAACAATCCTATTCCCCACGACGTATATCATGGATACTACAACGCGTCAATTTCCGACGTTGCAGTAACAAACATAATGCTCTCTCGAACATGGGTGTATCAAGGATGGCCGGTCAACATAACAGTAACTGTTAAGAATAAAGGAAACATGACTGAAGCCTTCAATATTCACGCTTATTATAACAGTCACGTAATAGGAACAATAGCAGTAACTAATCTCACGTCTAACGAAGAAAAAAATGTAATATTTGAGTGGAACACAACCGGCGTGGCTGAAGGTAACTATACGATCAAAGCGGAAGCTGAACCTGTACTCAACGAATTCAACACAAGCGACAACACATTAATAGACGGAGACGTGTGGATAATGACACACATCCACGACGTCGAAATAACAAGCGTAGCTTCAGGAAACTGGGCTTACCAAGGATTAACTGCTTACATTAATGTTACAGCAAAAAACAATGGGGGCTTTCATGAAACCTTCAACATCACCGCCTACTGCAACACTACGCTATTAGGAACAGTCCAAGTCGTCAATTTGGCTCCTGGAAACTACTGTGAAGCACAGTTCAGCCTTAACACTTCAACATTGTTGCCTTGTCACAATTACACGATCAAAGGCGAAGCCACCTTGGTTCCATACGAATACAACGAGACAAACAACGTTCTAATCACCAGTCTCAAAGTGCGGCTATTGGGCGATCTGAACGGTGATGGAAGAGTCGATTTGGACGATGTACTGACTGTTTCTTTAGCCTTCGGTTCATACCCCGGATGCCCCAACTGGGATCCAAACGCAGACATTTACCGTGACAACAAAATTGACTTAGCAGACGTACTGGCTGTTTGCTTAAACTTTGGAAATACATGCTAATACATGCATCGATTCCTTTTTTTTTATCGACATTCAAGAAAAACTTTTATAAAGAAAGCTTGTAACAGACTTGTAAAGGTGAAAACATTGAGGAAAACAAAATGCAATAAACTAAATATGACCTTAGGATTGTTTGCACTTATGTTAGTAACTATAACAGCCAACACTTTTACACTTCCAGCATTAGCTCAACCGCAAGCAATTTACCTAGTCCCATCAAACAACACATTTGACGAAAGCACTACTGTAGGCACGAAATTTAATGTTACTGTTTGGTGTGCAAATGTTACAGAGGACATTTTAGGCGCACAAATTCATTTGAGTTTCAACGACAGTATAATCAACGTGACTCGTTGGTGGGCTCCCGATTGGGACTCCAGTTTCTTTATGCCCGCGCCGGTCTCAACACTCCCTACGCCGCCAAATCCAATCTACAATAACGTAGGTCCTGGTCAAGGATACGTTGAAATTGCAGTGTTTAAAGGTGGTTTACCGCCTGTGGCGCCTTGGGGTACCAACGGTACAATTGCAATCTTAGAATTTAGCATAACCGCGGTTCCAACTGAAGGTGAGCAATTTACATCTGCATTGCACATAAATGACACTTTTACTTATCTTAAAGATCCTTCTAACGATTTCATTCTAGGCATAGTTAAAGAAGACGGATCTTACATCATCATCCCGGAATATACAATGATTATACTGTTGTCTCTCTTCGCAGTATCCACTGCCACAGTTGTATTACTCAAAAAAAAGAGAATTATCCAGAAACTTAACCACATCTAAGACTTCCTTTTTTTTTCACAATTTTTAGCTTCATTCAAATATGGACCTGAAATAATTATCTAGAATAAATCTCTATCGACCAAAAGCTTCAAATATAGAATACATTAAACTAGGCTGCAGGTGAACATATAAAAATGAGAAATATCGACATCAGTTTATTAACAGTGCTACTAACTTGCTCATTAATGTTGTCGCCGTTAACATTCAAAACCAGCGCCAGTCCAGACCCACCTAAAATTTACCTAGCCCCCTCAACCAATACTTTCTATTCCAACACAACAAACGTTGGCCACCGCTTCAATGTTACTGTTTGGTGTGCAAATGTTACAGAGGACATTTTGGGCGTGCAAGTTACGTTACATTTCAACGACAGTGTGGTTAATGTGACTCGTTGGTGGGCTCCCGACTGGGACACTGACTTCTTTATGCCCGCGCCGGTTTCAGTTATTCCTACGCCTCCTAACAACGTAGGTTACATTCATGTTGGTGCCGGTCAGGGCTACGTTAAAGTTGCAGTCATGAAAGGTGGTTTACCGCCTGTGGCGCCTTGGGGTCACAACGGAACAATTGCAATCTTAGAATTTAACATAACAGCAGCTCCACTGGAAGGTGGACAGTTAACGTCTGCATTGCACATAAATAACATTGATACTTATCTTAAAGACACTTCAAACGTTGACATTCCAGGCGTAGCAAAAGAAGACGGATCTTACACTTTCAATTACATAGCTGCGCCGCTCAAGCCTAGCATGTGGCTGGAAACATCACTTAGTACATATGAAACAAGAAAACCTAGACCTTTCAATGTTAGTATAATGGTTGAAAACGTTTCCCAAACTCTTGGTCTCGTAGGCATACAATTCATAGTAAGTTATAATTCCACATACCTCGACGCAACACAAATCATTCAAGGGGGCTTCTTAAGCAACACTACATGGGCGCCTTATGGTACAATGGTGGCATCGTACGTTGACTATAGAGGAGCAGTATACGGAGAGTTTGTTCTCCCTAATGGCACAGGGAAATTTAACCCACCGTTCCCCGAGGGAAACGGAACAATTGCAACCATAACATTCTTCCCAATTCTCCACGAAGAAGCAAGCTTTAACATAACAATAACGCCGCTCTTTGACGAATTCTTCATCGGAAAGGACATCGAATGGATACCTTATCTTCCTCCAAAGAACTGTGAATACACGTACAATCCCTTACTTGAACCTACGCTAGCAGTAACCCCAAGTGGATATATAGCTTCGCACGTTGGCGAAACCTTCGATGTGAATGTAACCTTGAATAGTCTAGACGAGCAATGGAACATGACCTATGCTGAATTTAAACTCGAATACAACAATAATTCTCTACAAGTGTTAAATGTAACAGAAGGCAACTTGCTCAACCAGTTTGGCAACACAACATTTAATCATGAAGAACTTGATGGAAACGTAGAAATGAACATTACACTCAACCCAACGACTTACCCGTCTGGAAGCGGAACATTGGCAAAAATAACGTTTAACGTAACAACCTGTCCAGGATCATCTATACTATCATTGAATGATACGAAATTACTGGATTTCGAAATGAAAGATGTTTTGCACGAAGTGCAAAATGGCTCTTACGCGTTACATGAAGTACTTATTCATCCCATCGTATTTCTTACAGAAACGTTCTATGTAGTCACTGCGAGCAACACATGTATCACCCCAGTGCCTATGTCGCTCGACCAAACACATATGATGTTATCGTTCAACGTCACGGGCATCAACGGAACGGCTGGTTTTGTCAACATAACTATTCCAAGAGCTCTACTCTACGATTCACCAACGAATTGGCTTGTAATTGTCGGCGAAAAAACAGTAGAAGTTACAGCAGTAGAAAACACAACATATGCGTCACTTTACTTCACCTTCAACTTGAGCTCCAAAACAGTCTACATCATGGGTACATCAGTAATTCCAGAGACGACACCAAACGTTTTCATGCTAGTGTTGTTGGCAGCAACAATAATTGGTTTAGCCATTGCAAAAACCCGACTAAAGAAACGTGAAGAAATAATCCACTGCAAAACACCACCAACCAGACTGTAACCTTCTCTCCTTTTTTTAAATCTCGCACAATTCTCTTCTGCGAAGCAAACTTTTCACAAAACGTGCCCAAAACAATACGCTAACCCTTCATCGATAAAGACTCAAAACCGCACGCGAAATGTTTCAAAAACGGTCATACATCTTTCAAGTGAAAACTTATGAAAATCATGTATCCTATTACAGAAGATAGTTCCAGAAGCTTTAAATTTGTTGAAAAGCAAATATTTAGTGCTGAGAGGGGAGAAGGGCAATATACTCAAGGCATAAACAA
>Ga0315548_1004036_pt1 | contig 10737 bp, 10 predicted proteins | sample SalMarSW160110MG_2_FD_202540 | JGI IMG/M metagenome (GOLD analysis project Ga0315548, IMG submission 202540) | Salt marsh sediment microbial communities from the Plum Island Ecosystem LTER, Massachusetts, United States - Salt Marsh Sediment SW1601-110 ... | reverse complement strand
ATCTTCTTCAAGATAAACATTATATTTGGCGCTGTCAAAATCATCGCTGTCTATATCTCCTATATACTGCTCTTTCTCTGAGAAAATTTTCAGTTTTGTGGTTTCGTTGATACTTATATAAACAAACTTAACATCAGAAAGCCCGGAATTAATTATCTTTATGGAAAAAGTATTTTCTCTTCCTTTGATAAGAACAGCAGAATCATCAAGTGAAATCTTTAATTCAGGCTTTGAATTTACTGTAATACTTATCAATTCTGTTTTATTCCCTGGAAAAGTGTCATTTCCTTCTTTATAAGAATAACTTATTTCTACAGGAATTTTGTAAATACCTGTGGAAGTGTCTGGAAGAACAATTAATCTGAATTCAAAGTCTTCATTCTCATCACTTTCAAGTTCATCCAGGAATTTCTCTGAACTTGACTCATAAGGTGCAAAAGGCACGTTTTCTCCTGACAAATCCAGTTTAACATTTAAATTATAAACATCATAGTCAAAAATGTTTTCTATTTCGAGGGTTACTTTTACTGTTTCTCCTGGAGAGACTTCTGCAGGAGAGGTGGATACATCTGTGACAGACACAGCTGAGATAAAGCCCAAACTGATTAAAAACATACAGATTATTAAGAGGAATTTAGTTTTCATTTTTTTCTGTTCTCCAACTTCCCATCCCTGATTTTTAAAACTTTCGATGCATATTTAATTAAGTTCAAATCATGAGTAACCAAGATTATTGTTTTCCCTTTTTTGTTTAATTGTTTGAATAAGTTCATAATTTCAAGTCCTGTTTTGCTGTCCAGATTTCCTGTTGGCTCATCTGCAAGAATTACCTCTGGATTGTTTGCCAGTGCCCTTCCGATTGCAACTCTTTGTCTTTCACCGCCGGAAAGTTCACTAGGCAGGTGATTTTTTCTGTGAATTAAATTTACATCTTTTAATATTTTTTCAACTCTCTCCACTCTTTCTTCTTTGCCGATTCCCTGAAAAATCATAGGCAATGCAATATTTTCAGCAGCAGTTAGTGTAGGAATCAGATTAAAAGTCTGGAAAACAAAGCCAATTTTGTTTCCTCTTATCTGGGCAAGATGGGATTCTTCAAAACAAGTGATATCCTCTCCGTCAAGATAAACAACTCCTTTTGTCGGCAAGTCCAGAGCACCAACCATATTCATCATAGTGCTTTTTCCAGAACCACTGGGCCCGACAATCGCAACAAAATCTCCCTGATTTATTTTTACATCAATTCCGTCAAGGGCTTTGACTAAGTCATGTCCCATTTCATAATGCTTTGCCACGTTTTTCAGTTCAATAATATTCTGTTTCATTTTATTATCTCAGAATTAGGCATCTGAGGTTGATTGCCAACACCTCAGCATTACAGATAAAGGATTATATATAAATTTAACTATAGGAAGTTTTAAAAATGATAATGGAGCATTAATATTATGATAATCCCTGTCAGATGTTTTTCCTGCGGAAAACCCATAGGGCATTTATGGGAAGAATACAAAAAGAGAACAGAAGCAGGAGAATCACCTAAAAAAGTCCTCGATGAGTTAGGGGTTGAAAGATATTGCTGCAGGGCTGTTTTCTTGGGGCAGAAAGATTTTATAGAATTAATCGGGAAATTTAAGAAAAGTTAATTTTAATTAGTTCTTTTAACAAATTTGATTATGAAAGAAGTAATTTTTATTTATGGGTTTACCAATTCTAAAAAAGATTATGAAAGTGGAATATATGTTTGGGTTTAAGTCTTATGATGCTTAAAATTATCAAAGAAAGTTGAGACAGCACCAACGCTTCGCAGCTTGTCGGCCACTACCGCATACGGCGTAATTGACTTGACTTCCGGGTTCGGAATGGGACCGGGTATTACCCAATTACTATGGCCGTCTCTATTTTTGAAAATAAAACCTCTATTTAAAGGTTGCTATAAGTTTTAATCTTTGTCAATTTTTTCAAGAATTTCCCTTATATTTTTTGTTACTTTCTGAATTATCTGTTCATTGGTTTCTCTTGGGTTTTTATCCTTGTATGTTAATGCACTTGCTGCCCCTGCAATAATTGCCACTTTTATTATCTTTTCACTAACCATCAAAGAACATCATTTTTGGATTTTAAAAATATTTATATGGTGGGTTGAAATAAGTTTTTATACTTCTAATTTTTGATATTTTCAAAGTTCACAGGCTCACACGTTATTGATGGAAGAAAGTCTCGTGAACCTGTTCAGCGGGAATGCCGGAGTGGTCAAACGGGCTGGATTAAGGCTCCAGTAGCTTAGTGCTTGCGAAGGTTCGAATCCTTCTTCCCGCATTGTGAGATTTCCAAATTTAGATGGGGTGTCTCATTCGCAGTGAAGCGAGAATATTGAAGATTCGAATCAAGCCCGATGAAATTTCGTAAGAAATTTTTGACCGAAGGTTCGAATCCTTCGTTTTATATGCCCGAGTAACTCAGTCTGGATAGAGTGCTTCCCCCCTAAGGAAGAAGTCGTAGGTTCAAATCCTACCTCGGGCGTTTAGTAAACTTTATTAAATAGTTTTTTGCATATTATTATGTGCGTGGATAGTTCAGTGGTAGAACCTCTGCCCTCCATCATATTATCTGAGGATAGCAGATGACTCGGGTTCGAATCCCGATCCGCGCATCTTTTAAGATGGAAGAACAGCAAAATCAGGGGGAAGAACCGCAAAAGAGAAAATGGTATAACCGGCATTACAAATTATTATTATTGCTGCCTTTGGCAATATTAATTTTTTCTTTTATTTATATGGTGGCTTTTTATCAGCAGCACGGAGATTTTATTCACAAGGATATCTCCCTTACAGGAGGAACCACCATCACAATTTCTGAAAAAATAAATATTGAAGAATTGAAGCAGGCTCTTTCCGGAAAATTAGATGATATTAATGTAAGGGAAGTTTATGATTTGATAACCCGGGAGCAGAAAGCAGTAATTATTGAAACCAAAAATGAAGGATGTAACGAATCCCAAATTAACCAAATTAAGAATGTTCTTGAGGGTTATTTAGGTTACCAATTAATTGACGGAGAGAACAGCAGTTTTGAATGCACGGGATCAACTCTGGGTGCGAGTTTTTATAAACAGCTCCTGATAGCAATCCTGATAGCTTTTGTTTTTATGGCAGCTGTTGTCTTTATAATTTTTAGGACATTTGTTCCTTCAGCAGCAGTTATTCTCTCGGCATTTGCAGATATTTTAATGACTTTAGTGTTTGTGAATATTTTAGGGCTGAAAATGTCAACTGCAGGAATTGTGGCCTTTTTAATGCTTATAGGTTATTCTGTTGATACAGATATTCTTCTAAATAACAGGCTTTTGAAGAGAACAGAAGGCTCTATAAACGAAAGAATTTATGGTGCATTTAAAACAGGAATAACCATGACATTAACTTCTCTTGTTGCTATCGGGGTTGCCCTGCTTGTTGTTCGTTCTTTTTCAGCTGTGCTGACGCAGATTTTTACAATATTAGTCATAGGGCTTGGATTTGATATATTCAACACCTGGATAACCAATGCCTCAATAATTAAATGGTATGTTGAAAAAAGAAAATGAGACTTAAACTTGGATTCAGGATTTGGCTTTTGATAGTTCTTTTAGTTTTGGCTTTAATATCAATTTTCATAACTCCGAATTTTCTTCAGAAAGGGGTCTTAATAACGAGCGTGGATTCAAATTCAACAGCTTTTGAGCAAGGGTTGAGGCAGGGGCAGGTAATTACCCAAGTTGACGGAAGAGAAATAAAAAATCTTGAAGATTTTACAAATACCTTATATGGAAAATACATTTCTAATCAAAGTGTGAAAACAATCCTCAAAACAAATGAAAATGAAATAATTTTATATTCAAAAGAAGCACCGCAAATCACAGTTTCAGAAGTCCAGAGGACAAATATTAAACTTGGGCTCGACCTTGCAGGAGGTTCAAGGGCCCTGGTAAAAGCAGAAGGGAAAAAATTAACATCTGAGGAAGTAGCTGATTTGGTGGACATAACCCGTAACAGATTAAATGAATTTGGGCTGACGGATTTAAAGGTTCTTCCTGTATCTGATTTAACAGGAGACCATTTTATGCTGATAGAAATTGCAGGGGCAACACCAAAAGATTTGAAAGAAATGGTTTCTCAGCAGGGTAAATTCGAGGCTAAGATAGGAAATGAGACCGTGTTTATTGGAGGAGAACAGGACATTGCCTCTGTCTGCAGAAATGATGCAACATGTGCATATATAGAAACACCACAACAGTCTTCTGACGGAAATTACTATGCTAATTTCAGATTTTCAGTGACTTTAAGTGCAGATGCAGCGAAAAGGCACGCAGAAATTACAGATAAATTGGGAATAAGCCTTAATAATTCTGAATATCTGGATAAACCCCTTGATTTATATGTTGATGATATTCTTGTGGATAGCCTTTCTATTAGCAAGGGACTGAAAGGAAGAGCTGAACCGCAAATTTCAATACAGGGTTCAGGTTCAGGAACAACAATGGATTTTGCTTATGATGATGCAAAAAGTTCCATGCACAAACTCCAGACAATTCTTATTACAGGAAGTCTTCCATACAAATTAGAAATAGCAAAACTTGACACAATTTCCCCTGTTTTAGGAAACCAGTTTACCAAATTCATTCTCATAGCAGGAATGGTGGCCCTGATTTCTTCTTCAATAGTTGTTTTTATCAGATACAGAAATTTCAAGTCTTCTCTTGCATTAATTCTGACTAGTTTTTCAGAAATAATCCTGATTTTAGGAATTGCATCTTTTATTAAATGGAATCTGGATTTAATGAGCATTGCAGGAATTTTAGCGACAATAGGTACTGGATTTGATGACCAGATAGTTATCTTAGATGAGGCAAAGCAAAAAGCAATCCTGACTCTAAAACAAAAAATAAAGAGGGCGTTTGTAATTATCATCGGAGCTTATTTTACTGTGCTTGTCTCTCTTCTCCCCCTTTTATGGGCTGGTGCCGGGCTTCTCAAGGGATTTGCAATAACAACAATAATAGGAATCAGCGTCGGAGTATTCATAACCCGTCCTGCTTTCAGTGAGATAATAAAGAAAATGGAAGAGTGAAATCATTTTGTTAATAGTCGGTTTTTTAAATTTTCTAAATTAGAATAAAACAATTTTCATAAAGAATAAAAACTAACAAAACCTTGACGAACTATGAAACAGAGTTTGATTAAAGAAGAAAAAGGAGATATAAAAGAAATTTTTAGAAGAATTAAAAAAAGAGATTTTTCAGGAAATATAGGGCTTGCAATTAAAAACAGCCTCTATCAATTTTCAACAAGCATTGTCGCAAAAATAGGTAGTTTAATTTTTACTATTATACTGGCAAGATTGCTGATGCCCGAGCTTTTTGGTTTGTATAGTCTGGCTTTAAGCACAATATTAATATTTGGTGCATTTTCTGAATTAGGTGTAAATTCAACACTCGTTCGTTATGTTTCCAAATTTTTAGGTAAAAACAATAATAAAAAAGCAAAAGAATATGTTATATATCTTGGAAAATTAAAAATAGTGTTGATATTTATATCCGCATTTCTATTATTAATTACCTCCAGATTTATTTCAGAGGTTTATTATCAAAAGCCATTATTTCTTGCTTTGGTTGCAGGAGTGTTTTATATACTGTTCATAAATTTAATGAGCCTATTTTCTTCTATTTTACAGGCTTCAAATTATTTTAGGGGGGTTTTTTATCAAGAAATTATTTTTCAGATAGCAAGGGTGATTTTAGTCCCGTTAGCAGTAATTTATGCATTAAAAATTTCTTTGTCTAATGAAATAATTCTTTTTTATGTTATTATAGGGTTGTCTGTTTCTTATTTGTTTTCCAGCTTATACTTGTCAATAATCATTAAGAAAAAATCCTTATTCTTAAAAGCAGACAACTCAGGGCTATCTCTGAAAAATAGAAAAGAGGTTAATCATTTTCTCATTCCAATATCTATAATTGTCCTCTCAGGAGTCTTTTTCGGAAATATAGATAAAATAATGCTTGGGCGCTTTGTAGGAGCAGAGTTTATAGGATATTATACTGCAGCATTCGGTCTTATAGGCGCCTTGGTATCTTTAGCAGGATTTGGAGGTATTGTTTTATTGCCTATTTTTAGCAGAATGAAAAGAAAAAGCCTGGAAAGAGCAGTGAAAAGATCATTAAAGATTGTATTCCTGCTTTGTCTGATTTTATTTGGCTTAACCGTGCTTGTATCTGGTTTCGCAGTCCGAATAATATATGGCCAAGAATATCTTCTTTCAACAAATGTTTTGAGGTTACTTTCTGCTTTGCTTTTGATTATTCCGATTACAGGAATCTATATAGCCTATTTTATGTCAAAAAATAACCCCAAAATTATTGCAAAACTATTAATAACATCTACAATAATAAATATAACTCTAAACTATTTCTTAATTACCTCTCTCTTAAAATTCGGAGATTTTTATGCAGTAATTGGGGCATGCGTTGCAACTCTTATAAGCCAGGGCATTTATCTTGCAGGACTTTTCTATTATTCTAAGAAAGGAGATATTGGTGATTGAAATTTTGGATAGTATGTGGTGTTCTTTTTTTATTCTCCAATTAGGGAATAATTAGGGGGACATTTACCTTTATCTTCAATTCTTTGACTTTGGAGTTAAATAAATCTAAACAATTCTGATTAAGGTCATTTCTGTTTCTTGTGATATTCTCTACAAAACTTTTTACCTTGATTAATTTAGATCTTAATCTAATTTTTCTCTCTTCTTTGGGTAACTCCATTATATACTCTAAGTCCATTAAATCAGAAAACCTGTCTATTATTTCAGTATTAATGACTTCTCTTGGGCTTCCTATTAGTCTTTTTATATGCTCCACATATCTGGGAGGTAAATTTTTTCCATCAGGTTCCCTTGAAAGGGTTTTGTCCTCTTTAAGAATTTTTAGATAGCCAATTAGATATTTTTTATCAATCATAAATCTTTTTTTAATTAGCATATCTTCAGAAATCTCTGTATCTTCAAGAAGATCATGTAAAGCGGCTGTCAATAACGCGTCTAAATCCTTCTCTCCGCATAGATAAAAGAGCCTTGTTAGATAGATGGAATGAAAAACAAGAGGAGTTTTTTTGTCATTTCTAAATTTATTCTTAAAAGAAGATATAAGGAAGGCAAAAACTTCTTTTAACACTTCTTCATGTTCCTTTATCTGGTTTGCAATATTATAGGCTACTTTTAAGTTGTCCTCTTTCTGAAATGCAGTTTTTATTTTATTATAATCGTCTTCAATATATTCTCTCGAGATGCCCATTAATTAAATATGGGAAGATAATTTATAAAATCTGCCATTAATAAAGAATAATTAAAAATTATTGCAGATTTCAATTAATCTACTTGCTAGATGGTGGTACCTTTCTTTATCTAATCCCTCTTTTAATACCGGCAGAGCCTTGACATATCTCTCTCCATGGGAATCATTTAAATTCTCTTTTTTAATCCATTCTGTATCGCTAGGGGAGGGTTGGTTGGCATTTCCGTCTAATGTATACGCTTTAACATGAAGGTGTTCTTGTGTATTAATATTAGAAGCACATTTTCCATAGTTCACCGCGCTAAATGTAAAAGAACCATATTTTGGCTTCCATTCTTCTAGTCTAATTACCTGCATACCATAATGCGCTTTAGCAAATGTTAGCCCATAATTTTGAGCAAGTTCTCTGGAGCCGTGAATCTGTGAAAAAGCAGTTAAGTGTCCAATAGGCATAAGCATTAAAGTAAATCCTCTTTTTGGATCAGATATATTGCTCCTCTGAAGAGTTATAAACCAATCAATTGCAGGATTCCTTCCACTTTTATAAATAATAGCTGCTTTGTTTCCTATACTACCTATTTCTTTTTTTCCTTCACTGCATAATATACAATCATCTAAGGAAACCAGGCCCTTTCTTGGAAGGATTATGTCTGCCATAACAAAGTAGGTAAATCTGAATATTTATAAATGTTCCTATCTTATAGTGGCTACAAAAAGTATATCTGTCTTATAAATATGCTTTTTAATCTTTTAGTAATGTGATTAATTTATTAGAGAGGCTGTTTAATCTTTTTTCTTCAATCATCTTCTTTTTAACAGGTTCCATTTTGGTATACTCTTTACTTTGTTCATCTTTGAAAATTTCTTTGCTTCCAAAGGAGCTGTCAACAGTATAAGGCTGTCCGATTGCTCCTGTCCAGGGGAAAAGTTTGATGTGGAAATGTTCGGTTGGATGCTTTGATTTTCCATAAGTTCCGATTCTCACAACTCTTTCTTCATTTTCTTCGTCTCTTCCCTCCTCTTTCATTATTTTGTTCATTGCACTTGCTATCTTTGAAAAGGCCAGTCCATAATTCTTTGCTAGTTCACTATCATCACTAATTTCTGAAATATGCTGGATATGGGGGATGGGCATCAGCTGGACTGTAAAATCTTTTTCAGGATTACCACCTGTTTTTGGAGATAATGTAGCAAACCATCCGTTTTGCTTATTCCCTCTCTTGTAGATAACAATACTTCCGTAATTAGTTTGGCTACCTATATTAAGTAATGCCTCACAACAATAATTGCATGAATTCTCCATTTTAGTTTTGTAATATTTTTATATATTCCCCGTCTCTATTTCCATTTATATATGAATCAAAATACCCGAGGACAATCCGGTAATATTTCTCTCCATTGATAGGTGTAACTTCCTCAACAATTCCGCTTATTTCAATTTTTTCCCCAGGATATGCAAGCATGCAGTAATCCCTTGAGTAGAAGACAATTTTATCTATTTGTAATTCTCTACAGGATTCGTGTCCATCTACAAATTCTGAATTGTTGATTATGTAACACCCCGGTCTTACTATGGAGTTATTGTGCTCTTTTACTGTTGCTCTAAATTTTGCCCCCCCAATCCTTCTGTATTTTTCTTCCCCCCATTTAAACCATGTTTCATTCGGTTCTTCAAGCCCAAAAATTATAAATAAAGTATTGTTAAAAAACCCCTCTGATTTTTTTTCATGCATATTTTTTATATACCTTTCTTTATCATGGATTATATACCTATTTCTTTTTTTATAAAAATTTTCCCATTCTTCATAAGTTTTCCATCTTAGATTATCATGTTTGTTTTCTTTTAAAAATTTCATTAATCTCCAAAATTTCTCCTTTCCATAAACAACAATATTCATGTCAGACATATTTTGAGAATAATATCCCATTATCGTTGAATAAGTTACCCCCAAATCTTTTAATTCTAAACCACTTTTCAGAAGGAAAGATATAAGTTCAACCACAGTCTTTAAATGTTCATCAAGTTCTGTTTTGGGAATGCTCATTAATTCTTTTAATCCTTCTTTCGGGGAGTATGCCTTTTCAATATATTCCACAGGAACAGCAAAGAATAATGGACTTTTATCATGGACATCACTTTTAAAGATATAATGGGGATATGCTCTTGCAAAGTCATCGAAATATTTTTTCAAACTCCCCTTATCCGCCCATAAATCTAATCGATTTACTTTTTTCCCTAAAATAAATCTGTAAGGCAGAGCATCGCTTGAAATTTTATCTGTAGGAATATATTTTGGCTTTACAATGATGTACCCATTTGGATGTTCATTACTGTAAACTAGGCATTGGAGTCCGTCTTTTGTCATTATAATCGAAGATTCATAAAAATGCATTTTAAATTATAAGTGCTTTTAAATATTCTTTTTCCCCCCTATCTGTGGTGTACGTATCAAAATATCCTATGACTAATTGATAAAATTCTTCTTTTTTTGATTTAACTTTTTCAAGAAGCCCACAGGCTTCTATATACTCTCCTTCTTTCGCTTGCAGGCTAAATGGTCTGGCCCAGGTTACAATACGTTTTACTGGTACATCCTTATAACCTTCTAAGATTATGGGATCTTCTATTTCATAATAACCAGGTCTTACAATTGAATAATAAGCATTTTTTACTTTGGCTTTTATGCTTATTGTTCCCAATGGTTCGTGTTCATCTTCCCAGTTATACCATCTTTCATCTTCATTTTCTATACAAAATAATGAAAAAACATGTCCTTCAATAAAACCATCATCTTTTTTTCGCATCATATTTGCGGCATATTCCTCTTCACTAAAAAATTTAGATACAATTCTCTCCTTATAATATTTTCTCCAATCTTCTTCGGATTTCCAGCTTAAGAGGGGATTTTTACATCCCTCTAAACATTTAATGACTTTCCAGCCGTTGTCTATTCCAAATACTAAAATGTCTATATCTGATTTTCCGGGAGTATAATTTCCAAGCAATGTTGAATGACTTATTCCAAGATTTTCTTTTTGAACTCCTGCACTGATAAGTATCTCAATCATATTTCTTACCGATTTTAGATAATTATCAAGATCTTCTGTAGGAACTTTCATTAATTCCTGCACCCCCTCTTTTGTGTCATAAAATTTTTTTATCTTCTCCTCAGGAACCCCTAAAAACCAGTTGTTGTGTTTTTTGCACTCATATACATAATAAGGAAATTTCTCCTTTATCGCCCTTAAGTTTGTTTTAACAATTTCCTTGTTATTAAATAAATTAAAACGATGCACAGCCTTACTAAATATAAATCTCTTTTTTAAGCCAGTAAGCTCTAGCAATTCACTTGGGATATATTTTGGTTTTGCTATTATAAATCCCTTAGGGTGGGAATTACTATATATCTTGA
>Ga0315548_1004033_pt1 | contig 10740 bp, 3 predicted proteins | sample SalMarSW160110MG_2_FD_202540 | JGI IMG/M metagenome (GOLD analysis project Ga0315548, IMG submission 202540) | Salt marsh sediment microbial communities from the Plum Island Ecosystem LTER, Massachusetts, United States - Salt Marsh Sediment SW1601-110 ... | reverse complement strand
CTAATCTTTCATAATCCTGCGGACTATCACTCTCTGACCACCAACTCCAGGATGATCTGCCCGGTTTAATCCAATTGGTATTCTCAATTTGATTCGGGAAAGCCAGATCGGTAGCCATATGCGATTCTACAATATCAGCCAGCGTTTTTCCCACAGTAATGAACCGCCATGGAGTTTTCCATGGTAATGCAGAATGAGAAGTATTATCGTAATATCCCATGGACTCCTCAGCTTCGGCAGATTTAATTTTATAAACACCATCTTCGCAACTGCTATGAATATGGCTGGCTCCATATGAACCGTCAAAACCAGATTCTGAAATAAATACCCAGCAATTGTTCGTTTCAAAAAGCATGGGGAAAGCCCAGCCGTTCTTGTTCCATGGAGCATTCGTTCCAATTTTAAGCGGGCCTGCGTAAAATGTCTCGTAAGCCGGACTCCAATGGGTTATCGTATCGTATGGATGTGCCCAAAAGTCACCGTCACCAAGGTTGAAACCTGTCTGTTCTTTAACAATCCGTACCTGCTTAATGCTATTATCGGGGAAAAAGTATTGAAAAGCCATACCATTGTTGAAGGCTCTGAATATCAGGTTTATATTTTTCTGCTCATAGTTTGTAAATGCCAGACTGATTTCATTATATGTATTATTATACTTTTGCTTGCTTCCTGATAACAGTGAGTATTCAACCTTTTTATTTTTGGTGGTTTTGGATGAAATAAACTGAAGGTTTTCAATAAATATACTTTCTTCTCTTATTATCCCCAAAGGTGAAGGTTCAATGATTTGCTTGTATGAACCATCATTTTTAATATAAACCGAATAGTATAGTTTATTGGAATTTGATGTTTCAATTCTGCTTATCTCAACTTTAATATACTTGTTTGGTGAGATAATGTGCCATGAAGTTGTGTCCTTATTACACGAAATCAATAGAGTGATTAGTAAGCCACATAAGGTAAGCTTAATAAATTTGATCATTATTATAGTATTAGTGTTTTCTTTTCTTGAAAGATTCATTTTTACCGAATCTATTATTTTCTCAAAAATAGGTTTGATCATTTTTTAAATGGTTCGATATTTCCCCGATTAAGTCCAATATTTTGTCCAAAACATTGAGGCCGGTTTATAATTAGCATTTAAATAGTATATAATTACTAAATCCAGGGTACAATTAAAGGCAGGAAATACTCGAAAAAATGAAGTAAACAATATAACTAACCTCTTTAATAAAATGACAAACTAAAGATCCTGCCCATCCAAATACATTTGTGAAAAAATCTTTCTGAATTAGAAATGGCAAAATTATCTGATTTTACTTCTGCAGGAAAGCTTGCATAGATAAAAGCACCCGGATAATTCTGTGACTTGTGTTTTAAATCTTGTGCCAAATAATTATAAATGAAAACTAAACAGATTTTCTACATTTTGGGATTAATATTATGGGTTGCTTGCAGTGACCCGGACTCATCCATTGACAATAAAATACCCTTAAAAGAAACTTATACGTCATCATCAGCAGTTCGCAGCGGAATAGCCCTGGGGGGAATAGGTACCGGAAGTATTGAACTCCGTCGAGATGGGAATTTTTATAACTGGTCCATCTTTAACAACTATCCACATGGCACGGGTCCTGCTTTTGAACTTCCAACATTACCTAATAAGCATGTGGATGATAGCTATTTATTTTTTCTGGTTCGTTATCAAATTGACGGGGAACAGCCCAAAATAAAGCTTTTACAAATAAATAATTCACTAAGTGAAGGTGCATTGGAAGGAATTATATATTATTACCCCTGGATGGAAGCAGTTGAGAACATTGAATACAGCGGCCGCTTTCCGTTTGTGCATATGAAATTCACCGATTCAGAGATGCCTTTTGATATTGAAATGGAAGCTTTCTCTCCATTTATTCCTCACGATGTGGCAAATTCTTCCTTACCAGGTATCTATTTTAATTTTGAGCTGGTTTCTAAAACCGACAAACCTGTCGACGTGATGCTTTTGGGAACACTCAGAAATTTGGTGGGTTACGATATGATAAACCGCTCTTTTGCATCTGAATTAATCGAAAAAGAGGACTATAAATTTTTTGTCCATAAAGCTGAAGGGATGGATGAAAAACAATCGAGTTACGGACAAATGGGACTTGGTGCCATTGGCGAAGATGAAGTTTCATACTATCTGGGATGGGAACACAAACACCCCTATTACGAGATGTTGCTGATTTCGAAAAAACTAGCGAATATTGATGACACCCCAAACCGTAACACAAAAACAACAGATGGCCGTTTAATTGGTCGAATTAGTGGCCTTGACAATGATCAGCGATGCTTAAGCTCAATTGCCGTGTCTCATAAATTAAACAAAGGGGATAAATTTCACCCTGTGTTTTTTATGAACTGGTATTTTCCCAATAATTATGGCGCAGTACAGTATAAAGCGGATAATGCTTCATCCGGTAAAGGCTGGCCCGAACGGTATAGTGCAAACCTGAAATACACAAAAAATATTGGACATTATTATCAGAATACGCTTAACAGCCTTGAAGATATTGCCGGGTATTTTGTAAAAAACCGGGATACCTTAAAAAATGAGAGCCGTCGCTTTGTCGATAATATGTATCAGTCGGATATTGAACAGTTTGTGCTTGATCAGGTTAATTCGCAGCTAAATACTTTTATTACCTCATCAACTTTATCAAAAGCCGGAAAATATGTGATAAGGGAAGGTCTTTCCTCCTATCAATCATGGGGAGCCGCTGCCACAATTGATGTTGCGCTCTATGGATCTCAAATGGTTGTTGCCCTGTTTCCGGAGCTGCAGAAGTCAATGATGCGTGCACACCTGGAATTACAGACCAAAGCGGGTGAGATTAATCATGGATTAGGTTACGATCCCGATTTTAATCATAATGGAACCTGGGGCGTATACGAGCGTGTTGATTTAGTGCCAAATTATATCCAGATGGTTTTACGTGATTATTTCTGGACCAATGACAAAGCTTACCTCCGAGAGATGTGGCCTTCCATCAAACTGGGAATCGATTACATCCTTAATCATCGTGATAAAGATGGTGATCAAATGCCCGACATGGAAGGTATTATGTGTAGTTACGACAACTTTCCGATGTATGGTCTGGCTTCTTATATTCAATCGCAGTGGATTGCAGCACTTACCATGGCTGCTCAAGCTGCTGAAGAAATGGGGGAACCTGAAATGAAAGAAAAGTATGAAGCTATAGCCAGAAAAGGAAACCAATTAATGAATGAAAAGTTATGGAATGGATCATATTACAGGCTCTCAAATGATTATAATGGAGTTAATGGCGTTAATGAAGGATGCTTGACTGACCAGCTAATTGGTCAATGGATAGCGCATTGTGCGGGTATTGGATACCTAATTGAACCCGAAAAGGTAAAAAAATCATTGGAGAGCATTCTGGAAAAATCGTTTATCGATAATTCATTCCTGCGAAACTGTTCATGGCCGGAACATCCTGAACTTTTCCCTATTCACTCTTCTGATTTATGGGTCGATCAGGCCAATACTCCCTGGACAGGTGTAGAGTTAGCCTTTGCATCGTTCTTAATATATGAGGATATGCTCGAAGAGGGTTTAAAAGTGATAAAGGGTGTTGATGACCGCTACCGAAAGGCAGGGTTATATTGGGATCATCAGGAGTTTGGAGGTCATTACTACCGACCCATGTCGGCATGGGCCATCATGAATGCATATTTGGGATTATCCATAAAACAGGGGGTATATAGCTTTGCACCCAAAAACAGGGAACAAAACTTCAAGATGTTCTTTGCTGGTCCAAATGGTACAGCACACTACATTCAAAAAAATGGTTCCGTTTATCTTGAAACACTTACCGGAAGTCAGCATTTGCATGAAATAAAAATCAAATCATCAATTGTAAAAAACAAAAATATAAAGGTTAGATTAAACAATAAGGCACTGGAACCAAAAGAAATAATCTTTACAAATAATCAATTAATAATAAGCTTTGCTAATTACATAACAATACCGGCAAGTCAAAAACTTGAAATCACATCTAATAAATAGTATATTCAAAAAAATTTGTAAAATTTATCTAAGCTTCGCGACGGGAAAAAATATTTAAATACTTATATACAATGAGATTAAAGAAATTTCTACCCTTGCCGAATATTTGAAAACATCGATGGAATTTTCTACATGCCCTAACTGATTCGGATATTTTCCCGCTTTACCGATAAGTTTAGTTGTTATTTTTTTTACTAAATTGAGTTCTTGACTAACAAAATTAAATTTTGTACTATGGATAAAAGACTATTATTCAATTTAATAAAAGTAGGCCATAAAGTAAAGACCATACTTCTTTTGATAATCATAGGAATGGTCTTTTCGAACTGTGGCAGCCAAAGTTCAGAATCTACAAAAAAGGAATCCAATACAGTGAATGAGAAAGAAACAGTTCAACGATTCTTTTCTGATGATAGTTTTTGGAATCAGCCCATCGGTGACAATCCGGAAATTGATCCCAGCAGTGATAAATGGATAAAAATGCTTGAACAGGAACCTACCGGTGAAAATTTTGGCACTGTTTTTCGGAAGTGGACGATTCCTGTTTATGAAGTCGATGAAAATACAGAATATGTCCATGTCAAAAAGCACCCTTTGGATGAAAAGAAAAAAGAAGTCTGGATTACTAAAAATGAAAGGACACATTTTGGCCATGGACCAGGTTTCAATCCTGTTCCAATTCCTGCCGGAGCAAGACCTGATATAGAGGAGGATGCACATTTTGCCGTGGTGGATTGGAAAAGGATGATAGCCTGGGATATGTGGGGACTAAAGCAACTGGAAGATGGCTCCTGGCAGTCAAAAACCGGCATGTTTTACCGGCTCGATGGAGACGGCGTTTTCAATAGCTATGAACTGGGTTATGTAGAGGATGAGAGTGTTCATTTCCATGGGCCAAGCAGGGCTTCAGGTGTTCCTGCTATTGCCGGATTGATCCGGTACGATGAAGTAATGGAAGGTGAAATCAGGCATAAGCTTTCTTGTGCAACACGTTTTGCTGCTAAACAAATTTTTGTTTATCCGGCATCCTGGACCGATGGATTTGTGGAAGGGGGTATTCCCGAAGGGGCAGTTATCCAACTCGACCCACAACTTGATTTAAGCCAGTTCGATTTAACGAAAGAAGAAACTGTGGTTGCTAATGCATTGAAGAAATACGGTATGGTGATTGTGGATATAGCCCAGGGGCAACCCATTTATGCTGAAGGTCTATGGGGGTACCAGGATAAATCGTGGGAAGGAAAGCTCTCAGAGTGGGAGGACAGGGGGATCAATTCTATTCCGTTTAAATACTATCGCGTTTTAAAAATTAAAAATCCAATAAATAGGGGGGACATTCGAACCAGTAACCCGGAGCATATCAAAAGGTGGCTACCTGAATCTGTCTGACCAACGAAAATAAATTATAAACAGATGAAAAAACAAAGGATATTACTTTTAATAGCTTTTTTGTTTATTGGTGTAACAGTTTTTCCACAACTATCCTTAAAAATTGTTGATAAGAAAGAGACTTACCAGCCTCTTGATACGCTTGTTATTTTCTCTGAAACCAAAGGACAAATTGAAGTATACGATGGCAAGAGTTACAGGTACTTTTCTTCTGAAATTGAAGAGAAAGTGAAAATGGTTGTTGGCGGCACTCTGGGCTCTCATAATATTTTATTGAAAAGCAAAAAGGGTGTTCTGCTTGACATGATAACGTTCACCGTCGATTGCAAAACAGAAATAAATGATGCCTCCGGAAAATATAGGGAATTGCTCGATGTGCTTTATCATTCCATGACCGGAGAATGGAAACGTGAGAGTGATGTACGACGGTTTAATGGACAATATTATCACACTTTTGTGGGGTGGTTACGCGACCATGTGCATACATTGAAAGGTATGAAGTATTTCTATCCCGAGGTTAAAAGCGGAATTGATCTTTATGGCGATTCACAGCGGGAAGATGGCATGATCTGGGATAATTATGATCAGGCTCCCGGAAGCTATTGGATTCAACGGTTCAGGTATGGAGATTTTGTAAAGTATTTTGAAGGTAATGACATGATTTTTACCCGTATCCCTGTTGAAAATGATGTGGAATATCTGTTCATCGAAGGAATTTATTACACATGGAAGGCTACAGGAGATACGGAGTGGATGAAAGGGATGATCGATAAAGCACTTAAGGCTTTGGAATATAGTACTACAAGTCCGTATAGATGGTCAGATAAATATCAATTGCTTAAACGGGGATATACCATCGATACATGGGATTTTCAGAACGATGAAGATGCCGCTATCTCTGTAGGAGAAGGAAATATGCCTGATGCAATGATTGTTACTGCTGAACATACACGATTTGGAATTATGTTTGGCGATAATACCGGGATGATCGCCGCTTGCCGTTATTTGAGTGAAATGTTGAATGTTGCTGGCAGAAAAGAAGAGGCTGAAAAAATTCAGCAGTTAAGTGACGATCTTGAAGTCCGATTGAACAAGCTTTCGTGGAATGGTGAATTTTTTACGCATCATGTCCCAGAGGATACTTCAATTAAAAGAGATTTAGGTGTTGACGAAAAAACACAGGTTTCATTATCAAACGCCTACTCCTTAAACCGTGGGATTTCGCACGATAAGGCGGTGAATATTATTAATACCTATCAGCAGATCAGAATGGAAATGCCTGCCACTTCACCCGGGGAATTCTATACCATTTATCCTCCCTTTGAGAATGGATATGAAGGCCATAATTCAAAATGGAATTATATGAATGGGGGTGTAACTTCCATTGTAGCCGGTGAATTGGCCCATGGGGCTTTCGAACATGGCTTTGAGCAATACGGGGTAGATATATTGGATAGACAATTGGTTTTAGCAAAGAAAACTGACAATTATCTTCATTGCACCTATCGTGGTCAAATGCCGGAAGAGCCCGGGAGGACTTTTACACCTATAAGCCTCAAAGAAGTAGCAAACACCGATTTTGCAGGCAATACACAAAAGGGCGTAATGGGTTGGACCAATGAAGGTGAAAACGATTTACATGAATTCCCCACCGGGAAGCAGATATTTAAAGGGATCGAGTTTACTATAATTGACCCTGAGGAAAATGGCAGAAAGGCCTGTTTAGGTTTGTCTGAAGATTCAGCTTATGCGCAACAAGCCAGGATAAATGTGGGTAAAAAGGCGAAATCAATTTATTTTCTCCATACCGCGAATAAAACTACTTTTTGCGGAAGCATAACAATAAGATATGCAGATGGGAGTAGTACTTTGGACTATATTACACCCGGAAAAATTACTTCCTGGTGGTATCCTGCTGCGCCTCAAGACAGAAAGCAAATGCCTAATCTTCAAGTGGCATGGACAGGAAAAAACAAGTTTTCAGATAAAGTTGGCGTAGGCGTGTATGGACTAAATAACCCTCAGCCCGATAAGTTAATTAGTGAAATTGTATTTGATGCAGCAAAAGATGGTACCAAATGGATGGTTTTAGGGCTAAGCCTTTCTGACACCGATGTTTTGTTCACACCTGATATCATATCCGGGGGTATTCCCGATAATTGGGGTGCTGCTGCTGTGGTATATGCATTGGTTGAAGGGCTGGCCGGAGTTAAAGATCAGGGACAGTCTTTCAATAATGTATTACTTACTCCCCGGTGGGAAGCAGCAAACGAAAAAGAAGTAAGTGTAACAATAAAATACGAAGCATCAAAAGCCTATATAAGTTATAAATACCTTAAAACAAAGAATGAGATTTACCTTACTTTTACCGGGACTCAGGACGAAACCGATTTACAGGTTTTATTACCTGAAGGAAGACAGGTTATAGCATCGTTTGTAAATGATAAAGCTGTTGATACCGGTATCAAAAAGGTGGAATCGTCTAATTATGCCTTTATGAAAATTAGTGGGAAAGGAGTATATAAAGTGAAATTTATACTTGAGTGAAAGATTTTTATATATGAACAATAGACTACACATCACTTTTATCTTATCTATGGCGATATTGCAAGTCATGGCAAATAACCATCCTGCAAAATTTGTATGGAAAGATACCGAAGGTAGAGGGCGGCAGCAAAAAGTGTTATTCCGATATAGCTTTGAATTAAGTGAAATGCCATCGGGATCTGAAATTCATCTGTTTGCCGATTCCAGATATCATCTCTATATTAACGGAACTCATATTAATTTCGGACCCTCCAGATTTTATCTGGCTCATCCGGAATATGATACCTATGAAATGAAGGATTATCTTAAAGAAGGTGAAAATGTAATTGCCGTTGAAGTGCTGGCCAATGGAATGGAAACATTTCAATTACCCAAAAGTATTGGAGGTTTCATTGCATGGGGATCAGTTATTGAAAGCACGGGTAATGAGATAAATTTAGAAACACCCGGTAATTGGAAAATGCTTCCTGTAGCATCAATGGACACCAATACCATTAAGTTTTCATTTGCATGCGGAGCTTTAGAAAATCAGGATTTGAATAAAGAACCTTCCGGCTGGCAGAATATCACCTTTAATGACCAGGGTTGGCAGACTCCTGTGCCAATTAAAAATCAAGGCCATTGGGGAGAGCTAACTCCCCGGACAATTCCGCACCTGACTCAGAACGAAAAGACACCCCTTTCATGCCTTGGCATATTCAAGGAACAAAAAGATGAAGTCATATCTTCATTTTATGTAAAAACTCCTGATGAAACAGCCACAGAATATAACTCAGGTCAAAATATGCTGGGGTATACCTATGTTTTCTCGCCAAAAGATCAGGAAATTGAACTGGGTACCTGGTGGGGCGATTATTATCTGAATGGAGAAGGGCCTTTACATGTAAGTTCAAGAAGTAATTCAAATCCGGTAAGGGAAAATCGGATATTTAAACTCAAAAAGGGATGGAACTATCTCTTTGTATATTACCGGGCCATATGGGGAGCATGGGAATTTACGGTGGCTATGCCTGCAAATTCAGGATTGCAATTTGCAGCAGATAAGAAAAAAAAAGGCACAATTTTTTTTAAAACCTTAGCCCCACCAAGCGAAGAACAATCGGTTGAATGGGTAAATAAATTTAAAACTAATGAAAAAGAATTATTAAAATCCCTCGATAGCTTAAACTGGCATAGCCAATCATACAGTAAAAGAATTGAGAATCCTGCCAGGGAACTTGTCTGGCACCACCCCGACTTTTTTAATAATCTAAAGGAAAATGATTATCAGACAAGAGATTTTGTAACCACAGGACCCCGGTACTATGTTTTCGATATGGGACATAAAACACTGGGCAGATTATTTATTGATGTTAATGCACCAAAAGGAACAGTAATAGAATTGGGGTGGAGTGAAGATTTAAATAAATACCAAATGCCCTATTTATACAAACGTATGCAAATTAATTCGGGCGCCCGTTTTATAACCAACGGAACACAAAACCGATATGCCACCTTTAAACCTTATGGGGTTCGTTATATTATAGTCAAGGTAGTACCGGTTCAAAACCAAAAGGTGAAAATTCGTCAGCTAGGTGTGATTGAGCAGGTTTACCCTTATGAAAAAGCCGGTTGGTTTGAATGTTCCGACCCCATGTTAAACAAAATCTGGGAATTGGGCTGGCGTACTCTCCGGGTTTGCTCGGAAGATTCATACATCGACACTCCCTTCCGCGAAAGAGGATTGTATGCGGGAGACGCCTTACCGGAATATGCCATTACCCTGGCCACTTCAGGTGAAAGCCGTTTGATAAAAAAATCACTCGTTTTATTTCAGGATATGTATAGGGAAGAGATGACAACGGGTTCAGAAAACAGGCATAATGATTTCATTTTAAAAACTTTAATTGAATTATACTGGTACTACAAATATACCGGAGATTCCATTTTCGCAAAGTTGCTTTATCCAAATTATAAAACGTACCTGAATCATTTGGAAAAGAAAATTACTTCTGATGGATATTACCAGGCCGGGAATGTCTTTTTGGAGTGGACAAGAATTCCAAAAACAGCCGATTTAACTGCCTACCAGGCATTATTATATGGCTCATTTAAAATGATGCAGGATTTAGCCACTGATTTCGGATACACGGACGATGTATTGGAATTTTTAAAAAGAGCAGAGGCATTAAAAGCTGTAATTAACAAATTATTTTGGGATGAGAAACTCCATTCATTTTTTGATGGTTATGAGAATGGCCGGAAGATTGATCACCATTACCCTATTTCCTCTTACTACCCACTACTTTTTAACGTTGTTGACGATGTTGAAAAAAAACAAAAGTTAATTAACTATCTTGACGAAGAGTTAATAGATATCAGAGAAGAAAGCCGTAATCGTAAGACTACACCTTATGGTGCGTTTTACCTGTTTGCAGCATTATACCAAAATGGTGAAGCGGCATTGGCAGAACGATTCATGAAGCAATTCTGGTCCCGGATGATACATCAGGGAGATGATACCTCATGGGAGAACTTTGATATTGGTGCAGAAAATAATGATGGGCAGGGAACAGCAAGCCATGCCTGGAGCGGTCATCCTACTTATTTTTTATCCGCCGAAATTTTAGGAGTAAAAGTAGGTTTTAACCATGCATTCTCACGCGACACGGTGTTGATTCAACCCCAAACAGAAAATGTTACCTGGGCCAAAGGAGCGGTTCCGCACCCGGCTGGTTTAGTAAAGGTAGATT
>Ga0315548_1004031_pt1 | contig 10741 bp, 8 predicted proteins | sample SalMarSW160110MG_2_FD_202540 | JGI IMG/M metagenome (GOLD analysis project Ga0315548, IMG submission 202540) | Salt marsh sediment microbial communities from the Plum Island Ecosystem LTER, Massachusetts, United States - Salt Marsh Sediment SW1601-110 ... | reverse complement strand
AAATACCTTGCACCGCTGGTCGGTTTTTTCGAGATACTTATCTGGCTGATGGCTATAGGTCAGATTATGAAGAACCTTGCCAATCCTGCCTGCTATATAGCGTACGCGGGCGGCTTTGCTATTGGTAACTTCGTGGGTATCTGCATCGCAGAGAAGTTATCTATCGGCGTTGTAATTCTTAGAGTTGTTACTAAAAAGGATGCCGGTGAATTGATAAAATCGCTAAGCAAATCCGAATATGGAGCTACGAGCCTCGAGGGTAAGGGCATTGAAGGAAAGGTTAATGTGATTTTTACTGTTGTACCGAGAAGAGAAGTTCCCTGTGTCGTCGAGCTGATTAAGAAATTTAATCCCGGAGCATTTTATTCCATAGAGGAAGTGGGTTTTGTGGAAAAGGGTATTTTCCCGCTCAGGAAAGGCAGATTGGATTATGGTCCATTATTAAGATTTTTGTGGCCGTTCAGAAAAGGAAAATAAATATGAATCAAAAAGTCGGTCACGAGCTGTTTAAGCGTCATCCCGATAATCCAATCCTTTCGGTTGAAGACTGGCCTTACAGGGCTAATTCGGTTTTCAATGCTGCCGCTACTGAGATTGGCGGAAAAACGTTATTGCTTGTGCGTGTTGAGGATTTCAGAGGCATTTCACATTTTACAGCAGCCAGAAGTGACGATGGCGTAAGCAATTGGCAGATTGACAGCGAGCCTACATTGCGGGCTGACCCTGCAGGCCATCCGGAGGAACTCTGGGGCATAGAGGACCCGAGAATTACCTGGCTTGAAGAACTGAGCGAGTGGGTTATTGCTTACACCGCATATTCAAAAGGAGGGCCTTTGGTTTCACTGGCTACTACCCAAGATTTTCGTACTTTTGAAAAGTTGGGGCCGGTAATGCCTCCCGAGGACAAGGATGCGGCTATGTTCCCAAAGAGGTTCGCCGGCAGGTGGGCTATGCTGCATCGGCCTGTCGCGAGTTTGCCGAGTCTTCCTGCTAATATATGGCTGTCTTTTTCTCCGGACCTTAAGCACTGGGGTGACCATCAGGAAATTATTTATGCCCGTGAGGGAAGCTGGTGGGACGCAAATAAAATTGGTCTTTCAGCGCCGCCGATTGAGACCAGTGAGGGCTGGCTTATTTTATATCACGGTGTTCGAAGCACGGCGTCCGGCTCTATTTACAGATTAGGTCTGGTACTGCTTGACCTTGAGGAGCCCAAACGGGTTGTGCGCCGGACCGATGAATGGATTTTTGGACCGAAGGCGACTTATGAGCGAGAGGGAGACGTTGATGACGTGGTCTTTCCGTGCGGCTGGACCGTTAAGGATGATACCGTCAGTATGTACTATGGTGCAGCGGATTCCTGTATAGCCCTTGCTACCGCAAGGCTGGGTGATTTGGTTGACTTTATTCTCGGCTGTCCTGAGTATAGTCTAAATGATTGGTGGAAAACCTCGTAACGTTTGAGAAAAACCACATTGAATAAAAGGAGAAATCGGGATGGCCGCTGAGAGAAATTACAATTCGAATGTTTATAGCGGTAAAGTTGTATATATTTTTGCATTTGACATTGCCTATGATATGAAGCGGGACCGCATTTCTGAGCTTCTCGGTAATCGGCTCGAAGAATTTTCTATAGGGCCGAGCAAACGCAGTCCAAAACAGATGTTTTTCTATAGGCCGCAAATGCTAAAATTGCCGGAACAGCAGTTTGAAATCGCTGGAAAATATATCAACATTCAGCAGGCGGTAAAAATCTTCAACATAGGAGCAATAAGCATCCGGTTAACGGTGCCGTTTGAAGTTAAACAGATTAGTCAATTGATAAGCTATCATGAATTTCATATTGGTCAGTTCAATATAGAACAGCATGTAAGAAAACTTGCGGAGGATATCTTACATCAGTTGGAACCTTTTTGTGTTCGGCCTGTAAGACAGCTTGGCCAGCCTGAGGAATATACAATCTTCTGTTTTGATAGGTTGCCGGGCGAAGATAATGATTCCAATTTTAATGCTGAGAACTGGTTTATGAATAATCGAAGAGATATTGCTGCTTTGCTAACAGAGGAAGAAAAACCCGATAGTCTGTCCGAGCAGGAGGCTACAGAGTCAACCAAACAGTATCTGACCTATTATAAGAAAGATTTGGTAGTTGTTGACTGGGATGCTGCCTTGGTTATTGGTGAAGAAGAAAATCTTGGCGATGTGCTGCATGTTATGGAAGTGGCAAATGTTCAGCTTATCGAGCTTGAGGCTTATGACCGGTTTCTTGATTCGTCTATGGAAACTGCGTACAGGGACCTGGCTCGCAGACATACGAGTCCGGGCAGAGAAGTTCTTAAAAATCTGCGTGAAATCAGAGTTGATTTAGCAAGATTGAATGACGAGCTTGTTAATATTACAAAGTTTTTTGGCGACTGGCATCTGGCGAGGATATACCAAAGCGTATCAAAGCGTTTCCATCTTGCTGACTGGCACAAAATCATTGGTGAAAAGATCAGGACTCTCGGCGAGCTATACCAGATGCTCCAGGAAAACAGGTTTAATTTCTGGATGGTTATACTTGAAATCGCAATTGTTTTATTGTTTATCATTGATGTGTTGTTGCTTATTTTCCATTGAGGCATAAATTTTCGGTTACTAATCAGACCATTTTACGATAGTTTGTCTTTGTCTGACCGGCTTTTTGTTTTCATTTCATAGGTTTTGCTGATTCAAGGCCCAATCGACATACAGCTCAGATAGGCCGATAATGTTAGAGACCTCTGATGGCTAATTTTTCCATTAGGTAGCTGTCCTGTTCTAATGTACTTATGGCTTATACTAAGTAAAGCAAGCCCCATATATCGCCGAAAAAACATAATAATTGTAATGACAGATTAGCTTTTTTCAGCCTGAGCTTAATTTGTGAATGTGGGGTGCGATTGCTATAGGTGTTTATGTTTTTTACAATTCCTGAACGAAAAAGATGGGGATATCTGATATGAGAAGCTTGAAACCGATTATGCTGGTTGAAGATGACACTGCAGATGTGCTGATTATCAAGCGGGCGTTAAAAGAACTTAAAATCGAGAACGAATTAGTTCATGCGGCTGATGGTGAGGAGGCGCTCGAGTATTTGAAAAAAAAAGGGAATGAAAGGCCGTGCATTATCCTTTTGGATTTGAATATGCCAAGAATGAACGGCTTAGAGTTTCTTGAGGAAGCAAAGTCAGATGAAGAGTTAAAATCCATTCCCGTGGTGGCTTTAACAACGTCGGAGAGCAATCAGGATGTAACGAAGTGCTTTAGCCTTGGAATCGTTGGTTATATCGTTAAGCCTGTCGATTATAGAAAGTTCGTCAAGGCGGTGCGGATTGTTGATATCTACTGGATGTTGAGCAAAATACCTGACGAACCTAAAGATGACACAGCTCTGGAGAAAGTTGTAGTCAGTGATTTGGAATAGAGATGCCGTAGTTGATATTGGCCTAATAATCTTCTATGCAATAATTGAGATAAATAGCTCGAAGAATATGGATTGAAGCAGAAGAGTAAACCAAGATGAGATTCAGAGATTTAAGAATTGGCAAAAAGCTGGGTTTAATTTCAGCCGTAACCGTTGCTTTGGTTGTGGCGATTACTATTTTATCTATTTATGGTTTCAGTAAAATAAGCCGGGTTTACTTGAAGGTCAAAAACAATGCTGTACCGGATATCACCGCTGTCCTTGAAATAAAGGCGGAATTCGAAAAATTATTTATTGGGATTGAAGCCTTAGCTTCCCCGACCAATGAGAATGCAGGTAAGAATTTTCAAGAGACACTTATCAAACTTGAGAAATTATTAGATGAATACGAGAAAGGTAAACGTGGGTACATGGAACAGGATATCTACAGTAATCTTTCAGCTTATAAGCAATATTTGGAGAGAGTAGGAAACGACATTTTTAAAGAGTATAAAGAATGCGTCAAATTATTAGAAACGCTAAAAGAAGTTGAAATAAAAATTGAGAACCTCTACACTTCAAATATTAGCCACGCAACGGCTGAACAAAAACAATCTTTAGACGACTCTGTCCTCTATGCAAGACAGTTATACGCAGCAACCTTTGGGTATGCTCTTGGGCAGTATGCAATGGGTGAACCAAACTCTTCAGAGAAATTGACACAGACGATGAAGCAGATTGAAACAGCCGGGGCTTTTTTGAAAGAGAATTACGGCTCTGAAACAGAAAAAGATTTTGCGTTGGGTCTTGATAGTAGCTTGCGAGAGTTGCTTGAAACTTCTGAACAAATAATTCAGATAAAAGCAGATATATCCAGTTACATTAGTAAAATCATGCTGTACAAGTATAAGGTCATAAATACTTTATCCCTTGCAAAATCCGTCGAAAAAGATGAGCTTGCCCAGTTTACTGCAACTATTGCGTCTATAATAAAAAGTAATAAATTTTTCTCGATTGTGTTATCAGTAATATTCACAGCTTTCACTTTGTCTATATTCTATTATCTCTCAGGTCTAATGGTTAGTTCCATTTTGAATCTTGTTGAGTCAACTAAGATAATATCAAAAGGTAATTTTAGTTATAGAACTGAAAAAACATGCAACGATGAGGTTGGTGTGCTCTCTGATTCCTTTAATAAAATGGCTGCAGAGTTACAAAAGAAGGCAACCTATGTATATAATCTAAACAAGGAGGTTGCTGAGCGCAAAAAGGCTGAAAATTTGCTCAAAGTCGCCAACCAAAAGCTTGTAGCTTCGAACAACAGCCTTACGGAAGCAAGAAATAAAATGGAGAAGGCTAACCAGGAGCTTAAGGACTTTGTTTACATAGCCTCACACGATTTGCGGGAGCCATTAAGAAAAATCTCTTCTTTCGGAACTTTGCTCAAGGATTCCCTTGAAGGCAAGCTGTCCGAAGAGAACCAGGAGAATATGAAGTTTATGATAGATGGTGCAGAGAGGATGAACAAAATGATAGAAGGTCTTTTGATGTATTCCCGCGTAGGTACAAAAGAGGCTCCTATTGAAGAAGTCAACTTAAATGAAGTTATCGAGCAGTTAAGGCAGGTAGAACTTTCCGCCCTGCTCGAAGAGAGTTCTGCAATCATTGAAGTGCCTAATCAACTGCCGAAAGTCTGGGCAAATTCGGTTCAGATAAGTCAGTTACTGCAGAATCTTATAGCAAATGGGATCAAGTATCAGTCCCAGGGCGTTAATCCGCATATAGTAATTACGGCCGGAAGTACACCTGAGGGTCAGATTCGTATAAATGTCAAAGATAATGGAATAGGTATCGAGGAAAAATACTGCGGTGACATTTTCAAGATGTTCAGGCGCCTTCACTCTCGTCGGGAATATGATGGGACTGGAATCGGCCTGTCAATTTGTAAAAGGATTGTTGAAAAGCATGGGGGCCAAATTGGAGTTGAAACCGAGCTGGGAAAAGGCTCGACTTTCTGGTTTACATTACCAGATAAGAAAATGCCTGAGAAAAGCAGCGAACAAAAAAGCTTGGTTTCAAATCTTCGGGCTTAGTTAGGAGAAAAGAAAATGCAAAACTTAAAGAATGTCGTTGTGTTAATTGTTGAGGATGACCCAATAGACCAAAAATCTATCGAGCGAGCGTTTAGTAATCAGGAAGTGATAGATAAGGTAAATGTTGTGGCAAGTGCTGAAGAGGCTTTGGACTATCTGCGGCGTTCAAAAGAGCAGGATTCAGATGCTCCTCGGCCAAGCCTGATATTGCTCGATTTGGCTCTGCCGGGTATGCAGGGAAAAGAATTTCTGAAATGCATTAAGGAGGACGAACGGTTGTGTTCTATACCCGTTGTTATTTTAACCTGCTCTGATAATCAAGAAGATATAGAACAAAGCTATAAACTCTATGCCGCGGGATATGCTCAAAAACCCCTCAATGCCGCAGAGCTTGACAATATCGTAAAAAAGCTTGTGAAATACTGGTTCACAACCTCTTCATTGTTGTAGAAGAGATTTAATTCAGGATGGAAATAAGGTAAATGCAGAATTTCTCATTCAGACTAATATTTTGATAAGGTGGTGATATATGCAAAGATTCAGAGACGTTGTAATATTGCTTATTGAGGATGACGCCGGAGACCAGAGGCTGATAGAGAAATCGCTCTGCAATGAAAAAATCCTGAATGAGCTGGTAACTGTGAACAATGCTGAGAATGCATTGCAATACCTTCAAAGATGTCAAGACAGCGATAAGGAATCGCCGAGGCCGGACCTTATCTTGTTGGATTTGAATATGCCCGGTATGGGCGGCAAAGAATTCTTAAAGCACATCAAAAACAATCCTGAGCTCAATGACATTCCTGTTGTTGTCCTTACAACGTCCGATTCAGAGCAGGATGTTCTTGAAAGCTATAAGTTGCAGGCTGCCGGATATATCAAAAAGCCTGTTACTTTGCAGGGATTCCAGCAGATGATGAGTGATATGGAAGAATACTGGTTTGTTGTTTGTAAAAGAGTTGTGCAAAGGCAGCCTTCATGAACAAAAAACAGGTAAAAATTTTGTTGGTTGATGATGACCCTGCTGACCGCAAATTGGCTCAACTGGCTCTCAAAAGCGGTCTTCATACCGTCGAGTTCGTTACCGATATCGCTGATACGCTTACACAGGCAATGCTTAGTCTTAAAAAGGGAGGAATTGATTTAGTACTGCTCGATTTAGGGCTTCCGGACAGCAATGGAATTGAAACTGTTGACAGGCTTCGAGATGCACATCCTAACATACCTATCATAGTGCTGACGGGACTTTCTGATGAGGAAATCGGTGTCGAGGCTATAAGAAGAGGAGCTGTCGATTATGTCACCAAGCCTTTTAAGCCCAGCGGCCTTAGAACACGCATCGGTATCGCCTTGCAGATTGTGGAATTGCAGAAAAAACTGCTGCTGCTTGCAAACACTGATGAGTTGACCGGCCTGGCAAATCGAAGACATTTCTTTGACATTCTCGACCGTGAGATTCTAAGAGCGAAAATAGACGGCAGCAGTTTAGCTGTTATGATGCTCGACATTGACCATTTCAAGAGTGCAAACGATACATACGGGCATCGGGGCGGTGACGAAATCCTCGCACAGATGGGTAAGATTCTGAATGAAAATATTTATCCCCTCGACGTCGCTGCCAGGTACGGCGGCGAAGAATTCATAATACTTATGCCCAACACCTCACCTGAAAAGGCTTATCAGGCGGCAGAGAGACTTCGAAAAATCGTGGACCAGTACCGATGGAAGGTTTTGGATAAGACAATATCCATCACTACAAGCATAGGACTTGCCAGCGTTGATTCCAATAACCTTATGAGCTCTTATGACCTTGCTGAAAAAGCCGATACTGCCCTTTATAATGCCAAGAGAAGGGGAAGAAATTGTGTTGTACGCTGGGAGAATGTCAATTCCGCGCAGGAGCCGGAACAGCCGGATGACAGGGTTTATCATGAGCTTCAGAATAAAGTCGCTTCTCTTACAAGAAAATTACGCTCGCATGCTGTCGGGACCATATCGGCCTTTTCAAGGGCTATGGATATGATTTTCAAAGACCAGTACATAGTCCGGCATGGGGAAAATGTCCAAACCTATGCGATAGCTATAGCAGAAGAAATGGGACTTTCTTCTGAGCTTGTTGAAAGAATTGGGACATCAGCTTTGTTGCAGGACGTCGGCAGCATAACCATTCCGGAAAGTATCCTTAAAAAAACCACTCCCTTAACAAAAGAGGAAAAGCGTATCATCAAACAGCATCCGAATGCTTCTGTAGAAATTTTGGAGCCCGTCGGAATCTTTGGTCTCGAGCTGCAAATCATAAAAGGTCATCACGAAAGATTTGACGGTGCCGGTTATCCGAACGGCTTGAAGGGAAGAGAAATTCCAATCGGCTCGCGAATACTCGCTGTTGCCGATGCCTTTGATGCTATTACATCTCATCGGGAACATCGGCAGGCACGGCCTGTAGAAGAGGCAATAGAAGAGATTGTAAAATGCTCCGGTACGCAGTTTGACCCGGATGTCGTTGAAGCCTTACAGAAGGTTCTCAAGGGGCCTTTGGCTATGAAAAAGAATGCAGTTGCTGTTAAATAAAAAAGTCAGCTTCAAATCACAGCAATTTTTCACATCGAAATAAAATTGTAATTACTATTGATATATTTACTCAATTCAGTAGTTCTGCCTAAGCAAAGATTCGTTAAAGATTTTTTGCAACAAATCAAATCAGCCTACGACAACCCTATTGTGGCCTAAAACAGGCTGGAACTGTAGTGAACGTAAGTTGTGTTAATTTAAGGAGTAAGGTTATGTTTACTAAATTATTGAAAATTTTGGTAATTGGCGGTGTGGTTTTTATCCTTGCCGGAGGTCTATTTTTTGGCAAAGACCTGATTAGTTATGCCTACAGCTCTGCGAAGTCAGTCAGGACAGCCGTCAAAAACTCGGTCCCTGTAGAATTTGAGTTAACACGTGCAAGGGACCTGCTTGACCGTATCATTCCTGAGATGCACGCAAACATACGCCTGATAGCACAGGAAGAGGTCGAAATCGCAGCACTGAAGGCGGATATCGAAAGAAACAGCGATAACCTTGCGGAAGAGAAACAAAAAATAGCTAAATTGAGGAATGCTCTTGATGTCGAACAAGCCTCTTACAGCTTTGGTGACCATAAATATACACGTGCTGATTTGAAGCTGGATTTGTCGGCACGTTTTGAGCGGTTTAAGGAGGCTGAGCTTGTCTTTGAGAGTAAAAAGAGGCTTATGGCAAGCCGTGAAAAATCGCTGCAGGCGGCTATGCAGGTTCTCGAACAAACACGTTCGCAAAAAACTCTGCTTGCAGACAAAATCTGCGCGCTTGAAAGTCAGCATCGGCTGATACAGGCAGCTTCCGTCGGCTCCAAAATCAATATTGATAACAGCAAGCTCGCAAAGACCGAAAAACTCATAGCCCAGATTAAAAAGCGCCTTGATATTGCCGAGCGAGTCCTCGCACACGAAAGTTTGTTTGTCCAGACTGTACCGGTTGATATCGTCACCGAAAAAGAGCTTATCGCACAGGTTGATGAGTATTTTGCACCTGCAGAAGAAAAACATAATGAGGATATGGATTCACAAATTGCTGCTATGGTGAAATCAGAAAGGTAATCCTGGATAATTCTGTTGCGTTTTTCTTTTTGTTTATTGGATGTAACCTTCTGATTTTTAACGGCTTATTGAGAATATATCAACGTTTTGGTAGAATAAGCTGAAACTGTTGACAACGTCAATTACACTTTCAGGTGGTATTAATAATGCTGATTCTTCGAATAAAACAAGCCCAGGTAGCGTTAGCTGACGGCCGGCTCGACGAAGCCTACAAGCTCGTCCAGGATAAGGATGTTCAGCAGCACAAAAGCGGCCAGAAGTTAATCGGCAAACTGTCAAAGGCCCTTATAAAAAGGGCAAAGCTGCACCTTGACGCCGGCAGAATCTCACAGGCACTGAACGATTGCAACAAGGCGGAAAAGCTCGCCGGAAATGACCCGAACGTTGCCCAGCTGAGAGAAAACCTTTGTCAGGTTATTATGCAAAATCGCAAAGACCTTCAGAATCGGAATCAAAAACTCCAAACAGCAAAATGCAATCTCGAAGCCGGCTGGCTTTCTGTCGGTGAAAAAATGCTAACCGATGCGAACGAGGACGATAGCAGGGCAAATTTACTTTTGAACCGGGCTGCTGCTATCCGTGTGCAGATGGAAGCTGTTGTTGCTTCCGCACAGCAGGCCCTGAATCGAGGAGACATCGAAGCTGCTATTAATATTATAAAAGTGAGCCGATTGACAAATTCCAGGAACGACCGGTTCGATGATTTAATAGCAAAAATAAAATCGCAGGCTGAGAAGAAAATTGTCGATTATCTAAATAGCGGAAGAACAGACCTTGCCTGTTCTGTCCTCGGGAATCTTAAAAAATTATCGCCGGATTCTACGAGGGTAAAAGAATTGTCCTTTGTTATCTCTGAGCTTGCTAAAGCCTCCATTTTGATAAAGAAGGGACAAAGTCAGTCAGCCGTTCAGATTCTTCGCAAAGTGAAGTTGATTTTACCCACTGCACGGTGGCTCGATACAGCGATTGAAAAGGCTCAAAGTGCTGCTGAATCTCTAAATCAACTTTTAACCGGCCCGCTCGCTCTGATTGAGCCGGAACAGGCCCAAACGAGTTCTGTTGGTTCTTTGAATAAAGATAATGAATCGGAGCAGAATCAAATGTCAGATGACCTTGTTCCTCAGAGCGCCGGCAAGCTTTTACCCGACGGATTTGTCCTGCAGGCGGACGGTGTCGGCTCTTTTTTTGTTTTTACAAAACCGGTTGTAACTATCGGCCCGATAAGCTCTTATGTTAGGCCGGATTTGGCATTGATGGCTGATAGTTCTCTGCCGGTTCTTACTATTGAAAGAGTCGATGAAGATTATTTTCTTCGAGCACAAAAAGCAGTATTTGTCAATGATAAACAGACCGATGAGAAGCTGCTTGTCGATGGTGACAGTGTCGCTTTGTCGAGCAGGTGCCGCTTAAAATTTCATCTTCCCAATGCCGCAAGCACTACTGCCACCGTCGTTATATCCGGTGCGAGGCTTGCCCGCCCTGATATAAAAAGTGTTATTTTGATGGACCGCGATATTCTTGTAGGCAGGGATTTGAGTAATCATATAAGAGCAGAGCAGGTAAGCGAAAAGATGACTTTTCTGGCAAAAGACGGCCAACTT
>Ga0315548_1004027_pt1 | contig 10746 bp, 16 predicted proteins | sample SalMarSW160110MG_2_FD_202540 | JGI IMG/M metagenome (GOLD analysis project Ga0315548, IMG submission 202540) | Salt marsh sediment microbial communities from the Plum Island Ecosystem LTER, Massachusetts, United States - Salt Marsh Sediment SW1601-110 ... | reverse complement strand
TTACGATAATAAAATTGTCAGGATTTACAAATACAGAATAAATAGACATTAGTTAAAAGTGTTAGATATGCGCTGCTACTTCTAAGACGCTTAGAAAGTGTTAGATATGCGCTGCTACTTATCACCTGAAACCTAATTAAGTTTATCCTCGACGGATTTTACTTTCCCATTCATCGTCAAATCCTTATCTTTTCTTTCGTCCAATTTAATTGTGGTTACGACCCTTTTAACCTCATCACTAAAAAGAATACTGTGCATCTTTCCCGCAACCGATAATAATTTTTCGATAGACTTTGCCTCTATAATCGTACCCATCGAAGTCAACTGGTATTTTATATCCGATTCGCACTTTAAAACGCCTATGACTCCCGCGACATAACCACTTAAGGAGGGATCCTTTGTTCCAATCGGAACAACACTTATTTCCATTACCGCCATCTAAACCTCCCGGTTTTTCCTCATCCTTATAATTACAAAACCACCTTCACCAAAACCGTTTTCAATATTGTCTATCTTATTTAACTTTTCAGGAATGGTGAAAAGCGTTTGCTTTATTTCCGACTCGGAAAATCCTGTTTTGTTTAATTTTTCTATAACTTCTTTTGCAGAATAGAAATTCGCGGTTTTATAAAACGGATTGTTTCCTTTCTTTTTCACATAAGTTTTTCCGAGAAAACTTCCTCTGTCGATAAAACCTAAAATAATGAAACCGTTTTTCCGGAGAATTCTTTTTGCTTCTTTAAAAGTTTTTTCTATATCTTTTAAGAAACAAAGTGTGGTGGTGATTAAAACAAAATCAAAAGAACTCCCGGCAATTGGCAGGTCTTCCCCAACTCCTACGACAACACCAATTCTTCTCTTCCTCGCTCTTTTAAGCATAGCAGTCGAGGGATCTATTCCAAATTTTATTGCCAGAAGTTCTGCGAACCTTCCGGTACCCACACCTATTTCAATTCCTCTACCTTCGGGCAATAAACTTTTTACCCCTTCCAATTCCGATAAATAAGCAAATCGGTTATTCTCGAACCATTTTTCATATCTTTCTGTGTATTCTTCGAAAGGTTTAATTTTTAAACTGCTTGTCATTTGTTTCCTTTGAATTTTATTCTCCATTTTCAGATTCTTTCACAAACAAGAGAGGAAAAACAATATCACTAACACAGCAGGGAATCCATACAGCCAGAAAAAGAAACAGAAAAATATACAAATACTGAAACCATAATACTACTGCCCCCAAACTCATGATTATGTGAAAAAGTGAAGCCCAGGTACTTAGCAAAACATGTCCCATATGAGGGAACTTTGTTTCGGGCTTAAAATACGCGAATATAACTCCTACTATTGCCAGGGGATTAACCAGCCACCATTTCTCTATAAATCCAAGGTGTATTTCTCTATTAGGCAAATCCAGCAATACTTCTCCGGCAAAAGGAATTACAGAATCGCTTATTGTCGCGATTCCCACAGAACCAAAATAACCAATAGCCAGCAATATCAAAAGCTTACATTTGCCTTTTAAAAGACCGCATTTGTGAAGTTTGTACATGGAAGCGGTCGCGAAGGCGCTCAGAATAACATGCATAGGATGCAGCGTATAAAAAACATTATTAGCAACTCCGGATGGTATCTGCCTGAAAAGAAACATTATAGCAATACCCGTGAGCGCGCCTAATACGGTAAACGGCGCGTGTTCTTTTAATTCCCTTATAATTTCTTTAAACATTTTTTAAATCTCAAAAACTTTGCCCGCCGCTATTCCTATAAATTTATCTTTATACGCGTCCCTAAATTTCGCTTGAGCTTCATAGCCGGTGCAGTGAGTGGGACCAACCGTTTCGACTTCCAATTCTTTAAATTCTTCTACGATCAGTTCCACTTCCCTATCATCTTTATCCATCAAATGAAACCCTCCAAAAACAAGGTTAATTTTCGCCCCGGGAAAATTGTTTTTAATTTCTTTTATAATTTTCACGATGCCCGGATGAGAACACCCGGTAATTATTGTAATACTTTCTTCCTTTTTTATCAAGAGCGCCTGTTCCGCTATAAACGAACCTTTATAATTCCCCGCGATTTCACCAGTCGCGAAAATACCGTTCTTAACCGGGGTAAGTTCTTCTGTTAGAATCAGATTTCCTCCGAGAGAAACAACTCTTTTCTTGAATTCTTCACTAAAGTTAGGACATCCGTAAACATCTATACCTTCTGTTCTTTCAAGTAAACCCCACAATCCCCCTGTATGGTCCCAGTGGTCATGCGATATTACCACTTTTTCTATTTTAGATATATCTATATAAAGGTTTTCCATATTTTTAAATAGATACTCCCATTTTTCTCCTGTATCGAATAATATAGTCTTATCTATCAAACAGGAAAAACCCCAACCAGGTATAAATTTTTCGTTTAAATTATTGTTATCAAAAACTATTTTTATTTCCATTTTATATGCCCTCCTGTTTCGTTTTCAATCTCGCATCTATACTGCCATCGGGCAACATCCAATCCGGATGTGCCTCGCCATTTTCCTCCATCTTATACCTGACACAGCTTTTCCAATCACCCTTACAGTAAAGCTCGACCCATTTACTTTCGAGCATACCAGCCGAATAGAATCTTTTCATCGGACACACAGGATACCATTTACATTCTGAAAGCAAAATTTTAAGCTTAGCATAATTCTTTTTTATTTTTTCTTTATCTGTAGTATCAAAAACCAGAGCGGTAGGATGAGTTAGGGGATATATCTTCTTTCCCTGCGCAAGAAAAAGTTTTCCGTAAAGATTTTCCTGGTATTTTTTTTTATCGGACACGGGATAATTGTATTTATTACATATATACTGTGTAGAATAATATCCCAGCGGAGATATTATTTCAGGGCTTACAATATCTATCTCTCTGTCGAGATATTCTGAACAAGCTTCTATTTCTTCCTGTCTGGGTCTTCGGTAATTCGGGAGCATGCACTTAATAAGGTTAGTTAAGTAAAGGCTGCTTCTTTCTATGCCAAGTTCACCGAATAATTCATCCAGAACCTTGCCTGTCGGACCGACAAACATGCGTCCTTCTTCATCTTCTTTTTCCCCGGGGGCTTGAGCAACCAGCATAACCCTTGCTTCCGGATTACCTTCCCCGGGAAGAGAGTTCTTTTTTGTTTCGGACAATAAACATTTATTGCAATGCTTAATTTCCTCTTTCAAGCTACAGAAACCTCCCCTTTCTATCATTGGGTTTTTCTCGGAAGACTAATTATGATTGCAAACCAGAATTATATCTCCTATTCCACAATTTACATGCCTGGCAATCACAGGACATTTAGCCATAAACAGAAAAAAGATAGGTCTTTTTTCATCCGATAGGGTCTCATAATTTCCCTGCCCTTTGCTGATTACCAAATCAGCCTTTTCAAAAATGTCAATAAAAGGTTTTGAACACAGGGAAATAATAGTCCCCGGAACCTCTGACCCGCTCGACATAATTTCGGCAAAATTATCTATACCCGCTTTGATCGCGTCTTCTTTTAACGCATCGTTTATTATAGGTTTTTCTCTTACCGCGTATATTATCTCTTTTTCAGGAAAAACTCTTTTTATCTCTTCGGTTAATATACAGTCAAAAACAGTTTCTCCTACATTATCTCCGATATAGAGAATATTATCGGCGTTGTTTACAGCATCTTTAAAAGACTTAAAATCGAAAATGGATTCTTTTTCATCTTCTATAACACCCTGTTCCCGCTGAAGTATTTTCGTAAGCTCTTTTTCCACATCGAGAAAATTCTTGGTGCCGTAGTCTATTATATTTCCCGCGATTGCCAGCTCGACCGCCATTAGCAATTTATTTTCAGCCGACTCTATTTTTTTTCTTAGTTCGGGATAGATTTTCAATGTTTGCTCGTTAGCTTTTTCTTTTAACTCTTTGTACGGGTCTTCCTGTCCGGTCATTTTTTTTACGACATCGTGTATCGTTTTTCCCATCTCAGGAGGAGTAGATGACAATTTGATATCGGGAATAGCTTTTGCTACTCCATCCAGAATTTTTTTCTGGGTCCTGTCATCCGCGCCCGCCATTCTGGCAGCTTCCAGAGCCTGCTTAAAAAAGCATGATATACATTCAAGATATGTTTTCATCTAATTATATACCTCAAAGATTATTAGGCGCTTGCTGAGCAGCCACAATTATGGGGTACATGGTGGGAGCACTGGTTAGATACGGATGTGTAGCTACCTGAAGAGTTTCCAATTCGGTTGCAGACACTCTTTGTTGAATAGCCAAACCTATAATATTGATAATCTCACCGGCAGACATACCTCCGGAAACCTGACCTCCCATGAGTATCCCCGATTGACGTGAAAAAATCAGCTTGACTTTCACTTTGTTTGCTCCCGGTAAAGTACCAGGATGTTTGTCGACTCCATTTGCCGCGCCTATAACTACTTCAAAGTTTTCTTTCCTAGCAGTATTCTCGGTAAGACCCGCCGAGCCTAAAACCAGACCATTGACATAAGTAGAATAAATGGCGATGGTTCCTTTATTTTCTCTTACTACTTTCAATTTAAACAGATTAGCGCCGGCAATTCTCGCCTCAGCAGTAGCCGTAGAAGCAAGCATAATCGCGGTATCTTTACGGGTATAAAAATCCCTTTTTCCCGCGCAGTCACCCACGGCAAAAATATCCGGATCTGAAGTCCTCATATATTCATCGACCCATATACCTTTACCTTTTCCTCTATCTAAACCGGCATCGAACGCCAATTTTGTATTCGGGGTTGAACCTACACCTAAAATAATACTATCTACCTCCAATTCTTTTCCGCCGGACAGTCGAACTTTTTCAACCTTCTTGTTGCCGAGAATTTCTTCGATTTTAGTATCTGTTAAAACGTTAATACCTTGAGAGACAAGTTTCTTTTCTACAATTTCTGAAAACTCAGGATCGAATGAATAACTCAAAAGAGAAGGAATCATTTCCACGAGCGAAACCTTCAATCCGTCGATTTTTGAAATTTCATCGGCAAATTCGACTCCTATAAATCCTCCGCCGAGGATCATAACATGATTGGAACTCTTGATTTCATCGATTTTTTCTTTCAAATAATCCATATCTTTATAAATCGCGTAAACTCCTTCTTTGTCTATACCCGGAATAGGTGGAGTTACAGGTATCGAGCCGATAGCGAGAATTAACTTATCGTAAGTATATTTATCTCCATTCTTTGTTATTACTTCTTTTTTGTTACGATTTATTCTTAAAGCTTCATCTATTTCTAAATTGATGTTATTTTTCTCTAAAGCGGCATTACCCAGCTTGTTTTCATCCGGATTTTTCAAACTTGAAAACATATAAGGAATACCACAGGGTATACAACCATTTTCTACATCCTTCATTAATGTAATCTTTTTATCGGGATAATACTTCCTTGTGGTTACAGCACTAATTATTCCCGCTGGTCCGCCGCCTATAACCAAAACATCCATTTTTTTATTCATTACACTTCTCCTTTAGTCTTCTTCAATACTATAGAATTCCTTTTTCTCCCTTATGCAAAATCCCTTAAAGGGCAGTCCTGAAAAATCAGTGCCGGTATTTTTCTACAATAAGGTTATTCTTTTGTTCTTACACTAACAAAAACAGACCTCTTTTCAACAATACTAAAGCTATCCGTTATACTTAAATTTAAAGCACAACGGATAATATAATTAAACTGTCTATTTTTTGACCATTTTAGCTCCGCATTTTGGGCATTTCTGCTCATAACACGGAACACCGACCTGGTGAAGCTTCTCTGCGCCGCACTCAGGACAAACGCACTTGCCTCCCAGCCCCGAACCGGGACGATTTCCTCCCATTCTACCGCGACCACCACCGCTTCTACCCATCCCTTTTCCTGTTCCTTGACCTGATGGTCCTGTTCCATCTCCCAATGGCATTTTTGTTTCCTCCTATGTTTTAGTTTCTCTTAATTAAAGAAACCATATCAACAGTTTCCTTTTTTCCCGCCTTTCTTTTTTCCTACTCCTTTTCCACTAGCTCTTCCTTTACCTTGTCCTCTTCCATCCCTTGGCCCTTTTGATCCGCTTCTTGGTCCTGCTTTGTCTTTATTTGGCATAACAATTACCTCCTAATTATGTTCTTTGAATATTCTATCCAATACCTCAAAGAACTGTATTTTCTATCTTTTTATCCTGGAAGCGAAATTGCATCGTTCGGACACGTATTAACGCATGCTCCGCAATCTATACACTCATCATTAACAACAGCCTTTTCATTTTCGATGCTCAATGCCTCAACAGGGCAAACATCCACACAATCTCCGCATCCGATACATTTTTTCTTGTCTATACTAATAGCCATTATTCCTCCCTTTAATTTCCTGGCGACATACCAAATTTCTCGTTTACTGTTGGTTTTTCGATCGACTTTAACTCGCCATTGTTGTATTTTTCAACCGCACTATTTACGTTACCCGACACTCCTGAAATTACACTTATACCAGCTTCTTTTAACACCTGAAAAGCATTTGGTCCAACATTTCCGGTGATAACCACTTCTACGTCTTTATTTGCCACAAACTGCGCTGCCTGAATTCCTGCGCCTCCGCCAGCTTGCATATAAGAGTTTTGAACAGACTCACTCTCCATATTATCCGTATCGACGATTATAAAATAAGCAGCTCTCCCGAATCTCGGATCTATTTCCGCATCCATATTATTACCTTGTGCTGTAATACAAATTTTCATTTTTTAACTTCCTCCTGTTTTTCTGTCTTTTCTATACCGTAACCTTTGCCTAAACCCGGTTTACATAAACCCTCTTTACTCTCCAAAGATCCATTCTTAATTTTCTCTAGTGTTTCTTCGACTGTTCCGGTTATACCCACAATTGTATCTATTCCATATTGACTGAAGAACCCCATCGCATTTCTTCCCATTCCTCCGGCAATAATACAACCAACACCCCTTTTATGCAAAAACTCAGGTATAGCCCCCGGATGATGACCCGGATTATCTACAATCTCTTTATTCTTTATTTCGTTTCCTTCTATTTCAACAATCGTAAAAGAAGGACATCTTCCAAAATGTGCAGATACTCGTTCTCCATCTGTAGATATGGCAAATCTCATTTTTTAATTCCTCCCTTTTTGATAGATAGAGGTAAAGTTCCTGCGCTTTACCCCTATCTACTAAACTTACTTTTTTCCCTGGGATTTTTCCTTTTCAAGTGTGCTTATATAGCCCTGAAGCTCCTTAAGCTGTTGCTCTAAAATTTTAGCATCTTCTTTTAACAGGCTCACTTCTTCTTCGGGACTGAGTTCCTGAGGATAAGGATATGCAGGGGCTCCGTAATATCCCCAACCCGGAAAACCTCCGGCGAAATACCCTCTGCCCAATCCTCTTCCCGGAACTGGATTCATATATCCGGGGACAGAATATCCCGCGCAGTAACCTGCTGCCCTACCTGTCATTGGGCCCAAACCCGCGGGACCTGTTCTATCTCCACCTGGCATACTTGCCTCCTTTTTTTATTTTAAAAAATTTTCAAATTTCACTTCTGCATTTTTCGCATAAACCGTAAAAACGAACAAGATGACCGGTAATTTTGAAGTTGTGTTTCTCGGAAAGCACCTTTCCCGTCTTTTCGAATAATTCTTCTTCTTCGTCTATGAAATCCTCATAATCTATTACCCTGTTACATTTAGCACAAACAAGGTGATGGTGATGTTTTTCTTTTCTCGGCCCCGAGGACAATTCGTATCTAGATCTGCCATCACCAAAATCAAATTTTAATACCAGCCCTATCTGTGTAAGCAAATTTAAAGTCCTGTATACTGTAGTTAGGCCGATATCGGGATATCTCTTATGCACCTCCAAAAAAACGTCTTCAGCGCTTACATGTTTCTCTTCCTTGCTCAAAACGTCTAATATTACCTGCCTGGGCACCGTAATTCTACAACTATGTTGTCGGAGTCTTCCATCCCACCACCGGGGACCCATACCATATCTTCTCCTCATTTAACCACCTCTAATTTATTGAAAATGATTTCCATTAACAAGTATAATATAAAGAGTTTTTATTGTCAAGGGCAGATAATTTAGTAATCTTTTTCTTTCAAATTTTTAACGGGAATCTTCCTCTTTGCCGGCATCAGGAATCGAAGTTAATGGGCATAAACATTTGTCAAAAACACCTATGCGAATCTCAACGATTTAATTTATTGAAAATACGCAGCCCTTGAAATCGTTTAGATCTCACTCATTCATCGAAGGATAAAATAGCTCCTTTATCAGCGCTTTGAACAAAATGAGCGTACCTTGCCAGCCATCCTCCCTTCACTTTTGATTTAAAAGGAACCATTTTCTTTTTTCTTTCTTTCAATTCTTTTTCAGAGACTTTAACATTTATCATATTTTTGTTGACATCTATTTCGATTATATCTCCGTTTTTAATCAATCCTATTTCACCGCCGCTGGCTGCCTCCGGAGACACATGTCCTATACAAAGCCCTCTGGTGCCTCCCGAAAAACGACCGTCGGTGATTAAAGCAGCCTTTATACCTGCTCCGCTTATTGCCGAGGTGGGAGAAAGCATTTCCTGCATTCCGGGACCTCCTTTCGGACCTTCGTAACGAATAACCACCACATCTCCATCTTTAACTTTATTTTTCAAGATAGCTTCTAAAGCTTCCTCCTCGGAATTGTAAACCAGAGCTTTTCCTTCAAAACTAAGCATATCTTTACCGACACCGCTTGTCTTAACAACTGAACCATGCCTTGCTATATTTCCAAAAAGAACAGCCAGACCTCCTTCAGGAGAAAAAGCGTTATCCGCGGGGCGGATAACATCTCCGTCGGGGTCGGGAGATTTCAAAACATAATCTCCTAAAGTTCCATAAACGGTTTTAGCTTTAAGGTCTAATTTCGAACGTCCGCTATCATAAACAGCTTTTAAAATAGCACCCATTCCACCCACTCTATTTATATCTTCCATATGAATTTCCGGTCGGGAAGGCGAAACCTTAACCACATTCGCGGTTGTTTTTGCCAATTTGTTAAGGTCGTCGAGGTTGTATCCTATACCCGCTTCGTGTGCTAACGCCAACAGGTGTAAAACTGTATTTGTCGAACCTCCCATAGCCATGTCCAAAATAAACGCGTTGTCGAAAGATTTCTTATTTAAAATATCAAGAGGTCTAATTTTGTTTTTCATAAGAAAGATAAGTTTTTTCGCGGCTTCGCGTACGAGATCGATTCGTTCAGGATTTATTTTAAACTGTCTCTTTTTTCCTTTTAATCTTTTAGTGGCAGGTATCGAACCGTTTCCCGGTAAAGCAAAACCCAATACTTCTCCAAGGGAATTCATTGAATTCGCGGTAAACATACCCGCGCAACTCCCATAACCGGGACAGGCTACTTCAGCCAGTCCTTCCAATTCTTTCCTCTTTATTTTACCTGAACTATATCCTCCCACAGCTTCAAAAACCGAGATTAAATCTGTATTATTTTCTCCGGCTAACATCGGTCCGCCGCTGACATATATCGAAGGAATATTAATCCTAACCATAGCATTATACATAGCAGGAACAATCTTGTCGCAGTTTCCGAGGCCAATCCAGGCATCGGGAGGATGTGCCCCAATAATAGTTTCTATCTGATCGGCGATTAACTCCCTCGAAGGCAAGGAATATTTCATTCCAAAATGCCCCATAGCTATACCATCACAAATAGCTCCACCGATATTAGTATACCACACATTAACATTATACTTTTCTAACTCTTCCTTTAAAAAAGCACCTAATTTATCGAGGTGAGCGTGTCCGGGAATCTGGTTGGTGTAGGAGTTCACTATAGTAACAAAAGGTTTTTTTAAATCTTTCAAGGATTCAATAACGCCTTCCGCGATCATAAGGCAAACTCCGGGTAACATATGAGCTCCTTCTCTATAAACACCGCTTCCTTTCTTCCTAACGTTCGAGATACCTCTATTTATTGTTTTTCCTTTCATTTTTACTCCTTTTTTAAACAAAACTTTTTAACAAACGAAATTTCAGAACAATTAGTGAGGAATACCTTTAATATGCAAAAGAAGATGTTCCATGTTTCCTTTCAAATTTTCAATCCAGCCATAATTAGAATCTTTTTTAGAATCTAAATCTTTAACATAAGGTTTAATGTCCAGCAGAGGCGTATCATCAAATATATCCAAACCCGAAGTAAAGATTTTGTTGCCCGTTATTTTTTTTATTCTAACGACACTTAACCCTATAGGATTTGGGCGCTCAGGTGATCTGCTCGCAAACAAACCAACCTTTTCATTATCGATCCACGCGGGATTTATAATCATGTGAGTTTCCTCTCTAGCGCGATCGAGATAATATATAACATATATATAGCGGAACTTCCCGAGTTTGGCAAGACCTTCGACATATTCATCGTCAATAACAATATAGAATTCACCCTTATCTTCATCTACAGGCTGATAAGGAGCATCGTCTATATAAGGGGTTTTAATAACCCCTATTTTTTTAAATTTAATCGAGGCGATATCTTCCATGCATATATAGATTTGAGATTTAACATTTTTTTATAAAATTTTTGATTTGGATTCCCCAATTTTGTCCAAGCATAGGATGAACAAATCCTCCGCCTCCTAAAGCTAAAATTTTAAATTTGTGCTTCTCTTGTAAATCCATAAGGAGTTTTGAGGCATAATCATAGCTATCCATGGTTAATTGCATGCTGGAGATAGCA
>Ga0315548_1004026_pt1 | contig 10746 bp, 11 predicted proteins | sample SalMarSW160110MG_2_FD_202540 | JGI IMG/M metagenome (GOLD analysis project Ga0315548, IMG submission 202540) | Salt marsh sediment microbial communities from the Plum Island Ecosystem LTER, Massachusetts, United States - Salt Marsh Sediment SW1601-110 ... | reverse complement strand
TTGTCCCTTTATCGTACCAGCTTGTGCATAACGCCCGCGTGTATGAGCCGTTGCGTTGTCAAAGAGAGTTGTTGTCTAGGTAGCACAAGGTAACCAAGCGAGCTTACCTTAGCAAACCCTTAACCAGCAATGGCTTATACACGCTGTTAGGCACTGGCGGTTTTAATTATCTTTTATCAAATTAGTTTAATACATAGTTGTTCCCGTATGCAAATCTATTCATTTGAAGAAGCATATATTCCTATTATTGTACCGATAAAGCCTCCGGCTTTACTTGTACTTAAATAAGTTGCATCAATTCCGTCTAATATTGTCTCCCATTCACCTGTTGTATTGGCTGCAAAACTAAATTCCCCATCCTTCATCGACGCTCTTAAAAAAATTTCCCCTTTGAAGCTGGCAGATAAGTCTTGTTTAGCCAATATTACTTTTTCTACTGTGCCATCAAAGTTATCTGGAGACATATTACGTACAATATTCACATCTTCTTTGGCCTTTTGAACAACAACACAAATCTTCTCATTAATCTTAGTTACACCAAAAGTCAAATGATAAGCCTCGTTTTGGAACAGGCACAGACCCGCCATTTCATTGCTGTCTGCCGGTATAAAAACAAGTTTGGTTTCTATTGTCATATTATGATGTTGTTGATGACGGCCTATAAAAGTTGGTTGTTTTAATTCCCTCATATTAACGTCTCTAAGCTTTAATATTATTCCGGGCTTCCCTTCCTGCATAGTATACCATTTCTCCTGAGGAGTTCTTAAAAATAGCCAATCGAAACCAAGTTCACCTTCATCAAATTCTTCAATCCATGAGAAATTACCATTTCCCATAATATTTTGGTTTTTTAGCTGGTTTTTAACTAGTTTGGTATCCTTTAGTACTAATGGCATTAATTCATCCTTTGGCAAAATTATGGGCCACTCACTTTTCCAGTTAACAGGTAGCAGAAAAGTTTCGCGACCGATATTATATTCATTTTTTTCAGTATATGGACGACATGCAAGAAATACAGCATACCAATCGCCCGTGCTTGTTTGAATAAAATCTGCATGACCTGCATTTGTAACTGGAAATTCTCTGTCGGCAGGTAATCCACGTTGTGTTAAAATTGGATTGTTTGGATTAGTTTCATACAGACCCCAGATATCCTTACTACGGAAAATAACCTGGGAATGGTTAATTGATGTTCCTCCTTCGGCTGCGGTTAAATAATAATAGCCATTCACTTTATAAATATGGGGCGCTTCAATCCATATCGGTTTATCTGCAAGATTATGCCCACCATTACGTATCATCTTACGCGGGCCAATCATTTTATTGTTTTTCCAATCGAATTCCTGTATCCATGTTGCTTTATGGCCCACGTACAAAGAGCCTCCTTCAGGATCCTCATTATTCGTCAGATAAGCCCGGCCATCCTCATCAAAAAACAATGAGGGATCAATCCCTCTTACCTCAGGTAACCAAGCAGGATCGCTCCATGGTCCAGCAGGATTTTTCGCAGTGACCACAAAATTGCCACCTCCCCTTACATAGGTGGTTGTCAGGTAAAAAGTATTGTTATGCGGGTTGTAGGCAATAGCCGGTGCATAAATACCTGCCGAAACAGGCAAATCAGTATTCCGATATTGAGAAGGGCGATCCAGCACATTACCTATCTGGGTCCAGTTAACCAAATCTGTGCTGTGAAAGATTGGTATTCCCGGAAAAAAAGAGAATGTTGACGTAGCAATATAATAATCGTCCCCTTTTTGGCATATGGATGGATCAGGATAAAATCCCGGTAAAATCGGATTATAAAATTTTCCTTGATCAAGTGGATGTTGATCATAATAGGGATCGCTTCCTGAATATTTTACATATTCAAAATATGCTTCTCCCTGATTCACTTGGCTAGTTAACTGACTTTTAAAAGATAAAAGAGAAATGATTCCAATTATAAGCAAAGATTCTTTCAACATACTAAGCAGTTTTAATTTATTGTTCATATTTATTTATTGATTCAAAAATAAAAAATAAAGAGTCATTTTTATAATTATTTTTTTCGATTATGAAGCGTTATTTTTCACATTTAAATATTCAGGATAATATTGTGTATAATCCTGACTTTCTTTTGGAACTTGATACGACTCATAACTTAAATATTTATCAAGAAAATTTCAGTTATTCCTATCCGAATAATCGATAAACAGATCATTAGCATTTATTTTCGTTATTGGAAGGGCTATCCGCTTGTGCCTAACGGTGGCGGTATGAAAAGTTGCCGATTGCGGGAGATTCCCTATCAAGTTACACAAAAGTTGGAGCGGGCTACAACCCTTGAATAACCTACTATACCGGCAATTTTTTATACCGCGTGTTACCTGTAGTGCTTTTATTTCATCCATTCATTTCTCCAATTTGTTAAGTCAATTTGTTCATCAATCTCATAAGGGAAAACCAATGAGTTTACCATCTCGACTATCATTCTTTTTAAGTCAGCCATTACATGACCTCCAGTCATTGTTGATACAATAGTTCCTCCTGTTCCAGCTCCATTTGGTTCAAGAATAAGTCTATACCAGAGAAATCTTGAAGAAATGAGCTCATTAAAAAATTTGTTTGGAGTCTGATTATTAAAATGTCCTTTGGGATAAAATGTTGAAAGTTCTATTAAAACCTCTTCATAAAAATCAATCATGTCATGATTTCCCTGATTCATTGTCAATGTGACCCCTGAGTCCCATTTTGATTGTGCTATAATTAATTGAGCTTGATGAATTATTAATATTTTATCCAAGTAGTCTTTTAATATTAATGGGTCATCATAAGTTTTATAATTCAAGAAATCATTATCAATCTCAACAATTTCAGTATTAACAACGACTGTTTGAGTTGTCCCAGTAACAGTTTGTATTGATGCTAAATTATCAGCTTTTTCTTTTCTGTTTTTAACTCTGTCTATCCATTCAGACCGATATTTCATGATTTGGTTTGCATCAAGTTTGCGACCAAATCCGCCTTTAACCATAGTCTGGTCATGGCAATCAAAACATAAAACCGCAAGGTTATCAATTACATTATTTGACGGATTTTCATCTATATGATGAATCTGAACTTGCTTACCTCTTGTATTACAAACACAACAAGTTCTATCAGATAAAAAGAGTATCTCTGCTGCAATATTGTCTGGAATCTGAATTCTCAATTTCTTTGTCATTGTAGTGTCATGTTTATTTTTTTAGCATTACAGGTAACGACGGCCGGCAGTAAGGCAAGTAGCGATTTTTGGCGCTGCGTTCCTGTCCCCGTGACCGTTACTTAACAAATATATTAAACATTGGCAAATCACAAACATAGCTATTTGCTTTACTGCTTGTTGTAGCCAGTACATATATCATTCAATAATATCTAAATTAACTCTTGAGCAACTATCTGTTTTGATCTGAATTTCTTCAAACCAATCATTAATCCTATTGGAGGCTTGACAATTTACCTCTGTTGCATATAAAAAATATTCTCCGGCAGGCAATTCCATTTTAATACCTATTCCAAAATTATCATCACATTGACAAGAGGTGCTTGAATATGTTGAAGCAGCAGTTATGGTATCTATAATGGTATTATTTATTGATACCTGTATCTCAAAAGGACAATTAATCATTGCAGAATTAGTGCATACTAATAATTGTCCAATTCTATCTGTATAGCTTTGGATAAATTCAAAAACCAAGTCATAATCACCGCGGCTTTCAATTATTAATTGAGAATTATTAATAGAATAGGTATGCGATTCCCTTAATGCGTTTATAAAAAGATCCTCCCAATCCATTAAAATATTGGGCAAACAAGCTTTTCTGGTTCCTGGCCCCACTCTTGAGATTATTAAAGAATCAGACCCAAGAAGCTCGTATGTACCAAAAGAATAATTGCAATAATCCGGAAGCTCAATTATTCCATGTTGCTTAAATGAAATATGAAATTTTTCAATCTGGTCTGGAAATGATGTGCTCTCTCCAGAATTATTATCAATTATCTTTAATAGAATCCATTCTGTATTCACCATGGAATTAATCTCGGGTTCGTTATCAGATTTCTCACATCCACAGAGGTTAAGCATTAACAGGAGAATAACTATATAAATTTGAGTTTTCATTGAACAGGTTTTTTGATTCCTTATATTGATGCAAATATGTGTCATCTGGTTGCGTTGTATTGGCTACAACGTTCCTCGTATATGGTGTCGTTTGGCACTTCAAGGCACTTTCGTATCAAACTGTTAAAAAGCTTAGTTAGTGAACCCAAGCCAAAACCTTTGTACGTCCAGACAAATGCACTATATACGATGTTAGCGGTAGGCTAATACTCAATTTCATAAAATACTGGTTCATTAAATGCTTCTTTTATTGGATCTGTGAATATTTTATCTAAATCACTTGTGCCTTTCTCATAAATATATTCGATTGTTTTGTCACTAACAAGGGGATAAAAATATGAATATTCAATCAAATATCCGTCTTCATCATATGTATATGTTTCCCTTCTGTAATCGGCCTTTGTATATTCAGTTTTTATATATTTTAAAGGTGATTTTTCAATAACTATGCTATCATGCGCAAACTCCCTCCAATTATTATCCCCAATCCATTGTAAACTAGTTCTTACATAACAATTATCATAATATTTATATTCACTTCGGAGTCCTTCTCTATATACACCACTCACATATTGATAAAAACTGCATTTAATTATTTTATCATTCTCCCAAAAATACCTTTCATCAAACACTTTATTACCACTGCGTGCAGTTAATCTACCAGAAGTATCATATTCATAATTCATTGTATCGATCTCTTTATCATCGGAATAAATATCAATATAGTTAGTTTTTGATAAGAGAATAGAATCATTATTATACTGGTAAATAATCTTAAGATATCTTGAACAAAAATTAGAACAGTAAGTTTGTTCAATTTGTATTATATCAGTTAAGTAGGTAAAAGTATATTCAAAAGATTTGTCCCATGTATTTTCTTTAAAGATATAGAATTCACATTTTTCTAATTTATTGGCATTTGAATAACTAAATATTGTTCTACTTTTCAATCCATTATCATCACAGAGTATCTCTTTTAATCTCTTGCCGCTTTTTTCATTATTATTATAAATAACGTCTGTCTCATTATCTTTTTCGCAGCTAATAAATAAGCAAATTGAAATTAAGTTTAGTATAAAAAATAATTGTCTCATCTTTCTATTTTAACAGGTTATTTCTATTTTAATCTAGATGCCATATTTAAGCTATGGGTTGCGTTCAAAAGCTTACCGCTAACGTATGGCAATATGGCATGAAGCGGAGTTCGAGCGATTCAGTGTCAAACCGAGATAAAGCGAAAACGGGCTATAACTGCCCCAATTAAGCACTTCACCGCTTTTTGCTATATTGCGTGTTATCTGCCGTTGCGTTTGTTTATTTTTTTAGTATCATCTTTTAAACCTTTTTTGCAAATATTTTATTCCAAATTAAATATTGAAAGCAAAATATACTGTATTTCACAAGAAGAGTAACTACTTATTCCTCCTCCTGAACTTGTTACATTCCAAGAGCGCCAATAGCCTTGTCCTGGATAAGATCGAATTATGCATAGACTTTGATTTTTAATTAAATTTCTGCCAATATATTTGATATAATCTTCGGTTGATAAATATGAAGTATGTTTCTTTTTTACATATTCGTTGATTGTATTAGGTGGTCCTCCAAAATACTTTGCTTTAGCTTCAATTATTCTTTCATCCACTGGAAACTCTATTTTTGTCATAGTAGTTCCTTCCTTTGAAACTATAATAGACCATTTCTTAATAATTCTATTTCCAAGTTTTACTTCACCTTTAGTTATTGGACCACCTGGATAAAAAGCCTTTTCTAAAATATCCGCGTTTGAAGATAGATTCTTTCCTGCCCAAGTAATACCGCCATCTTCACTGGTTAAAATTGCAACTATTTTGTCTTTTTGTATTATCTCTTTTTTGTATCCTGGTCCATATAAATATTCCGAATATATTTTTATTATTATTGATTCTTTAGGACTTTCTATAACTGTTATTACAACATCTGGATTTATCTTCATATTCCATTTTAAAGTAGCCTCACCTTTAAGTTTGAATTCACCTTCAGTTATTGGTCCTCCTGGATAAAGAGCCTTTTCTATAATCCTTTCTTTTGTAATAAAATTCTCTCCTTCAAAAGTGGTTTGAGCACTACAAAAAATCATAGGAATAATAATAAAACATAAACAAACAATTATAAATTTTAAATTAAAGTCTTTAAGCATATAAAATACCTCCAAATTATTTTTATTGAGTTTCATTACTTGTTAGTATTCCTAGACTTGTTATCTGTTGATAAAGAACTCCATCAGGAATATGAAAAAACGAAGAACCCATCATACCACTATTAGAAATAAGTGGTGGAGAAAGACCAGGCGTAACAACTAAACCTTTTATTTCTTCGTTTGTTATAAAGTTTTTACCATTAAATGTTTGACCTGAATCAGGTGAGGCTAATTCTATAATTTTTTTATTACCTTGATATAACTCCAGCTTATTTAAAGGTTTATCAATTGAAGAGAAATATAGTAAATATTTAAGAAATTCTTTTGGATAATCAATTTCTAAAATACTTATATCATTATCTTTTTTTCTTATCCAATTTTCTATAAGCATTTCATTGTAATAAATTCGGATCTTAACTACTGGCCCATTTGGTGTCAATAATTCTTCTTTAATATTTAAATTTGTAATAAGATTTTTACCTTCATAATTCAAACCTTCATTTTCAGAGATAAGCTCAAATATTAGTCTATCATTATTCAACATTTGTAATTTTTTTCTTTTACCAATGTTTGGCTCTACAATATATTTAAATGTCATTATTTGACCTGTGTAACGCGATTCACTTGTACGTATTGTAATATTTTTATATTTAACATCTTCATTTGCAAGTATTCCACCTTTATAATTTTTAATAAGTATCCATCTTTCTGATGTTTTTTCCTCATTAATAATACAATATTGTTCTAGTTGCATTCTTGCACCCCCTTCCTTTTAATCACTTGACAAAATAATTTCCAACTGTCAATTCCTGATCCGATTTTACTATACTCGACAAGTAAACTTAATGCAGATGATTTAAAATCCATTAAATTAGCCATTTGAATTCCTCCTTATATTTATTTTTTCTACCCGCAATGGCAGATAACGTTTTTGTGTAAAAATTGGCCGGAGTCTCCGAGCTACTTACTTATCAAAATGTTATGAATTTAAAAATAAGCAATTACGTTTCATAAAGCAAATACTTCCGGCTTGTTTTTACTGCAAATTCCAGTGATGTTGACCAGTGATCCGGGATGTTGACCACCCAATTTTCTCTGTTAAGGCAGTCCTCTTTTTTGCAAAAAAAGGCAAATTCATTTAAACAAAATTAATCATTCTTGTATTCATCAGGTGTCTTAAATATTTTTCCTCATAGATTCTCCTTTTAATTCCAGGCGATGTGCTTTATGTACCAAGCGGTCGAGTATTGCATCGGCAATGGTGCTTTCGCCTATTACTTCGTACCAACTACTAACCGGCAACTGAGAGCTGATTATTGTTGATTTTCTACCGTGCCTGTCTTCAATAATTTCCATGAGAGTACTACGATTGTAATTATCCAGTGGCTGTAAGCCAAAGTCATCCAGGATCAACAGATCCTGTTTCTCAATTTTATTGATCTCTTTGTAGTACGATCCATCAGCCTTTGACATTTTTAACCTGGAAAACAGCCTCTGGCTATTGAAGTACATAACCCGATAACCATTCTGACAAGCCTGGTGTCCAAGGGCCGAAGCTATATAACTTTTACCAACACCCGTTGAACCGGTTATCAGGGCATCTTCCCTGCGTTTGATAAAACTGCAATCAGACAAGCGCAACAGAAAGGTTTTATCCAGGTTACGACTTTTTGTGAAGTCGATTTCTTCAATACTTGCCTGGTAGCGAAAGTGGGCCACTTTTAAATACCGGTTAACTTTCCGGTTCTCTCTTTCATCCCATTCTGCCTGTATGAGAAGGTTGATAAACTCATCATTTGTAAGACTATGATGTTGGTTGCCCTCAAGCAAGGTATGATAAGTTTGTTGCATACCGTAGAGCTTCATCTGGCTCATTTTCTGTTTAATAATTTCCTGCATAGTGTTTTTAGTTTAATGTTTATGATTACTTATAGTCTTCTTTTCCTCGTATATTCTCGTGAAAAGGCAGGTTTGGCTGCCCGGTGCCTGTTGGTTCTTCAACCAGCTTATCCAGTTTTCCTGCAATAATGTTTTTTATGACTTTGTAATTGTAGGCATGATAACTGCTTGCCCTGTCTATGGCTTTAATAAGCCTTTCCCTGCCAACTTTCTTCTCAAGGGATAAAATACCTACACAGCTTCGGTAAGATTGCTCAGGATAGTTCTTTTGCCCTAATATTTGCTCGATGTAAGCTTTTACTGAAGGACTGATCTTTTCCGCCCATTTCATGAACTTCTCAGGCGACCACTGGCTGACAAATTGGTGTGTTGACGGTAAATGCTCTCCCCGTGTACTATAGGAAAAAGGGGTTAATCCCCGCTCATGGAAAGCAATACGGTCAGTTCCCTGAAAAATACCTACGTGTCGCGTTGTGTAAATAAGCTTAACGGTTTTACCAATATACCGATAGGGTACACTGTAATAGCATTTATCGAGCTGTACATGACAGTTCTTCATCACTTTGGCTGTCTTGTAGTGTTTGATTTCGTAACGTTCTTTGGGAAGGGGGCTAAGTAAAGACCTTTCTTCTTTAATGAACTTATCCCTACGGCTTACTGGTTCTTTCTGAAAGTATTGGTTATTGTGTTTTTCCAATTGTTCCCTGATGACAAAGTTCAGTTGGTCGATGCTAAAAAAAGAATCGTTTCGAAGTGGGGCAAATATGCGCTGGTATACCAGGTTAACAGCATTTTCCACCAGGGCCTTGTCCCTTGGTTTTCGACTGCGTGCAGGCAAAACGGTGGTTTGGTAATGGTTGGCAAAATCGAGGAATGTTTCGTTAAGATCGGGTTCATACTTATCGGCTTTCGTTACAGCCGATTTCAGATTGTCGGGCACCAATGCCCGGGGAACTCCTCCAAAGAAGTGCAGCGCATTCTGGACCGCTTGTATAAAGTCTTCCTTCTTTTGACTTCTCAGTGCTTCGACATAAGTATACTGGCTATATCCGAGCAGTGCCACAAAAACCTCAAGTTCTTGTATCTCGCCAGTTTCCTGATCAATGATCGGGAGTTTTTTGCCAGTAAAATCAATATACATCTTATCAGCCGGTTCATGCTCAAAATGCATGGTGGCATGCTGGCTCTCTGACCATTGCTTGTAGTATTCACAGAAGTGTGAATAACCGTAACCATCAGGATATTTGGATTTATATTCACCCCAGAGTATCCAGCGGGTGACGCCGGTACGTCTGAGCTCTTTATCAATCCATGGGAAAAGTTCTTCCAGCTTATGATAACGATCTTTGCTTATCCGCACAGGTTCGGCAAAGAGCTTTTCCAGTTCATGGTCTTCCTTTGCTGCAAGTTCATCCAAAGAAAAACCTCTTTGCGTTGCAAGTCGTATGTATTTTTTAACCGTATTTCTCGAAGTTTGAACATTCTTCGAGATCCTTTCCAGGGGCACACCCTGTTTTCTGAGCAAAAAAATCTGTTTGAGTTTTGTCATACTAATAGTTTCTCCAGCCATTGATCTACAGTTTTAAAAATTGCAAATCAACTCATTTTGCATGGAGAACTGCTCTTGAGATGGTCAGAATGCCGTTCCGGCATATTGACCAGTAAAATCATGTCATTCCGGCATATTGACCACTTGTAAATAGCTGATTATACAGCATTTGATCAATAAAGCCCTCTAAAAGGTGGTCAGCTTCGCCGGATCAGGTGGTCAGGATGGTCTGGAATATGCATTAAATCGGGAAATGCAACAGAAGCTGCAATCAATGCAGGATATTCTAAAAAAACAGCCTATTCTATCGGACAGCGGTTGTTGAAAAATGTTGAAATCAATCAAAAAATCATGAAACACAGAGAAAAAATAAGCCAGCAAGCAGAACTAAAGGTTTGTGATATTGTTTTGGAAATCCGGGATCTGGCTTTAAACGCAAAATCAGAAACAAACAGACTACGGGCTTATGATATGCTTATGAAACACCTGGGCGGGTATGTGAATGAGTTAAAGATCATTGAAAACCTTCCGGAAGATCAATTAGAGGCTATTTACCAAATGATTATTGATAAACTTGGAGAAATATGAAAGACGATTTAAAAGACAAAAAGCGACTGCTAAAATCCATTTTAACGGGCAATATGGATGAAGCCAGGAGAATTAAGGCACAACAAATTGAACAAGTCCGAGGAAGTGTCATATTTGCTAAACAAAACATAGATGGAACCTGGACTATTACAGCTCCATGTATGGGTTGGATTCAGGATAAAGTCAAAACATTGACCCAGGAAAAATATGATAAAATGATTGAAAAATATGAATTTCAGGTGCTGGATGTTTTTTTGTATCCTCTGGAGTCAGGGAAATATAAAAATAATGATAGTAAATTCGTTCATGAAGAGACAGGGAAAACATATAAACTCGAAGAAATAAAAGCCCTGGCTAGTGATAGAACATTGATTATTACTAAAATCGAAGAAG
>Ga0315548_1004025_pt1 | contig 10747 bp, 9 predicted proteins | sample SalMarSW160110MG_2_FD_202540 | JGI IMG/M metagenome (GOLD analysis project Ga0315548, IMG submission 202540) | Salt marsh sediment microbial communities from the Plum Island Ecosystem LTER, Massachusetts, United States - Salt Marsh Sediment SW1601-110 ... | reverse complement strand
AAGAAATCAATTGGCGGTTTTGTAAAATGTGGTTCGAGCCGATATTTTTAAGAAATGTTGTCATTTCCGTATAGTTCTCTGACCGCCTCAATTTTTCAGCGTAATTTAGCTTCAAAACAAACTCACGGGCCGGTTCGAGCCAAGATAACCCTTTCTGTTCAAAATCTTGTATTTTCTCCTGCAATTCTAACTTCCGAGTTAGGATTTTTTGTTTTCGGGTAGTGTATTCCTCGGTAGAAATAACTTCGGCCAGATAAACATCCATCAGTTTTTCTAATTGTTTTTCAATTTGTAAAAGTTCCTCTTTGAGATTTTGAACAGTGGCTTTAGTCTGTTTTTCGGCTCGCAATTCATCTTTTTCAAGCTCGGCCAAAACTTTTTTGGTGTCTTGGCTCGACAAAGAAACTTTTTGAAGATAGTTTTTGATTTGGTCCAAAAGTAATTCCTCTTTTAGATATTTTTCTGGGCAGGGACTTTTCTTTTTGGTACAGCGATAATAATTGTGTCCTTTTTGAGTTTCAGCAGTAATTCCGCAACCGCAAGAGCCGCATTTCATCAGACCAGAGAAAGAGAAATAATGTTTTTTAATTTCCTTGACCCTGCCCCGTTGTTCCAAGGTTTCTTGTACCTTATCAAAAAGTTTCTTTGAAATTAACGGCTCGTGAACTCCTTCAAAAATTTCCCCATTGTATTTCATTAAGCCGATGTAGAAAATATTTTGTAGGATTATAGGGATATTACTAGTTGAAATATCTTTGCCGAGATTTCCTTTAAGATTATATTCCTTGCACCAATTTGCGAGAGAATTAAATGTGTACTTTCCAGTGGCGTAAAGTTCAAAAAGTTTTTTGATTTTTAACGCCTTTTCAAAATCAACATCAATCATTTTAGTTTTTAGATTATTAAGATAACCCACTGGCGCCCAGCCGGGCCAAACGCCATTTCTGATTTTTTGTCTTAAACCTCTTTTAGTATTCTCTCGCAAATTATCTACAAAATATTTTGATTGACCAAAGGCGATGTTAAGCATAAACAATCCTTGTGGCGTTGGCTCAAACCAGAAAGTGGGAAATTTGAGGAACTTTATTAAGCCGCGATCAACGAGATGAATTATTTTACCGCCGTCAACGGAGTTACGAGCTAATCTGTCCGGATGCCAACTCAAAATTCCATCTGCTTTCCCTTTTTCAATCAATGACAATATTTCGGCGAACTTCGTTCGCCCCGGCTCTTTGGCAGTTTTTGCCTCGCAAAACGAGGCGACAATTTCAAGTTTTTCTTTGGCGGCAAATTCTCGCAACTCCGTGAGTTGCGATTCGATTGAGAGGATTTGTCGGTCATCATCTTCAGTTGATTTCCTTGCGTAGATAATATATTTCATATTTTTGATAAAAATTTTCTTTTACTCTCGCCTTCGGCGAGACAAAACCGCCAATTGATTTTTTCGCCTAAAATTCCGTTCAATTTGGTCGCCGAGCGAAGCGAGGCGACTACGAAATCGTTGACTTTTCCTTACTGGCTCCGTATACTTAAAATAGTTCGAACATTTTTCGCCGCCTGCGGCGGCGAGGAGAAGTCCCAAAAAATTTAAACGATTTCTCCGCGTTCTTTGGAAAAACTGCCAAAGAACCTATAAAAAATATCGGCTCGAACCATATTTTGTAAAAGAAAATTTTTCATAATAATTAAGAATTATAAAAATATGACCACAAAAACAAAAATCTTAATTGGCATTTTAGTAGTTGTCATTTTAGTTGGTGGTTGGTGGATTTTGGAAAACCAGCTACCAGAAAGCGTTTCTAGTGAAAAAATATACAAAAAAGGTGAACCTGTAGAGTTTAGAGTTGATGATTCTGTCCAAATTTGCACCAATGGTTTACCCTTCTCTATTGTTAAACCTAATGGAGAGCATGTAGAATTAAAGCATTCTTGTGCTGGAATTGTGGGTTCAGGTTTTGACCAATATTGTGAATTTGGGAAAATAGTTTCAAAAGATGTTTCTCAGCTTTGTGATTTCTCGAATAAATGGTGCGGTGGTTGTAGCGATGCACTTACCTGTGGGGAGGAATCTATTCATGAAACGTTTATATGGGATCAAAAAGAATATGTTGAAATAACTGAAGAATGTGAAGGTAAAACTATTCATAGAGAAGTAGAGGAGCAAGTTCCAGCAGGTCAATATCAAATTATTGTAAACGGAAAGGTTATTAAAGAACTCACAATCAAATAAAACTTCTGAAGGGGGTCTTCGTACCCTATCTCATATTTAGAAAAAGAATTTGCTACCAAAGAAAAACTTGAAATTGTCAAAGAACGCGGAGAAATCGTTTAAATTTTTTGGGACTTCTCCTCGCCGCCGCAGGCGGCGAAAAATGTTCGAACTATTTTAAGTATACGGAGCCCTGATAGAAACCGCTCAACAGCACGGTTTTTTTCGTAACGAGGGCAGGACATTTTTGGGGTGTTCGAACCTAATAATTGTTTCTCTTGACTTTTTCTGAAAAATGTTGTAATTTACCTATAAGATAAGTTTTAGTTCTTAATAGTAAAAAACATAAATCAAATTTATATTTTCAGACAAGAAAGGAGAGAAATTATGACTTCAGCAACTACGCAAGGTAAGACAGTAGCACTCAAGGCACTCAAGGAAAGGCGTAAGGCAAATCGCAACAGGGAAAGCATTGATAACGCCTCGCTCTACGCAGGTTCATCTATGCATTTCGATTGCCTCGGATGTAACGCTGACATTTCAGTTCCCGAGAGTTACATTACTCGACCGAAGCTTTGTGCCGAGTGTCAAGCATTGAAGGACCTTGGCTGGTTGGAGTAACTTGGCCGTTCTAAGAAAGACAAATAAGCCGCTTACATCTCTTGATGGGCGGCTTTTATTTTTTTAAGTTGCAGGTTGTATTTGTTTTGTTAACAAATAGGTTCTGACGTCGTTCAGCATGCGGAGCTCGTAAAAAAAATCGCCTTTTGGGCGGTTTTTTGGTATAATAAAAAAATAGGGTTTTGTAAAACAAGAATATAAAACAATGAAAGATTATAAGGTTTTAGCGTTAGATGAAACAGGTAAGGCCAGTTTTAACCATCCGTCTAAGAATTTTGTCTTATCTGGTTTTATTTTACTTGAAAAATTAAAACCAAAATTAGATAAGTCAATTCGCAAATTGAAGAAAAAGTATTTTAATGACGAAGAAATAGTATTCCATTGCAGGGATATGCTGCGAAAGAAAGGTCCATTCGCAATCTTGCGCGCGGATCCAATCAAAGAATTAAAATTTTGGTCGGAATTTATTGTTATTCTAAATGCAAAATTTCTATCATTAGCTTTTGTTATAGCCGACAAAAATAAGGCCCAAAAAATAGGGTGGAATGATATTGCTATATTAAGACGATCTTACAATAAAATGTTAGAGGAGTTTACAAAAAAACATTTAAGTAAGAATAACGGTAAAATTATAGCAGAATCAGATCCCTATCAAGATAAGTATTTAATAGAAGCGCATAATAGATTACAATCAATAGGTATACCATCAGAAGGCGTTACTGGTTCGGATTATAGAAACAAAATTACATCTTTAAGTTTAGTGAATAAATCAAACATGGATGTTGATGTCCAAATGGCAGATAGTTTGGCGATTATGGTAGATATGGTTTATAAAATAAAAATTGGTACAAAGAAAAAACCTACAAGAGTGCAGGTTATAATGAAGAGATTAATAAATAGAAAAATGACAGATAAGAATAGTTTAGGAATTTTTGAGATACTTGTTTAAATTCAAACAAATAAAAAAGCCGATCATGGCTAGCCGCACATATATCGACCCTTTATGCTTTAAGTATAACCATTTTCAATAATGCTTGTCAATAGCGATGATAGTGAGCGTTTGTGGATAATTAAAATCAAAATACCAAGTTCTAACTTTGTTCCACGCTCGGAGCAACGTCGGACTTTGGGCATATATTTCGCCCAAAGTCCTTTTATTTATCCCATTTTTGATAGGTTCTAACCTTTGATGAATTGTCCTGACCTCTTGAGAGATTTTTTCTAAAGCCATTAGCGGTTTTATGTCTAAAATACGCAGTTTTCGGTCTATAAACAAGAGGTTCGAACCTAAATTGGCTAATAATTGTTTTTGTCTTTCCGGGACATTACTTTCAAAATCATTTTTAGCGTCTCGGGCAAAGTCAAAGACCTTTTCCAGTTTTTCCGATTCTTGATTCTTTTTATTAGCACCAGCCAATAATCCTTTGAGCCGAACTTTTTCTTTATTTAATTCATCCATTCGGCTGACATAGGTTTCCTCGTCTAATTCTTTTCTGGCTCGCATGCCAATCATGCCTTTAATCTCTTTTACGCATTCATCATAGGCCTTTTGTTGATTGTTTATAATTAAATCATTATCCTTGGCTTGCTCTTTATTTTCCAAACTCAATTCATCCATTGTCCAGTCATGAAATTCTGGCGGAATCTGTATTTTATCAATCACATCCATTATTTGCTCCTTTAATTTCTTTTCCTCAATACATTTTTGAGTGCATTTAGGGTTGATCCTTTTAGTGCAGTGATAGTAGATATATCTATGAACATTGCCGTTTTTCTGCCTTTTAATCTTTTTCTCGGCTGTAATCATTGCTCCGCACTCGCCGCAGGTCATCAAGCCAGTAAAAGTAAAGTGATGTTTTTTAGGTCTGGGTTTTCCTTTCCTGCCTAACAAACTTTGAATGCGGTCGTATTGGTCTTCAGTAATCATTGGCTTATGAGCTCCTTGATACCAATTGCCGCTGTTTTTAGGATATTCAAACATTCCATAATAGAACGGGTCATTGAAAATGCGATAAATCGTGCTTTTAGCAACTTTCTTGCCAATTCTATTTCTCAAGCCCCAGTCATCAGTGGCGATTTCTAAAATTTTAGGGGGGAGGCAAGTCCCGGTGAGCATTAAATCAAACATCTTTTTAACTAAATCAAATCTTTCTGGATCTATGATAATTTCTTTTTCACCTTTTCTTTTGAGGGGATTGTGCGTATACCCAAGCGTGGCATAGGTTGGATACCAGCCGCGTTCCGCTTTGGCGCGCAAACCTCTTTTAGCGTTCTGGCTTAAATCACGAATAAACTGATTAGCCATACCGAATTCCACACTCATCATTAAGACATTGTCAGTCGGATAATAGCTTCTTTCGTGGGTTTTAATATGCCGAATCATGCCTTGCTGCAACATCCAGTTAATATTGCCGCCATCAACTGGATTCCGAGCTAATCTGTCTAATTTCCAGCAAAGAATGCCCTGGGCTTCGCTATTATGGATTCTGGTGATTAAATTGCTAAACACTGGCCTTCCCGGCGCCTTAGCTGATTGAGATTCAGCTAAAATATCAATCACTTCTAAATTATCTCTTTGAGCGAGCTTGGTTAATTCATCTATTTGAGAATCAATTGAAGCCACCTGACGATCTTCTGATTCAGAGGATTTACGCGCATACAAGAGATATTTAATTTTCTCTGTATTTAATTGTTTCATTTTACCAAAAATGGCCCGGGTGACGCTCCACCCGAGCCATTTCTGGGGCCGGAGCGTCAGCCCATTTGATTAAAAGTTGTTAAAATTCTTTTCAGCACAAGTATGTTCCCAAGGTTCTACAAGTCAAGTGGATAAAGCAGCATATATTCCAACTATTGACTTTCTTTGACAATTTGATATAATGATGGTGTGATGATTAGTTCTTTCCAAATGCGGTTTTAGGATTTTATGAGGCAGGTATTTTGGACATCAAATTGTTTGATTTCTAAAATACTTGTCTCATAAAGAGAGAAGTCGCTAGTCCGAGCGATTCGGATAAAATTCATACATAGGAGGTATTGATGATGACGACACAATCGATCACATCAGGACAGACAAAGCAGTTTAAGAGGTTTGTCGAGGATGCGGCTGACAAGGCACTCGCCCAAGTCGGTCTCGACAAGGATGGGATTCAGAAACTCATCGAGAATGGCGACGAGTTTCAAACTCGCATCATTGCTGGTATCAGAGAGCTCTCTGTGAGTAATCAGTATGCTGGTGAGGAAGTGGAATCCAGCTACGGATACCTGTCGGGCTACAAGCCAAAGGGTATTACCGAACAGACCAATATTCTGCGTCAGTTCTTTTCTGGTATCGGATATGACGATGAAAAGCTTGCTGATCAACCACTCCCAGTCAATGCTGAAGGATGGTTCGCCATTCCCAAGTGGCAATCGGTCGCCAAGACCTACAACGAAGCGGTCGAGAAAGTGCTGGAGCTGATTAAGCAACAGCGCAAGGGTGAATTCTACAACTGGCGCGAAGATCAGCTCGGAGCGAGATATCTCCGACAGCATGAACGCACGGTGAAGAAGCTTGAAGTGTTGGCTGACCAGCAGAAGGATTATGACATTCTGGTTGTGGCAGCTCAGTTCGGTCTCCGTCATCGGGGTCGCAGCGTCCGTCGAGCTCGTGAAGTCTTCACGGCTAATGAGTTCGGGCTTGTTGCATTCGAGATAGGATGTATGTTACTGACGCATCCTGAGAGACTTCAGCATTATGATGATTTATGGATTGACTGTCCGGGCGATGAATATGCTCCTGACGCTGACGGCGATTTCTCTCACGCTCCCTCTTTCGACTTCTACGACGGCTGGGTCAGGTTCGGCGCGCACTGGGTTGACGATCCGCTCGCCTCCTCTGGGTCGGTGTCGGGTTTTCTCCCGCAGTAATTAGAACTTTGAAACCTTGGATACTTGGACCTTTTGAATCTTTGAATCCTTGTGTCCGCAACATTAGGGGTTATTCACATCGGTGAGTAGCCCCTTCTTTTTTTAAATAATATATTCCCAATAAAATTTATTTTTGCTATACTATAAACGAGCTTAGGCTAATGAACAGCAGTTTACGGATTGCTGTCGCCGAACTCTCTCTTTTAGAGAAAGCAACCAGAGTCTTAGCGGCTACGGCTTCTAAGAGTGTGTTGCGCTAAGGAGATACTGCTTGCCTTTGTTTAGTACAGGTCTTTCTGATTTAATATCAGGAGGTGCTGTCAAATAAAATTCAGGACTAAGAAGATATAGGCTTTAGAGCGGTAAACTTCGCGGTCTGGTGATATGGACGAACAAGGGCAATTATCCTGACGCTGACGGCGATTTCTCAAACGCTCCCTATTTCAACTTCAACGACGGCAAGGTCAAGTTCGACACGAACTGGGTTGACAATCCGAACGACAACTATGGGTCGGTGTCGGGGTTCCTTCCGAAGTCTCTCCAAAAGCTGCGAAAAGTATCCATCACGGATGCTTTTTGTTTTATTCCTGCCGATTCAAGATGCTATCAGACTTTTACTTGCGGGCGAACTTACCGAAGAAGAGCAAGCTCAAGGGATTGACACGGAATATCCTCTGGCAGGGCTTTTGCTCAAAGGTGCTTCTTTGAAAGACGGAGTTTTGACTCTTGAATTTGACGATTCCCAAAACAGAACGGTTGGCGGGTCCTGCCGCGTCGGGATTTTATGGTTTCAGATTGAAGCCACAGCCAAGCAATTCCCCGAAGTTCAGCAAGTCCGCTTCCTGCCCGAGGAAATCTTCCAGCCATAAAAAAGGGCATTATATCCAGAAAAGTGATAAAATAGAATTAGTATGGAGAAACAAACAAAAATAACCTATGTTTTGTTCGGGTTAAGCATTCTTTCCGTTATTTTGCATAATGCGATTTCTGCTTATTTTAAGATTGAAGAGCCGGTGTTTTTCATTCTAACCCTTGTATTTGTCCTAGGATTTGCTATTTCAGTTATTTACAACCTAATCAACTATGTTAGAAAAGGCGAACCAAGAGATTTGTGGAAGCTTGGATGGATAGGATTATTTGGTTTATTAGGATTAGTGGGCAGTGTTGGGCTCTATGGTTTTTTCGGCTTTTTTGGATTTTTTGGAGCAAAAGGGTGGAAGAGAGTGAAAAATAAGGAGTGACAGGGTTTTACGGCCGGAGGGCGTATTCGCGGCGGGTGGCTTTAATCAGGTTCATTTTCTCTTTAAGCGAGGCAATATACATCCAATCTTCTAAGGTTTGCATAAAACTCGGGCTCGGGAGCAACGACAAGAATGGCTTTAACAAGCCATTTTAGTTTGTTTAAAAACTTCTATGTTTTTCTTATTATAATTTTGTTATAATTGAAATATGAAAGAAATAGTACCAAAAGATAGCCGGTATGTTCCTTTTGTCCAGCAAAAAACTTGTTGCGTTCCTGCTTGTATTTCTATGATTATGTATAAGCATAGAATACCTCTGATATCGCAGGAATTATTAGGATACCATTTAGGGTTAATTGTTTCTAAAGAAAATAAGGAATTGTATTAGCATCCAAGAGTCGGTAAAAGACCGCCCGCTGGTTATGGCACAAGAATATACCAAAAACAATATCATCCGAATAAAGTTTTTCCAAAGCTTAAAATTCCCTTGAAGATGATTTATCATCCAATAAGCAGTTTTGTTACGAGTAAGAGTTTTACAGATTTCATTATTGAAAGTGTAGAAAAAGATAAAGATCTTTTAGTCTGTTTTGACCACGGAAAACTTAGCGGCAGCAATATTCAAGGGGGACACGTTTGTCTTCTAGATCGTATATATAAGCTTAAGAGTTTGATAAGAATTATTGACCCACAACAAAATCAGCCTAAGTGGAGAATGGTTAAAATTAACACACTAAAAAAAGCTATGGAATTTCATAGCGATGATAAATCTGCTGGTTTCTGGGAATTTGTGGAAACTAGCGTATAAATATATTCTTCTGTTTCTAGGCCTAAAATACAAACATTGATTAACAATGGAAAAACCCAAAATAGTTATTGTCAATGAAAAAGATGAGATTATCGGATATAAAGACCGAAGCTCTCTTAAGCAAAGCGACATTTATAGAGTGTCAGCTTTATGGATTACTAATAGTAAGAAGGAACACCTTTTAGCTAAAAGGGCTTATACAAAATCTCACCATCCAGGCAAATGGGGTCCTGCGGTTGCCGGAACAGTAGATGAGGGAGAAACCTATTTGGATAATATAATCAAAGAAGCAGAGGAAGAATTAGGATTATCAGGGATAATCTTTAAAGAGGGTCCAAAAACGAAAACGACAGGGGAATATAATCATTTTACTCAATGGTATACATTAGAAATAGATAAAGAAATTAGCGGTTTCCGAATAGAAAAAGACGAAGTGGCCGAAATTAAATGGTTTTCTAGAAAGGAATTATTAGAGGGATTAAAGACAAAGCGAGATGATTTTATTCCATCTTTGCCAAAGATACTTCAGGATTTAATTTTAGACTTAGATAAAATCGGTTGATTTCAGCTAATTTTTCCCTAATCATAGCGATATATTCATAATTCTCAATAAGTTTTATAATAATTGCTGAACTGGGGAGCTATGACCTAGAAATGGCTTTATTAAACCATTTTTAGTTTTTTTTATATACACATATCTTTTAAAATATATCAGTCGTGATATAATCTAATTAGAAAAAGATCATGGATTTTGAAAAGATACCAACTCAAGAAGTCAAAAAAGATAAAGAATTTACTAGAGAACAGATTGAAATGATTGAAGATATGTCAATTGAACCGTTTGAAAAAATGGAGCTTATTTTAGTTAGAAAAGGATTAAAAGTGGTGACTGATATTGAATTAACGAGTGATGTTTGGAAAATACAAAAGGAGAATCCTAAGCAGATAAATAGAGCTAAACTAAAAGGAATAGAAAAATCATTAAAAGAAGCAGGATATTGTTATAAAACTGGTGGTCCAGAAATTGAGGAAATAGTTTTTATTAAAGAAGGTATTCCAGAAGAGAAAATCGGGCCTGAGCACGAAAGCATAGAAGAGAAAAGAGAGAAAATTACTATCACAGTAGCAGAAAACCAGGAAATTTTAGATAAATATTTAGAAATTGTTAAAAGCGGTTCTGATGAAGACAAAGGAAGGGCCTATGGTTTTCCCGAATCTGCTATCAAAGCATTTTTAAAAAGTGATGTTAATAACTCTGGACTTATTGGTAGGAAAGATTTGCCCGAAGAAATAAGAAAACAAGAATGGTCTTTATTTGCTTCTTTTATGATGTCTGAAGATAAATGGAGAGAAGAATTAGAAACTGTTAAAGAATGGGCAGAAACAGTGAACAGAATTAGTCCTAAAATTTACAGAGAATATATTGAATATATGAAGAAAGTAAAAGACTATTAAAATTGTCCAATATTTTTATTTTTAAAAAAGTTAGAAAATCGTCCCAGTAGGGATACCTAATTAAAGCTATCAACTAATTGCAGTAGATTGTTAATTGAACTTAAATTTTCCCTAATTCTATCCCAATCCATGGTTCTAAACGCGTCCTGTAGGGGGAGCATAAATCACAAAGAGACAGGAGATAAGGTTGAATTTTGATGAATCTGCCTAATTATCAGCAGTTTTTCCTTTATCATAGCGATATATTCATAGTTCTCAATGAGTTTTATAATAATTGCTGAACTGGGGAGCCAGTTAGAGTTTAATATAATTTGTTTATCCCTGATTAAAACATTTAATAAAATAATAAAATGAAAAATATGGGCGCAAAATCATCCAATTTTTTTAAAGTGATTACACAAAGTCAAACTTATCTGAATATGTTTTATTTATTACTTTCATTCATTCTAGGTATATTTTATTTTGTTTTTCTTGTTACTGGATTATCGCTTGGACTTGGACTTA
>Ga0315548_1004020_pt1 | contig 10752 bp, 7 predicted proteins | sample SalMarSW160110MG_2_FD_202540 | JGI IMG/M metagenome (GOLD analysis project Ga0315548, IMG submission 202540) | Salt marsh sediment microbial communities from the Plum Island Ecosystem LTER, Massachusetts, United States - Salt Marsh Sediment SW1601-110 ... | reverse complement strand
TGTGCGATCATCGACGCGCTGCCACAAGGGAGCTTCTGTATCGTACTCGTCCTGAATCTCACCAACAATCTCCTCAATAACATCTTCAAGCGTCACCAGCCCCGCTGTCCCTCCATACTCGTCCACCACGATCGCCATGTGCATCTTCTCTCGCTGAAATTCGCGCAGAAGCTCGTGGATGAGCTTTCCTTCCGGAACGAAGAAAGGCTCTCGCGTGATCCGTTCGATGGGCTTCTGCAAGTCACCGGTGACCAGCGGCAACAGGTCTTTGCCATGCAGAATTCCAACGATATTGTCGATGTTCTTCTCATAGACAGGAATGCGGGAATGGCCTTTCTCCCGAATCGTCTCGATGACTTCATCGAGAGGCGCATCTATGGGAACGCAAACCATGTCTGTACGCGGGATCATGATTTCCCGCACGGTGGTTTCGCCAAAATCAAAAATAGAGGTGATCAGCTCCCGTTCTTCCTCTTCAAGTTCACCATGCTCCTCGCCGACTTCGACAAGTGTGCGGATTTCCTCGGCGGAAAGCGTCCAACGCTTACGTTCCACGCCAAGGAAGCGCGCCACCGAATCCGCCAAAGGCAGCAACACAGCTACAATCGGCCAAAGGATCCAGCCCACGCCCTCCAACGCCAGTGAGGCGCGCTCAGCCCATTTGAGCGGATTGCGAATGGCGGCAAGTTTGGGAAGCACCTCGCCCAGAAAAAGGAGAACAAGCGTGACAACGATGATCTGAATGATAAAAACCAGTGAGCGCGCGGCCTGCCACTGATCCAGAAGCTGCCGAGTGGTAAGGGCTGCAATTGTCGCCGCACTGATGTTCACCAGCGTGTTGCCCGTCAGGAGAACGATAAGCACACGGCGCGGATTCTTCAGCAGCTTGGTCAAGCGTTTCCCGGCACGGTCAAGGCGTTCAGGAAACGCACCAATCTGCGCGCGGGTCAGAGCGAAGAAAGCTGTCTCCGTGCTGGAAAAGAAAGCCGAAAGAATCAGCAGCACGACGAAGGCAATGACACTCAGAAGAATAAGTGCATCCATAACCTATTTGGCCCTCTCCGCTTTTCGTAATGCCAGGTCTTCCAGGCGTTTCATCCGCATCCTCCCGGCCTCACTGCCGTCTTCCTCACCGGCGAGGTGAAGCAGCCCGTGCACCGCCAAACGCGCAATCTCCAATGGAAGCGGCACACCGTACTCAGCCGCTTGGCGCCGCGCTCGGTCGAGGCAAATGTAAACCTCGCCTTCAACCGGCATGCCGTTGTCCGAAAGGTCGAAGGCAAGGACATCCGTTGCACCGGGCAGACTCAGATAGCAACGATGTAGCTCGGCCATCTTCCGAGCCGAAATGATAATGAAATCTATCGAAGTGACAGGGCGTCCGAAGTGTCGCAAACCAACTCGTGCACATTTCAAGAGATGGTGTCGATGAATCCGTGCGCGCGGAATCTGCGAATGGACTCGCAGAATCGGTACCTCACGCTTCACGATGCATCTCCTGATGGCTCATTCTCCGCGTCCTTGCGCGACTCATATTCATCGTAGGCCAGAATGATGTCTCTGACCAGTCGGTGACGCACAACATCTTTTTCGTCGAGGTAAACGAACTTCACTCCCTTGATACCCTTCAGGATGTGCTGAATGAGCATCAGCCCACACTGGCTGCGGTCCGGCAAGTCGATCTGTGTCAGGTCGCCGGTAACTACGGCCTTCGAATGCTCACCCAGCCGCGTCAGGAACATCTTCATCTGTGCTCCCGTCGTGTTCTGGGCCTCGTCCAAGATGACGAAGGTGTGGTTGAGCGTCCTGCCGCGCATGTAGGCCAGCGGTGCCACCTCAATGAGTGTCCGGTCGAGGAATTTTCTCAGGCGGTCAACGGGAATCATCTCCATCAAGGCGTCATACAGAGGACGGAAATAGGGATCCACCTTCTCACGGATGTCTCCCGGCAGAAAGCCGAGATTCTCGCCCGCTTCCACAACCGGTCTCACCAAAGTGATCCGGTCGTATGCGCCGCGCAGGAAAGCGGCCACTGCGGTAGCGACCGCGAGGTAGGTCTTGCCGGTTCCCGCCGGACCTACGCTGAAAGTGATGTCGTGCTCCTGGATAGCGCGATAATAGGCCTCCTGCCCGGCGGAACGGGTTCCGATAACGCGATCTCCTGTTCGTATGACGATGGACTCGATTCCTTCCTCGTCCGGTGAAGGTTTGATCGGCCGCAACCCGGAGAGATTCACGATTGTGTCAATGTCGCGCGTGGAGATGGTTCCCTTTCGGCGCACAAGGGTAATCATCTCCAAAAGGGTCTCGCTCGTGCGGCTGTTTTCCTGTGGCGAGCCGCGTAGCACGATCTTCTCGCGCCGAGCGGTGATCTTGGACCCGGAATAGCGCTGCAGGTAATGAAGATGGGAATCGCCGGCGCCAAGGAGCGGCTGAAGTACGCCCTCCTCAACGGGGATTTCCAGCGTTTCAACCTCCGGCTTATGGAGGTTGGATGCGCGGGCACGGCGTGCGCTCAGCTTCTAACTCCTCTCCAAAAAATGCGAAAAGCCCTTCGGTTTCCGGGAAATCCCAAAAAAACAAGGGCTAAACTTGACAATATCCGCCTTTCGGCGACCTATCTAAGGGTTCGTCCAACTCGGTCTTTTGCGACTCTGACTCCTCAGCAGACTGCGGTATCCATGACAGGCAGTTCCGCAATTCAATGATAACAAAAAGCGAGCCATTTGTCAAGTGAAGTATCCCTGAGCCGATACCTTAGGGCAGCAGCCCGGGCTTTGGATCGGCCTGAGCAGCCGTTTCCTGCGCTCCGCCGGCGGGTTTGCCCGGAGGTCGCTGCTGCTGAAGAGAGAGGAGCGCCCCGATTCCGACGAAGGCAATAAGTACGCAGTTGACCATCAGGGGCCGGATGGAATCCGCTCCGGCGGGCAATCCCATCCACATCGCCGGAATGACATCCCACCAGGCATTGACGAGGTAGAGGTCAGCGCAGGCCACGACGAAGATGACCGTCCCCAACACGCGCCACCGCTTGGCCGGAAACCAATCCAAGGCGACCAGACCCGCCACCGACAGGACAATCATCGCAATCAGCGGCGCCAGAGCCAGCCATGGCTGCTCCATGGCAATGGGCGTAAGGAGCGCCCAGCCCAGACCGGCAATGACGACCGCCAGAACAGCCCCGACGAATCCGCCCCCATTGTAATCCGCAGTTGTTTTTTGATCCTGCATTGACCTTTGCGCTCGCCTGTTCAAGCCAACATATTACAAGATAACAATTTGAGGGGGCTTTTGCAAGGGCACGTGTGCGAGGACAAGTATCAACAACGCCCCCCCGAGTGCTTAGGTAATCCTCCTGCGAGCTTCGCGTCTTCGATTGCCTCTATGAGAGCCTGTTTGTCTTCAAAGTGGTAGGCGTTGGTGATGAGCAGATGAAAGAATCTCCAGGCGTAAGCTAGGAACTCCTTCAAACCCTCCATATCTCTCTTCTCAATCACATACCCGTGGTGAATGAACTTCGAACGGAGGCCATATCCGTTTATAACGCTACGGAGGATTGCTTTTCTCTCTTTGAGAGAGGTGCCGAGGAATATTGCCATTCTCTCTGCGATGACTCTCTGTATCCTTGGATCGTCCGCTTTCAGAAGTGCCATCTCCAAGGCGACAAAAATACTAACCAGCTTGTTTTCCAGACCCCTAGATGCAACGCTCTCTGAATAGCGCAAAAGCGCATGTACCAGCGTTTCTTGAAACTTGGTCATCTGATCCCGTTTCAAAAGATCGCTTAATATGTCAAGACCCGCCTTTCTGAACAAAGAAAGCACACTGCTGTTCAAGAGCCTGAATTGTGGCGTTCTGTCAACGAATCTGTGATTTATTTGGAGTATGTTGCTGTCACGCACCAAGACATGCTTTCTTGTCTCCAAGTTCTCCGTTCCAAGTACCGCCCAGTAACTCCTGACTTCTGGGGCAATGTTTCCAGGGTGAAATATTCTCAGCAACGCAATTGCTTTTTCAGCTTCCTCAAAAGCGATTTCACGTGCTCTATGAGGCTCAGCGTACACCTTAATAGTCGCTGCTGCAAGCCCTTGCAGTTCTTTCCGTTCTCTGCCAAAAAATGCCTGATACTTGTCCTTGTTCTCTGGATTTCTCGAGATAGCATCTTGCTGCCAGCCGTCAATCATCTCTCTAGTGATAGTCCTAAGTGTGATTCTTCCAATACTCACCTCTTCTTGTATGTGAAGCATCGCGATAGGTATCCATATCTCTTGTTCTCCTATCTCCCGTTCGCAACGGCCAATGACATATTCTGTCATAGGTGTTTGTGTAGCACCCTTATATCTGTCTCTCATCCAGTCGAATATCGCATTCTTGAGAAAATCGATACTTACTGTGGTGGACAGGGGCCCTGTCCTCTGCATTCTCTGGGAAAGAACCAATAATCCCTCGAAATTCTCTTCATGAAGCCCGATGAACCTATCTCCATGTCTAAAGAATTTCGCAACTTCCTTTCCAACATAATCAACCATACCTAACTCTACTTCGCCTTCAATATCCTTTCCATTGATCTCCATGGTAGAAATATCCGGCACGAAAGGAGTCTCAGACGTTTGCCCATAATCTTGCGGAATGGGGGCAAGTCGAAGGCAGAGACCATGCGCTATCTCGTTGAAATTTCTCGCCGCATCAGGATGTAATTCCAGTTTCATTATGCGCCTCCCATATCTTAGGTTATACGGAGTGTCTTAAGGAAATAGATCAGACAGTCCGCTAAAGTGAAGCCCCCGACCTCTGTTCAGATCGGGGGCTTTGAAATTAATCCCCGCTGGCGCCCTACTCTCCCACAACCTTGCGGTAGCAGTACCATTGGCGAAGAAGGGCTTAGCTACTCTGTTCGGAATGGGAAGAGGCGTTTCCCCTTCTCTATGACCAGCGGAAAAACTGTTGCGGGCGGGTCTGGAGACCCACCTCGGCGAATCATTCTCATCGGGCGGACAAACCCGCCACGGCGAAGCGCTATTTCGCGCGGGGCCTTTGGCATGGGCCCCGCGCGAGGGCAGAAAAGAAGTGCGGCCCGGGTGTCTGTACAAAGCCACAGAAGTTTCACCACAGACGGCCGCCAAAAACTGAAGCCGGGGTCTACACAGCTCCGCCGCGTGCGGAGCCGCACGTTTTTTACATCCTGCATCTTGCAATGCAGGAACCCGGCGAACACTCACAATTGGAAGAGGAACTCCGCTCTTTCCGGGCGGGTCAGGGGACCCACCTCGGCGGCAATTGAACGAGAGCCACTTAGATCATCTGCCGCTTGGTCGAAAGAATTCGGTCAAGCCGAACGGCCTATTAGTACCACTCGGCTCAATGTGTTACCACACTTACACCTGTGGCCTATCAACCTCCTAATCTTGAAGGGGCCTTCAGGGTGTCCTGGTCTTGAGGTCGGCTTCGCACTTAGATGCTTTCAGCGCTTATCCGTTCCAAACGTAGCTACCCAGCGGTGCCACTGGCGTGACAACTGGTACACTAGAGGTTTGTCCATACCGGTCCTCTCGTACTAGATACAGCTCCTCTCAAGACACCTGCGCCCACGGCGGATAGGGACCAAACTGTCTCACGACGTTCTGAACCCAGCTCGCGTGCCACTTTAATTGGCGAACAGCCAAACCCTTGGGACCTTCTCCAGCCCCAGGATGTGACGAGCCGACATCGAGGTGCCAAACCGCCGCGTCGATGTGAACTCTTGGCGGCGATAAGCCTGTTATCCCCGGGGTACCTTTTATCCGATGAGCGACGGCAATTCCATACTCTACCGCCGGATCACTAAGCCCTGGTTTCCCACCTGCTCGGCCTGTCTGCCTTGCAGTCAAGCTCCCTTATGCCTTTGCACTCTACGCACGATTACCGACCGTGCTGAGGGAACCTTTGGGCGCCTCCGTTACATTTTGGGAGGCGACCGCCCCAGTCAAACTACCCGCCTGACAGTGTCCCCGACAAGGATTCACTTGTCCGGGTTAGACGTCCAACTACACAAGGGTGGTATTTCAACGGTGGCTCCACCCAGGCTAGCGCCTGAGCTTCAACGCCTCCCACCTATCCTACACATGCGAAGCTAAACACCAGTGTCAGGTTATAGTAAAGGTCCACGGGGTCTTTCCGTCCTGCCGCGGGTACTCAGTATCTTCACTGAGATTGCAATTTCGCCGAGTCCATGCTTGAGACAGCGCCCAGATCGTTACACCATTCGTGCAGGTCGGAACTTACCCGACAAGGAATTTCGCTACCTTAGGACCGTTATAGTTACGGCCGCCGTTTACCGGGGCTTCGGTTTGGAGCTTCTCCAGCTTGCGCCAGATAACCCTTCCCCTTAACCTTCCGGCACCGGGCAGGTGTCAGACCCTATACATCGCCTTGCGGCTTCGCAGAGTCCTGTGTTTTTGGTAAACAGTCGGCTGGGCCTTTTCACTGCGGCCCGCCTCGGCTTCTGTTGTTCACAGTCACCTAATACGGGCGCTCCTTCTTCCGAAGTTACGGAGCTAGTTTGCCGAGTTCCTTAAGCATGGTTCTCTCGAGCACCTTAGGATACTCTCCTCATCTACCTGTGTCGGTTTGCGGTACGGTCACCTCGGATCTCCTTAGAGGTTTTTCTTGGCAGCATGATTAGGGTCCGTTTGTGGGCTAAGCCCTCCTATTCGGCTCTCGGCCTTGATCGGGTGGGTTTGCCTGCCCGACCAGCCTACAACCTTAAAGCGGGTATTCCAACACCCGCCGGACCTTTCACTCCTGCGTCACCCCATCGTACAAACGACCCTTTGGTGGTTCGGGAATTTTGACCCGATTCCCATCACCTACGCCTTTCGGCCTCGGCTTAGGGGCCGACTCACCCTGAGCGGATTACCCTTACTCAGGAAACCTTAGACTTTCGGCGAACCGGTTTTTCACCGGTTTGATCGCTACTCATTCTGGCATAATCTTTTCCAGGACCTCCACGGAGACTCGCGTCTCCGCTTCGCAGGCGACTGGAATGCTCCTCTACCAACATCCATCCTAAAGATGGACATTCCGCAATTTCGGTGGTGGCTTTAGTCCCGCGAATTATCGGCGCAGATCTACTTGACCAGTGAGCTATTACGCATTCTTCAAATGATGGCTGCCTCTAAGCCAACATCCTGGTTGTCTGGGCGGATCCACCTCCTTTATCACTGAAGCCACACTTGGGGACCTTAATTGGCGGTCTGGGTTCTCCCCCTTTTGTCCACGCAGCTTATCCCACGTGGGCTGACTCCCGGGGTTCATGACACCGGCATTCGGAGTTTGAAAGGGATCGGTACCGCTGTGACGGCCCTAGCCCTGTCAGTGCTCTACCTCCGGCGCACACCCACCGAGGCTAGCCCTAAAGCTATTTCGAGGAGTACGAGCTATCTCCGGGTTTGATTGGCCTTTCACCCCTATCCACACCTCATCGGATGACTTTTCAACGCCAACCCGTTCGGTCCTCCATGCGGTGTTACCCGCATTTCAACCTGGACATGGATAGATCACCCGGCTTCGCGTCAACCGCCGCTGACTAGGGCGCCCTATTCAGACTCGCTTTCGCTACGGCTCCAGGTCTCAAAGACCCTTAACCTTGCCAGCGACGAGTTACTCACCAGACCATTATGCGCAAGGTACGCCGTCACTCCACTGGTTGGGCAAGCCCGACCAGCAGAGCTCCGACAGCTTGTAAGCGCCAGGTTTCAGGTACTATTTCACTCCCCTCTCGGGGTACTTTTCACCTTTCCCTCACGGTACTGGTTCACTATCGGTCACGGGAGAGTATTTAGCCTTGGATGATGGTCCACCCAGATTCAGACGGGGTTCCACGTGCCCCGCCCTACTCGGGACTTGGACAGGAGCTGGTTTCCTTTCACTTACGGGAGGATCGCCCTCTGTGCTCGGCCTTTCCAGGCACATTCAGCTAGGATCCCAGTTGGTAACTCCTTCGGGCTGGCCTGAGCCGCCCATGCCGGTCCCACAACCCCCGCGTTGCAACGCCTCAGGGCTTTCTCACAACGCAGGTTTGGGCTGTTCCCCGTTCGCTCGCCGCTACTGAGGGAATCTCGGTTGGTTTCTCTTCCTCGGGGTACTAAGATGTTTCAGTTTCCCCGGTTGACTTCCGCTTGCGCGGATGATGCGGCATGACCCGCATCGGGTTTCCCCATTCGGAAATCGCCGGATCTATGGCTATTTGCGCCTCTCCGACGCTTATCGCAGCTTATCACGTCCTTCATCGCCTTCCCGTGCCAAGGCATCCACCTGGCGCCCTTAGTAGCTTGACCGAAAATAATCGTTCGACCAAGGGCAGATGGTCCAAATGGCTCTTACATTTTGCAACTTTTCGGCGAAGTTGCCTCTTCCAATTGTCAAAGAGCAGATATAAAAAAGGTCAGATGCAGAACCTGACCTATTCGCTTACACTACGAATCTGTACAGGCAGGGTTCTGCCCACTCAAGAAAACTCTAAGGCCGCTACAAATCTGTTCATCAAGTCGCTTAGAGGGTCTCCCAACATTCCTCGTGGAGCATACCGGGTTCGAACCGGTGACCTCATGGTTGCAAACCATGCGCTCTCCCAGCTGAGCTAATGCCCCGCGTGAAAGAGCGGCCAGGAACCCGGATTTCGGCATGGCCTGTCTTGACCGCGCTCGCCTGTCCGCTCCGACTGCGTGGGCCTGAGAAGATTCGAACTTCCGACCTCACGCTTATCAGGCGTGCGCTCTAACCAACTGAGCTACAGGCCCGTCTTCCTGACTGCAGTCAACAGCTTCGGTCCAGCACTGAGCTGGCACCGTCTGCGGTGCTGAGCATAACACAAGAAAGGCGTGCGCGACCGCTTTGCAACAAGCGGCCAGGTGTTCGACCCTATCCAACCCCGAACCCGTCGGCTTTAAGCGCGATGCGGGCCGGGACGGATTCTCCTTAGAAAGGAGGTGATCCAGCCGCACCTTCCGATACGGCTACCTTGTTACGACTTCACCCCAGTCACCAACCTTACCTTCGAACCCTGCCTCCTTGCGGTTAGCCTAGGCTCTTCGGGTACTGTCGGCTCCCATGGTGTGACGGGCGGTGTGTACAAGGCCCGGGAACGTATTCAACGCGGCCTGCTGATCCGCATTTACTAGCGATTCCGACTTCATGCACTCGAGTTGCAGAGTGCAATCTGAACTGAGACCGGTTTTGTGCGATTGGCTCCCCCTCGCGGGATTGCGACGCTCTGTACCGGCCATTGTAGCACGTGTGTAGCCCTGGACATAAGGGCCATGAGGACTTGACGTCATCCCCACCTTCCTCCGGCTTAACACCGGCAGTCTCCTTAGAGTTCCCAGCATAACCTGATGGCAACTAAGAACAGGGGTTGCGCTCGTTGCGGGACTTAACCCAACATCTCACGACACGAGCTGACGACAGCCATGCAGCACCTATGTGGCGCGCCCTTGCGGGCTACCCGACTTTCATCGGTTTACACCACACTTCAAGCCCAGGTAAGGTTCTTCGCGTTGCATCGAATTAAACCACATGCTCCACCGCTTGTGCGGGCCCCCGTCAATTCCTTTGAGTTTCAACCTTGCGATCGTACTCCCCAGGTGGGTCACTTAATGCGTTAGCGTCGGCACTGAAGGGGTCGAATCCTCCAACACCTAGTGACCATCGTTTACAGTGTGGACTACCAGGGTATCTAATCCTGTTTGCTCCCCACACTTTCGCGTTTCAGCGTCAGTTGCCAGCCAGGAGACCGCCTTCGCCACGGGTGTTCCTCCCGATATCTACGCATTCCACCGCTACACCGGGAATTCCATCTCCCTCTCTGGCACTCAAGGGTGGCAGTTTCAGAAGCACTTGTTACGGTTAAGCCGCACGATTTCACTTCTGACATACCACTCCGCCTACACGCCCTTTACACCCAGTAAATCCGGACAACGCTTGCACCTTCCGTATTACCGCGGCTGCTGGCACGGAATTAGCCGGTGCTTACTTTGGGGGTACCGTCAGGCCCGCCAAATGGCGGGTTGTTCGTCCCCCCTTACAGGAGTTTACGATACAAAGTACCTTCATCCTCCACGCGGCGTTGCTGCGTCAGGCTTTCGCCCATTGCGCAATATTCCTCACTGCTGCCTCCCGTAGGAGTCTGGGCCGTATCTCAGTCCCAGTGTGGCTGATCATCCTCTCAGATCAGCTACCCATCGTCGCCTTGGTGAGCCTTTACCTCACCAACAAACTAATGGGACGCGACCTCATCCCGAACCGCCGGAGCTTTGAAGCTTAAAGGATGTCCCTTAAGCTCAACATGCGGTATTAGCGCCGGTTTCCCAGCGTTATTCCCCAGTTCAGGGTAGATTAGTCACGTGTTCCTCACCCGTTCGCCACTAACCAGGCCATATTGCTACAACCTGGTCCGTTCGACTTGCATGTGTTAGGCACGCCGCCAGCGTTCGTCCTGAGCCAGGATCAAACTCTCCATTGTCAATATAAACAGCGAATTAATCTCGCTATGGAGATTGGGGGAATTTGATTTCACCTGCCTCGCTTGAGCATACTACAGGCCGCACACGCCTTCTTGTCAAAGAACGATTAATAAAAACAAAAGTTTAGAGGAGGATTTTTTTTCGCCCCTCCTCATTTTGGGCAGACTCCAATATATAGCGCAAAAACCACTTTGTCAAGTCCTTTCTCACGCATCATGAACGACTACCCCTCTTCCCCGGTTCCCCGTCTCAC
>Ga0315548_1004017_pt1 | contig 10757 bp, 8 predicted proteins | sample SalMarSW160110MG_2_FD_202540 | JGI IMG/M metagenome (GOLD analysis project Ga0315548, IMG submission 202540) | Salt marsh sediment microbial communities from the Plum Island Ecosystem LTER, Massachusetts, United States - Salt Marsh Sediment SW1601-110 ... | reverse complement strand
CAGCCTGTGGTGCGCCACAAGCCACTGCCGTCCCCACTGCTGTTGCCAGCCCGAGCCCGGCAACGGAGCAAGGCCAGTTCACGGATCCCTTCGCTTATTGCGCGGCAGTGGGCACTATGGATACACCAGACGCACGATATACCGGCCCCGAGACGCCCGAGGCGGTCGTCAACGGTCTGAGGAAAGTGTTGGAGACGCCCAGCGACGCCCCAATGGAACCGTTCGTTGCAGGGACCTTCTGGCGCTGCATGGACGGCAAGGTCTGGGCTTGCTTCGTCGGCGCCAATTTGCCCTGCACAGAGAAGGCAGACACCAGCCGCACCCCCACACCCGACATGGCGGATTTCTGCAAGGCCAATCCAACCTCCGATTTCATTCCGGCCTATATCACAGGCCGCGCGACGGTCTACGAATGGCGCTGCACGAATGGTGTGCCTGAGATCGTCAAACAGATCGTCGAGCCGGATGCGCAAGGCTTCCAGTCGAACATCTGGTACGAGATCAGCCCAGGTGGCGATATGACTTATTAGGCGGCGTGGCATCGAGTGCAACAATGAGAGGGTCGAACGGGCACGACGGGAGACGAGAACGCGAGCGGGGTAGCTTTCTAAAGCCCACAGCACTCAAACTGGTTTTCTTGGACGTGGCTTTCCTTGGTCTGTTTGCTGGATCTGCAAGTTGGGCGTGCGATATGGGCTTCAGAGGGTATATCGTTGACTACCTGAGATCTGTCTTTCCTGCCACCTACGTGAACTTTCTTCTCACCGTGGAGAAGGTGAGCTGAGCGGACAGCCTGGCGGCTGTCCGTTGCAAAGGGGGCTCTCGACGCCTCTAACACATGGAGCGCCAGCGGTCGGCCAGGCTTTGCGATTGAGAGGCCCGCTGCAGCAGCGCCTTGGCTGAGGGCCTGGCCCACGAGGGTGTTGGCACGTCGTAATCGAACCCCAGCAAGGTCTTGCGCTCGATCTTGCGGCCCAACAGGTACTCGATCCGATAAACCAGCGCCTCGTCGTCAGGGGTGACGAGCGTGATGGCGTCGCCATCAGCATCGTACCGGGCAGTGCGCCCGATGCGGTGCACGTAATCCTCAGGATGTTCCGGCACATCGTAGTTGATCACGTGTGAGATCCCCTCTACGTCCAAGCCACGCGCGGCGATGTTGGTGGCGACCAGGACGCGATGTTTGCCCGACCGGAACCCTTCCAGCGCAGATATCCGGTCCCGCTGCTTGAAATCCCCGTGAATGCAAGCTGTAGCGATCCTGGCCTCGCGCAGTTGCCGGGTTACAATGTCGGCTTGTTGCTTGGTCCTGGTGAAGACCAGCATGCTGCTGATTTCCATCTTCTCAAGCATAGTCACGAGAAGTTGAATCTTGAGGTGTTTGGGTACCGGGTAGAGAGCCTGTTCGATCGCCTCGGGAGGACGGGCCAGATCTATCTCGATACTCACCGGGTCGCGCAGAAACTGACGAGCGAGAGCCGAAATCGTCGGAGGTATCGTGGCCGAGAAGAGCATGGTTTGGCGCTGACGGGGCATGCGGCTGATGATCTGTTTGATGTCGGGCAGAAAGCCCATGTCCAGCATCCGGTCGGCCTCGTCTAACACCAGAATCTGCAAGTCGCTGAAGTTCACGTTCTTGCGGCGCATGTGATCCATCAGGCGACCTGGGGTGGCGACAACTACGTCAACGCCCCGGCGTAGTTTGTCGGTCTGCTTTTTCATCCCGGCCCCGCCGTACACGGGAACGCTGCGCAGTGAGGTGCGGGCGGTCAGTTTCTGGGTTTCCCCGGCGACCTGGATGGCCAACTCACGGGTCGGCTCCAGGACCACGACGCGGGGGTTCCTGGTCCTGACTTGATCCCGTAGCAAGTGGTCCAACGCTGGCAGAAGAAAGGCCAACGTCTTACCGGTGCCTGTCTGGGCGCAACCGACGATGTCGCGTCTCTGCAAACCAGGCGGGATGGCCTGGGTCTGGATAGGGGTCGTTTCCTCATATCCCAAGGCGCTGATTGTCTCTGGTAAAGGCTTGCTTAAATCTAACTCTGTGAAATGCACGAAACTCCTTTGATACTACTTGATTCACGCAGGTGTTTGACCTACGGGCTTGGGTTGGGTTGTCACAAAAAAACCGCTCCGATTGCGTGAATCGGAGCGGTGAGCGATGCCAAACCGATTGACTTAACCAACGGTGGTAATTATACCAGCAAACTGGATTTTTGTCAAAACAAGCAGCCGCGCTGTTCACATGGGTTTCAAATGCACCTGCCTGGGCAATCCCTTTTGACAAGAACCGGAAGTGGGTGTATCCTTTTGGTAGATACACAAAGGAACCCGGTAATGACTGAAAGAGCTGAATCTCCGGCGAATCATGTCCTTCGAGAGGCCCGACAGTTGGCCTTTGATGAATTATACCGCGCTCCTCAAACAGAGCTCAGCCTGGTGATGGACGATTCCTTTCCGGAGAAGTTCGTTGATGAGCTTTCCCGACTCGAAGTGTACAATAAACATCTCTTCCGCCCCAATACCTATCTGCATAAATGGTGGGCGCGACGCTGCGGTTCCACCTTTCGCGCTATCCTCAAGCAATTCGTGCCCAACGTTAGACGTCGCGATTACTACGCGCCTGGCGGGTTAGAGAGCAAAATCGTACTCGACCCAATGATGGGCGGTGGCACAACCCTTCACGAAGCAATCCGCCTGGGTGCGAACGTCATTGGGGCAGACATAGATCCGATTCCAGTTGTACAGGCTCGTGCTACCCTCACTCGAGCAGCTTTGGGAGATTTGCGGGCCGCTTTCAATCAGTTCTTTGCCGAGCTATATCGCAATTTGGGGCGTTATTTCCAAACTGAATGTCCAACCTGCCAGCAGACTCTGGACTTTCAGTACACCCTCCACGGCCTGCGTAAATCCTGCGCCTGTGGAGAGGTGGTACAGATTGACCAATATGATTTGCGCCACGAGGCTGACCGCAAGATCCGTATTTGGCCGGAGAGCTGGGAGATCACTGATAGCCAAAGCTGTCCCAGTGGTTCAGCGAAGACCAGGCGCTTGATTACTAAAACCGAGAAGGCATGTCCAGTCTGTGGGCTGCAATATCAGGAATTGCTTGATGTGCCATACTATGCTCGCTACGTGCCGATTGCGATTGTGGCAACTTGTCCTGAGCACGGTCTGTTTTTTCGCTCGCCTGGTGAGTCCGATTTGAAACGAATTGATCAGGCTGAAATGCTGCGGGACGGGCTGGACTTTGGAGCGCTAGAAGATTTCACGGTGCAAGATGGCCCTAAATCCGGTGATCTGATAAGGCGCAACATCAACTCGTATCTTGACGTTTTCTCATCTCGCCAATTGCTCTACCTTCACCAGGCCATTCGACAATTGCGCGAGTACGATGGGGTGATAAGACTCAACCTGGGCCTGCTTGTATCCACATCCCTTGAGTTTAACTCCATGCTCTGTGGTTACAAGGGCTGGTACAAACAGCGGCCGGGCGCTATTCGGCACGTTTTCGCCCTCCACGCTTATTCTTTCCCCTACACCGCTTTGGAGAACAACCCCATCAATCGCCAGAAGTCTTCTGGCAATCTGCAACTGCTTTTTCATGATCGCATCGAACGTGGACGCAAATGGGCTATATCACCAGTGGAACGAAAGATTGGGCCAGACGGTAAAAGCCAGTTGATCAAGATACCAGGAGAAGAAGATGGAGGCATTGAGGCTCTTGACCAAGCTGGGCTAGCCAACGGGCGACAAACCTTTTGGCTCATTCACGGCGACTCCCGCGACCTGCCGATTGACGATCATTCGGTAGATCTGATTGTGACCGATCCTCCCTACTACGACAGCGTACAATACAGCGACCTGGCCGCTTTTTTCCGCGTGTGGCTGGCACGCTTGCTTCCCGACGAAGTCAATTGGACCTACAACGAAGCCCATAGTGCTGTGGCAACCAGAGCAACTGACGATAGCGGCAGCTTTATGACAGGACTGGCAGGCATTTTTGCCGAATGTGGGCGCGTACTCAAACGTGGTATGGGGCGGATGGTATTCACGTTCCATCACTGGGACCCTAACGCCTGGGCCGAACTGACCATTGCCCTCAAGAGTGCCGGCTTCAGACTGATGAACGTCTACGTTGTGTTTTCGGAGCATCCCATCTCAGTACACATCAGGAATCTGAACGCGATCAAACACGATAGCATTCTGGTTTTTGCTCTCGATGGGGATGCGCCAGCCGCTTCCTGGTTACCATTGGAAGCCATTGACACCGATGACAGTGAAGCCTTTTGTCGTCAATGTGGCATGACATTAGGTTGGCTGTTGGAGAGTGAACATTCAAGGCTGGAAATTCGCACTATTTGGAAAGAGCTTATGCAAGGAAAAAGCTAGATGACGAGAAGCACAGGCAACCGTCCAGCAGAGATCTTTGGATACCCAATTGAGAACCGCTCAGCGGAGGCTCAAGACATCCGTGAGAAACACTGGTGCCCGTTCGTGAACCGCCCTTGCGACAAGAAAAGTCGGCTGATTGATTTCCCCTTCGGTGTCTGTTCAGCGGAGCATAATGGCAAAATCCATACGATTTGTCCGCGTCGCTTTGAAGAACAGGGCACAATCGAAGGGGTGTCCAGGGTCTTGGAGGACGTTGCCTTGCACTACTTTGGGGATTTCAACAATACCATCGTGTTCCCTGAGGTTAGCCTGCCACACGTGGGTAGCATAGATTACGTTCTCGTTCGGCACAAGCCAATGAAACCCGAAGTGGAGGATTTTGTACCTGTCGAGTTTCAATCTGACTCCACGACCAGTACAGGAGCATTGATTCAAGGGATACTCGATTTCTTTCAGGGTCGCGATCTGCAAGAACAAACTTACAGATTCGGCATGAACACCTACGATTCCATCAAACGCGCCATAACCCAGTTGATGAACAAAGGCATTGTGTACGAAGCCTGGGACACGAAATGCTACTGGGTGGTTCAAGAATACATTTATGCCAACCTGGTCAATCGGTATGGCTTCAAGACGCATGGGTTCTCATCTGGACACGCTTCACGGTTTGCTCTGTACGATCTTGTTCGCCAAGACAATCGCCTGGCCCTAATCCCAAGCCGCTTCATTTCGACCACCGTAGACGAGGTGTACCAGGCGATGCGAAATAACCCTGGCTTACCCAACAAGGACGAATTCGTGGAAAAACTGAACACCAAGTTACAGGCCAGACTCAGTGTGCGGTTTAGTCAAACCGAGAAGCGGGGGCGCAGAGGACTGCGATAAGCGGCACGGGATGGCCGCACAGCCAAATCCGCCCGGAGCTGTATCTGACGGCTGGAGTCTCCTCAATGTACTGAGAACAGAAGCGCATCGTCGCCAAAGTCGAGGCGCTGCTGGCCCTGTGCGACGCGCTGGTGGCGGAGGTTGCGGCGGCGGAGGAGGTTCGGGCGCGGCTGCTGCGGGCGGTGTTGAACGGAGGGTAGATGGTGTCCGACATGCAAGTGTGGATCGCAGTCCCTTATTCTGCAGGTATCTGCCATATGGCACAACTACATTTAGGAAAGACTTCCGGTTGCTGGAGGCGAGGTGCAACAGCCGTAGTAGGGGCTGTGGATATGTGGGCAAGTCGGAGCGTGCGGAGAGTTGTCCACATATCCATCAGCCCTCCCTCTGGGTGGTGGTGATCAAGTCAGGGTGAAACTCAGAGACGATCTTGTAGTATTGTACCACAGCTTGCAAACCTCGGCCAATGGCTTGACTGATTTCATTCACGGTCAGACCTTTGGTCAACAGCACCTTTACACGTTCATAGTCTTTAATGTAGCGATCGACTGCTAAAAGGCTGTGGTCCGTCCGGCGAGCGATGTCTGGTGGAGCAACACCCTGCTCATACAGTCGCAGGATGATGCGTTTGTGCGTCGGTCTGCTGCCCAAGTCGAGGATGTAGCCCTTGGTGGCTAGCAGCTCACCGGTCTGCTCGAAATGTTCCAGGATATACTGACGTACACTGGGAATCGAGCGATTGAGCAGCAAGGATAAGTCAGCCAGGGCGAGCAGTAGGTGCCCGCTGGGGTTGTCGCGAGCTGCCTTCACCAAACGGGCGACACGGCGGATGTCTCGCTCGCGCGCCCAGGCGCGATGGTGCTTACCCTTGGGGCAGCCCTGGGCCAACTCAGCGATGTCCTCAGCCGTAATCAGCGGCAGCACAGCGGTAACGGTGGGTTCCTCTCCAGCCCGTCGCCCGGTAGGAGGCTTACGTCCTTCATTCAGCGTTCCTCGCCAAGCGATGTGGCCCGGCGGCACCAAGTCTGCTTCCCGATAGTACTCCCTATGGAGTTCCACGATGTCGTCGGCGATCATCTGGATGACCTTGTGACTACCCACCAACTTGTATTCATGCTCCAACAAGTGGATGACCGCCTGTCGGAAGGTGTGCTGGGTGGCGGCGTGATAGTGTTCGTGGCTCATCGCGCCCCCCCTTTTGGTGCTGTCGTGTCCTGTTGGTCTCCACTGAGCATCTGCACGATCTCTGCCAACCGAGCCTGATACGCTGGCAGGTCGTAACGCTGGTAGAGATCCAGATACTCTTGGGTGAGTCGCTCCGAGATTCCCACAGCGTGAGCCATCTCACCTGTACTCAGCCCCTTGCGCGCCAACATCACGATCCGCCCAAAGGTCTGGACATATCGCTTGATGGCCGCTGCAGAGTGGCGCGTTCGGAGCATGATCTCGCTATAGGTGTAGCGTTTGAGGTACAGTTCCACGATGATCACTTTGTGGCTCTGCCCGCGTCCTGCCCCTCGCAGCATGCCGCGCGTGGCTACTTGGTGGCCCTCTGCCCGGAGAGCAGCGACATCAGAGCGGATGGTCCGGGCACTCACGCCTAGAGCCTTAGCCAGATCTTCCTGCGTTGGCTCGCCTCGTTGGTCCAACGCTTCATCCACCAGACGCAGAAGGCGTACCCGGCGCAGGGCGACCTTGCCGTGCTCCCTGAGCACACCCAGATCCTCCTCGCCGGCATCGAGGGTCCAGGTCACCTCCACCATCTCGGTTTGGCGCAGAGGAATACCGTGGGGTGCACCGCTTGCCGCAATGACTTGGCGGATCTGTCCCGGTCGTAAGCGGCCCCACTGCTTGCCAGAGACGGCATCTAATCCAAAGACCTCCTTGGCTACGTCCAAGATGCCCAGTGACACCCGAGGAGCTAGCTCAAAGCCCATCTCCAGTTCGTATCGAAATCGCTGATCCAATGTCTTGACCGCTAAGCGGTCGATCGCAGTTCGTACCATACGCATGCCTCCTGTGGTGGGGTAGCTGGCAATAAGTCTACCTGAATTAATCATCTGATGCAACCTCATCACTCCGGCATGCGGCAGGATTTCCTAATCTATAGATAAGCGCCTTCGTGGCTAGGGGCGGTTGGGCGGGTATGTGCTGGTGTCCGCTGTGGCAGGGGGCGTCGGGCAGGAGTGCAAAGGCTTATTCCACTGTTTACTCAAGCACATGGAGGGAAGACATGGACTGGACTCTGATACTTGTTCTCGGTTATGTGTGGGTCTTGTTCTGTGGCTGGGCCAAAGAACGAGGCCATTTTGGGCCAGAGTTCTGGGTTGCGGCGGTCAGTCCCATACTCATGATCGTGGCTTTCTTCATAGCATTGCTCTTCAATATAGTGGCTCCGCCTTCCGCAGCTACAGACCCCGTGTTACTGTTGTTCTACATCTACTTCCTACTCCCGATCCCGGGTATGACCTGGATAACAGGTGCATTGGGATGGCGTCCCAGGTATCACAACGCCAGTGTTGGCGAGACTCCGCCCACAAGAACAGGCGAAGAAGTCAGGGTACTAGTTGCGCCCGTGAAAAAGGAACAATGTCCCGCGCTCGTTGACGATCGGCCAACAACTGCCTTATCCACACACAAATACGTTGTGCTAGGCAAGGGGCGCCCAACAGACATAGCCTTTTCCCAGTCGGGAGATATGCTGGTCGTTGGATCACCTCTCGGAGTATATCTGTATGCATCCGACGGGCTATTCTCGATGTCGCCTCTTGAGGCTGACGAGAACATTGCCTGCGTTGCCGTCTCGACCGCCAGCGGGCTTGTCGCGGCCGGAGACACTCGAGGAAGATTGCACCTGTGGAGGTTCGGCCAAGACGACGTCTGGAAAACACTGAAGTACCCATACATCATCCTTGGCCCTGCTCGCCTCGCTTTCTCTGCCGATGGGAGCATGCTCGCATATGGAGGGGAGGAAGGGCTGTGGGCGTGGAACGTGGATACTGGGAATGTGCTGATCACTTATCCACACTCCCAATATCAGACACGAGGCCTGTCGTTCACTAAGGACGGTGGCTTTCTCATCTGGGAATGCCCAGGCTGGCCCGGCGAATGTTACGTATGGAACATGGTCACCAGAAAGCGTCATCTCCTACCCGAAGGGACAGTGGCGGCAGCATTCCCCAACTATGCGCTACTTCGCGTGTCGCGTGAGCCGGCAGCTTCATATCGCATGGCTGATGGAGAAGTTCAGATCCGAAATCTTCAGACAGATCAAGTGCTAGCAACCCTAATCCTCAAGTCGCTCTGGCTTCCGCCAAGACAGATTGCCTTGTCACCCTACGGAGACCGCTGGGCTCTGATCACAAGCTTTGGGGATGAGGTATGGGCCAAGGATGTTTCGACAGGGCGGGACCTAGTCAGGCTGAGACGCAATGACTGGGTACGGACAACGGATACATCGCCACCCTGGGATCTCAGGCTGAGATACAACGACTTGGGATGGGGCTCGGCCTACAGCTTGGCATTTTCGCACGATGGCCGGCTTCTAGCCATCCGCTGTGACAGCCCTGACACCGTAAGAATTTGGGACCTGGATACCGTGCAGATGACGTTGAAGCTACGTGGCTGTTATGGTATGTCTACCGGTTTCTTGGATTTCTCCCCGAATGACAGGCTCTTGTCATCAAGGCCGCTGTTCAGCGGCGACGCCCATCTCTGGAATCTTCAAGATGGGCGAGAGCTACTGCTGGAGATGGGACACGCGTCCCCAATACGTACGATTGCCTTCTCGCCAGATGGCCTCACTCTCGCGTGTGCAGGCGACTACGGCGAGATACAGCTCTGGGATGTGAAGACCCACGATCGGCTGAGAGCATACAAGATGGAATGTGATATCAAAGCGCTGGGCTACACTACCGACGGTACACTGCTCGCAGTGAGAGAGGTGGAGAAGATAGACGGAAGGGTTCTGGACCTCTGGGATGTGGTCAGGGATCGCACGGCAGAGTCGGTCTCCGGGTGTGAACCGCTTGTCTTGTTCGCCCAAACATGCGGCAACGATGCTGTACGCTTATGGAACACCCTCCAAGGACAGGTAGCAGCCAAATGTGGACTCGGGGTTACGAGTGCAAGGCTCGAACCCGTCGTCTCGGCCGATGGTACGCGCCTGGCACTGGCAGTCCATCCTGATGGCACCATTGACGTGTTTCGCATAGATCCAGGGAATGAGATCGTAGCCGAGATGACGCTGCACAGCACTCGCCCCGGTTTGGCACTGTGGAGTCTTGCCTTCTCCACAGACGGGCGGTTCTTAGCCACGGTAGGGGATGGCCCCGAGGTGTGGCTGTGGGACCTGCACGCCAGCGGCAGTGAGCCGCGAGTGTTTCGTTCGAAGGAGATGACAGAAGGTTATGCAGTGGGCTTCTCCGGCGACGGTCGGTACCTCGTCTCAGGCGGCATGACTACCGTCGTTCGAGCCGGCGGATTGAGCAAGGATGGATTGGTGGAACTGTGGGACCTCCAAACCGGCCAGAATATAGGATCCTTTGCAGGGCACAAACAGCCAGTACGGTGTGTTGCATTGTCGTCCGATGGACGCCTGATAGCCTCCGGGAGCGGGGATGGCACGGTGCGGTTGTGGGAAGTGGGGCTATCGGAGCCGGTAGGGCAGGGCCCTGCTCTGTCGCAACACTAGCCACAGCCACCCGCTCAGTAGCTGCTTGAGGGTTGCGTCTGCTCTCAACCTGATTTTGCTAACCACGGCCGCGAGCGAGCGGGTAATGCCCGAGCCGTTAACCCTATTGCGAAAAACACATAAGAGGGGTGAAAGGAGAACAACCATGAACATCGAACAAGCAAACACGGAAGCCACAGAACGAATGATGGAGGCCCGCCCGGTGCTGGTGGGGCTGGGCAAGGCGCGGGATGTGATACCGGACATGCGCGACAACTTGCTGCTGCACGCCGGGCCACCCATCACCTGGGAGCGAGCCTCCGGGCCGATGCGAGGCGCGATTACCGGAGCCTTGATCTTCGAGGGGAAGGCGACAAATGAGGCCGAAGCCCAGGCCCTGGTGGAATCGGGCGAGATTGAGCTGGAACCCTGCCACCACCACGGGGCCGCCGGGCCGATGGCGGGCCTCATCTCGCCTTCCATGTCGGTCTACATCATCGAGAACAAGACTCATGGTTCGACTGGGCTCACCATAGGCGGCAATCGCGCTTTCTCAGGCCTGAACGAAGGCTACGGCAAGGTGCTGCGCTACGGCGCGTACAGCGAGGAGGTGCTGGCCAAGCTGCGCTGGATGGAGGACGTCATGGCGCCCGTCCTGGCCGACGCCATCGAGGCCAGCGGCGGAATTGACATCCGCGCTCTGCTGGCCGAGAGCCTGCACATGGGCGACGAGGGGCACAACCGCAACAAGGCCGGCTCCATCCTGTACACCACCAAGCTGGCGCCGTTTGTGGTCAAGGCCACG
>Ga0315548_1004015_pt1 | contig 10761 bp, 9 predicted proteins | sample SalMarSW160110MG_2_FD_202540 | JGI IMG/M metagenome (GOLD analysis project Ga0315548, IMG submission 202540) | Salt marsh sediment microbial communities from the Plum Island Ecosystem LTER, Massachusetts, United States - Salt Marsh Sediment SW1601-110 ... | reverse complement strand
TTTGGGTTCTAATCCTTCGACTAGGCTCAGGACATGGTGCTTAGTTTTGAGTTGGGTGGAATCTATAGTTTTGAGTCCTAAGCGTTGAGTTTTGAGTTGAGCGGAATCTACAGCGTTGAGTTTTAAGCCGGGCTTTTTTTGCGTTTTATAGCCACTAAGGCACAAAGGCACTAAGAATTTTAGCCACAGAGTTCACAGAAAACACAGAGAGGCGCCAGCCGGTCGTCTTCGTCCAAAGCTACAATCGAAACGAGTTTCTGCCAAAACTTCGGACTCAGACAACAGGCCATCAGATGATGGCCTCATAATTTATATGCGGCTGTCTAAAGCTGGATGTTGGAAGTGAGAATGCCCAGGACCCGCAGGGCAGGTTAACACAGATTAAAAAGCAGTGCTGAATTTGATACGGGACAAATCCTCGTCTGTTTTAGGTTTGCGAAAGACAAATAGGTATCTGTAGATAATTTTCAATGGTACTTATAGTCCGTAGACTTATATACATCAATCTCCTAAAGTGTTCTTCAAATTATGAAGAACTATCCAGCAAAAAAGCGTGTTTACCTTAAAAAAGCCGGTCTAAACATCAGACAAGTCCGGAAAGAGAAGGGGATGTCGCAAGAATCGTTAGCATTAGCATCTGATCTGGATCGGTCATACATTGGTGGTGTTGAACGAGGGGAAAGGAACATCTCCATTGTAAATTTGAAAAAGATTGCAGACGCACTAGAAATCCCTGTCTCTCGATTGCTCAAAGACCTGTAAAAAAATACCATGGAAAAAGTTATTCCAGATGAAATCCGAAGTAAGCTCGAGATGAAGCTCCAGAGCGCCGGAAAAAAAGCTCCTGTTACAAAATTAAGAGAGAGTAACATCAATTGGATTAAGTCATTACCAAGAACAGGGTTGGCTTATCAGAAAAAAGAAAGACAGATTCTCATTCACACCACGGGCTTTGGCGAAAGAATTTTTTTACAATACCCGGGCAAAGAGTCCAGAACATATAATAAAGATGGAAAGAAAAGAAAAAAAACAGCTATCCGGCCATGGGACTTTCGTCCAATATTATATACATCGAAAACCGATAAGCCTCATCGAGACATGAGTTTCGGTATGATGTGGGCAACTATATTCGAGATGGCAAAGAAAATTGCCGGTAGGGATAAAAATAAAATAATTCGCATGTTTGCAACTTTATTATACAGAATGGCTTTTATGCTTGACCATGTCGAAATAAAGCATTTCCGCGCGCAAGAGCGTGATGTAATGTACAAAAGGGATGGCAAATTTAAACTTTTCCGGCAAAGAAAGAAGGAATATCCAGCACTATTCAAATACAAACCAGACAAACAAGTATTAGAATATATAACCAAAAGATGTCCCAGATGGGGCGAGATGAGCTTAGAAGCATTTCTTTTTTATAACGAATTGCTGGTTTGGAATGAAGACTGCAAATATTATTATCGTAACTTTCATGTCAGTGATGACGCAAAATGGATTACAAGTACTGGCAGGATAAATACGTTACTTTCACATATACGTATATTGGGCTATATACTAGGAGACGTACCTCTTTCAAATATATTTGATGATTTCGCCAGACAAAAAGGGATATCACCTGCCCATAATGATGAGATTATTCGAATATGTGGAAAGTTTATTAAGACAGAATGAACCCAACCTAATAATTATCTAAAAAACTAAGCTGCGGGTCTCTAACTCCTACAGTTTCCTTCTTTAGCTTCAACCTATATTTCTGGTCAATTCTACCCTTTTTCAAACGATCTTGAATAATTTCATAGTACTTCTCATCAATCTCTGCAGATATATATTGCCTACCAAGAAGTTTACAAATCTCTATTTCTGAACCGCTTCCACCGAAGAGAACTAAAACTATATCTCTGGGCAAGGTACAGGATTTAATTAGCGTTTCAGACAGTTTTTGTGGTATCTGGCACGCATGGAATGTTTTTTCCTTACTTACATTTTTTACGAGGTCGAAGTAAAGCCAGTCATAAGGCATCCTTCCCTTCGAACCATTTGCCAAATTATGTAAGATTCTTTTATCTGTAGGATTTTTATAAGAAACAGCTACACCATCCTTATAGAATTTATTATGGCTTGTCTTTCTACAATGCAGAATACTTCTGTGGGCAGTAGTAAATCGATAAGGTGAATGCCCAACATTTGTATTATAAATCCATACATAATCTAAAACTTCATAGCAGACACTATCCAAGTATTTGACCCGTAAATATGCGTTTTGCTTAGGGTAGTTTATTAAAAACATATTTCCAGTATCTTTAAGAACCCTGAGAGATTCCCTTGCTAATTCGATATACCATTCGATGTATTCGTTAAATCCTTTCGTATAAGATTTATCGCCATACTTTACGCCAACATTATAATCGGGATCCCCATAAACCATATCAACACTCTGGTCAGGCAGCTCTTTTAATAGCTCCATGGTATCTTTTAGAAAGACTTTGTTTAAATATTTTTGTATCATCTCTCTAATGTTCCTTGATATCTAATCCTGTCTGGCGTTTTTCAAACTTCTTTATCGCATCGCCAATATTACCAAAGGTAAATCCTGCAAGTTCTAACTTTATTATCATCAGGATTATCGAAAAAGCAAGGTAAAAATGGGGTGAAAAATGAGAATTCCACAGCATGCTGAGCAGGATACTCAATCATCAAAATTCAAGACAGCAAGCTCTCCGTGATGGATAGTCGTTAGTGGGGGAAATTTAAGACGGCGAATTAAAATTCAAAAATAGATCCCTCCGCTTCGGTCGGGATGACAGTGGGTTAATCGGGGAAATTAAGGACCGCAAACTCCTTATGGTATTTCTTTGCGGCTTCGTCATACGCTTTTGCGGCGGCGATTTCGGAGGAGAACAGGCCGAGAGAAAAACGCTTTCGGTTATAACGAATTCTGGCACGCCATTTTTTGCAGTCCTTCTGCCAGTCAACGCCTATGTGCTTCGAGGTTGAATTTACCCTGAACTTCCTGCGGTGCCAGACGTTCTGCATGTGAGTCGCAGGACGAAGATTGGCCTTTCGATTGTCCAGGCCATTGTGGTTGATGTGGTCGCAGAACAATCCGGCAGGGACGTCGATGACGAGATAGTGCATATAGGCGTTTCTGCGGTCCTGCTTTTCGTACATCGATATGTAGCGGACGGCGTAACAGGTGGTTGGGCCTTGGCGGGCATACCATTTGTATCTTTTCAGGCGAGAATAATCCTCGGGGTCAACAATGGCAAACTTCTGCATCGATATAGGAATTTTTCTGAAAGCATAGCCGAAACGAAGGCGACGATACAAAAGAAGCAGCCTAATAAGCATCCTTTCAAGCCAAGGTGTAATGTCGACGGTAAGCTTGATGACCCAACCTCCGAATTGTTGGTAACTGGTTATTGGTAACTGGTTACTGGTTACCAGTTGGGGCTAACGTCGCCCTCCAATATTGGACGAACCTGCACGTTTGATGCGAAAATTGGGCAAATTTTTAAGGAGAGAATTTACATAAGTGCTTATGAGGAAAGAAATAAAAAAAAATTACAAAATTTCGATTTTAGCGCGCAACTACCTGCGTATTTGATTGAGCATTTTCTGTAAGTTTATATACAGCCAATGCTTATAGCAGATTTTTTTACAAACTATTGCAGAGGCAAGACTTAAGACACAAGACTGATTCGCATCTCGTAAAGGGTCCCCCACGTTTTCTTTACGAAAACAAGCGTGGGGGCAAGTGAAGTGAAGCTCGATGAGTGGAAGGGGATTATTTGTGAGTGTGCTGCGGTGAGGAGTATTGTATAATGGTTTGACCCGTTCGACTTCGCTCAGGGCGGGCATGCTCACCATAAATAGGTGAGAATATAAAGTAGGCACTGTGTAAGGTGCCGGTCAGATGATTGGGGCTGGTTAAAATGGGGCTGAAAAAGATATGGAAGAAGTAAAGATACCACAAAATACGGAATGCAAAAGCAAATTGCACACAAACCACCTGTGCTATCTCGTTTCTCAGGGCACTCATCTTAGCGATGCGGAAAGATATAAGGAGCTTGTCAAAGATGCAGAGTTTAAGTGCCTGTACTGCGGACGTTTGGCTAAGGACTTTGAGAGTCTGTGTGTGCCGGAAAGATTGTAATGCCGGCAGAGGACGGAGGACAGACGACAGAGGACCCAGGCTTCGCCTTCAGCTACGCCGCGGCGGGCAGAGGGCAGACTATTAGTATTTATCGAGGGTTTTTTTGAAAGGTCTATAAAGCGGGTCACCAAGCAAAAGAAACTGCCACGAATTAAACGGCTTAGTGTGATAGAATGCCTCAACAAGACAACTGCCTTTGAACAGCTCTGAGAAAAATGCCGTCGGCAGCGGAAATGCATAAAGGTAGGGCTCGGCCACGGAGCCAAGAGTAGCGGTTATTCCATCGGAAAGCATGGCAGGGCACCATTGACTGCTGTTTGGGTCACGAATGTCTATTGCCTCCCAACTCGAAATGTGATAACCAACAGCACCATCGACGAAATCAAAGGCGTCGATATATTTTTTCAAACTGTACCAGCCACAATAAATAGCCGTCTGTGGACACGAACCAGGTGTGAAAAGCTCTTCCGTTGGCTCTTCTACAACGGGTAAATTTGTTTTCAGTCTTGTAAGGGTCGCTAAATCCCGCAAAGACCGGTCAAATTGGCCATATAAATCTTCTTTTACAATACCTCGTGAATCGAAGTAGGCGGTACCCTTTAATCCGGTTTGCTCTGCAGCTATTGCTTTATCAATGAGGCCTTTGGCTATGTTATAATCCGGCCCATCAAGGCGGCTGACCATAAGCGTATTGAGAGTCAGGCCCAGCAGATTGTCTTTTAGAGCGTTTGGCTGCCATCGATACAGCTCGTAATCGCCAGCCAAAACTATTGATAATTCGCTATCCACCGATGCGCTTGTTTCTTTGCCGTTGATACGGTCGATATCGATTTGCAGTTGAGCCAGTTTGTAAGTAGCCTTTTTGTAATCAGAGGAATTAACCCGGCCAACTTCCTCTAATTGTTTAAGAGTGTTTTTTTCCTGCTCTGCTGACTCTTTCAACCCTTTGAGTTTGCCTTCGAGGTCTTTTAACGGCCCTCGTCCTTTAACCTTGTACGGCATACCGTAGGTTGTCAGCAGACATCTGATTTTGCCGGGCTGCTGTTTAGTGAGCAATTCTTTGCGAATCGGCTCAGCAAGGAATTTTTCATAATCGCTTCTGGAGATTGTATCGTTTGGCTTCATCCCCAGTGACAGACTTAGGATATTATCTTTCGGCACATTTCGCTTCGAGCAATAATATCTGGCAATGCGCACAGATGCGGCGTTGTCACCATTTGCGAGCACAAGAATCTCATCAGGTTCTAACGCAAAGGTAACTCTGCAGCAAGATGTGAACAACAAGAGGGTTGCACCGATTTTCACCGATATTTTAATACGATTATCCACAATTTTTTTGCCTGGATAATAAATAACCCCCGCAGTGGAGGGGGGGTATACACAAAGGCTATGATACTAAATAATCAAGGTTTAAAAAACAATTTCATTCCGGTCCATAGGAACGATATGGTAAGTGCACGGGGTAGTCTTTGATAACCTCATCATAATCATCAAACCAGCAGGCACTTGGATTTCGTTTAAAAACCAGATAACGTCCGCTGTCCTGGTCATTCGCAGCCCTGAGGTATTTGAAATGGACGTAATCTTTGGTCAAACCGGCGACTTCAATCTTTCCACTTGAATGCGAGATTACAAATCTGGCCCTTTTCGCCAAACCGGATACGAGGGATTTAGCCTGCTCAATAATTTCGTATCCTTGCTCAACCGGCACTGTATAGGCCTTGTTGCCCAGAGCCGGCCTGCACTGAAAAATATAATAAGGAACCGCGCCGATAAAGGAAAGCTTTGCCAATAAATCAGCCAGAACTTGAGGATTATCATTCACGCCTCGTATCAAAGGCATTTGGTTTGCGGTTATAGCCCCTGCTTTTTGCAAGATGTGAATTGCTTGAACCGACACATCTGTCAATTCCCGTGGGTGAATGAAATGGGTCATCACGTATATTTTTTTGCGATTGGTGCTGTACTTTTCTATCATCTCCGGCAAAGTTGAGTCTTCGGTAATTCTATATGGGTTAAAGGCAGGGACTTTTGTTCCTATACGAATTATCTGGACATGTTCGATTTCTCTTAGTTTTTGGATGATGTTTTCAAGTTTTGAGGTTGTTAGCATCAGTGGGTCTCCGCCGGTCAGCAAAATGTTGGTTATCTCATGATGCCGGCTTATGTATTGTATCGCAGCCGGCAGGTTTCGCAGATATTCTTTCTGTGGTTCTATGAAAACGCGCTTTCGGAAGCAGTAGCGACATATACCATCACAGACGTTGCTAACTAAAAAAAGTGCTGTGGAATTATATTTGTGCTCAAGGCCGGGTATAATTGTGTAGGCCTTTTCATCCGAAGGGTCAAGCCGGCCCCACTGGTCAAGCTCTCGAGTATGGGGAATTATGATTGTACGAATCGGGTCGTTAGGGTCGTCCCAGTCGATAAGCGATAGATAATATTCGTTACTGCGAAACGCAAACTTATCGGTAACCTTCTTTAGCTGGGCTTTTTTCTGTTCGCTTAGATGCTCCAACTGTTCTATGTTGGTTATGTATTTGGTTTTAGTAGCTGTTTTCATTTTCTATTTAATTTGCTCTAATTAGTTGTTTTATGGCCTACTGTTTTCTTTCTCCTCGAGTATATTCAGTCTGCGAGTACCTCTTTTCATAGATGCTTTTTCGCCTAAATACCATACCAATAGTCGTCAATATAATCTTGATGTCCAGCCATAAGCTCGCTGTTTCGACGTACTTTACATCCAGTTCAAGTTTTTCTTCGTGTGTTAACTCCCCTCGCCCTGATATTTGCGCCAAGCCTGTCAGGCCTGGCTTAACAAGCAGCCGTCTTTTCTGTCGCTCGTTCCATTCAGCCATCTGCGAAAGATACAGCGGGCGAGGGCCAACAATGCTCATATCTCCTTTTAATATATTAAACAATTGCGGCAGTTCGTCAAGAGAATATTCCCGCAGGAATTTTCCGACTTTTGTCAGCCGAGGGTCTTTTGCGGATTTTGGGCTCTGGCCGAATGGTTCAACGCCTAACTTCATTGACCTGAATTTATAAAAAATGAAAGGCACGCCGTTTCTGCCGGTCCTTTCCTGCCTGAAAATTACCGGACCTCTGCTTGTCAGCTTTATGGCTACAGCTATGACAGTAAAAAGAGGCAGCAGAAGTATTATTGCCGGCAGTGATATTGATAAATCAAAAATTCGCTTGAGAAGTTCTCTCACCACTGCTTTTTGCTCTATCTCCATTAGAATGAAATCAAATCTGCATTTTATGCATCACTTACTTACCAGCAACATCGAAAGATACAACGGACGCGGGCCAACAATGCTCATATTTCCTTTTAATACGTTGAACAATTGCGGCAGTTCATCAAGTGAATATTCCCGCAGGAATCTCCCGAATCCTGTCAACCAGAGGTCTTCGCCGTGGCCCAAACGGCTCAACATCAGGCCTCATCGTGCGGAATTTATAAAAGACGAACGGCTTGCCATTTTTGCCTGCCGCACCTGCCTGAATATTGCCGGCCCTTTACTTGTCAGTCTTATGGCTATAGCTATAACAGAAAAAACCGGCAATAGTAATATTCCCGCTGGCAAAGAAACCAATAAATCAAAAATCCGTTTAAGAAATATGCCCATTAGTATTTTCTCCCTCCTGTCTTAACTACATAAATGTTACTCAGTACGCCGGGACCGTTAATTCCCATGGAAAGGTTACTTTCCATTATCGAATTTTCCAACCATGCGCCTATATTTAGCAGGAAAAAATAATTTCAGAATAGAACCCACGCCTAAATGAAGCCGGGTATTCGCTGGAAAGCAATAGGGTTGATACCCCAATTCTGACTTGAAGTATTCAAGACCCTCAAGCGACGACTTAATTGCTGAATATGCCTTTTCCACACCCGGCAATCTCATAGCGTTCGCCAAGAAAGAATATCGCAAAGCGTCGTTAACCTTCGTGTGAAGCATGTCCGTGCGAGCAGCAACCGTGTCACTGTAGGCAGTGTCGCCCGTAATCTTTGTAATCATAAAGCCTGATAGTCTTCCGGATGTTTTCTCTCTGGCTAAAATTATTGAGGCACCTGCGCAATCCAGCAACATTCGCCATTCCTCGTCGAAAGTCGTCTCCTTTGCAGCCTGTTTCCATCCTGTTCTGGCAGATAAATCATTCCATGTAGCTCGGCATTCATTGAATATTTCTTTGCTGTAATTCTTCAAAACTTCAAGTTCACAGTTTTTTAATCCATTTCGGACTTTGTTACGGCGATTGGGTTTAAGTTTATTTGGCCCGTAGTCCTTCAGGTCAAAAATAGTGTTTATTACTAATCGACTATTGGCATCTAATTCATCCGGCACCAAATGCTGGTAGCCAAAATATGCTTTTGAAAATGGTGGACAGACCCGTTCGGGGTCAATAACTTTAAATGCATCTACAGGCCAACACAATCCTGGCTTCACCTGATACCACCAATTGTCGTTCTTATCCTTAAAAGGCAGTGAGTAATTACCAGAGACCTTGCTGACCCCTTGGTACCACCAGTAAGAAAGCTTTTTCAAACGGATGAGAGATTTGCAATGTTCATCCACAGAACATGCTTTCAAGGATAACTCTGGGACTTCAATTGGTTTAAGCTCGGCTTTCATAATACGTTTTAATTTTGAGACGATTCTAATTTTTGGTGTCGTAGCTATTTGTAATTACCGTTATCGGTTCTTTCTCGGACAAAACCTTCCTTGTAGCATCGGCTTGGCCCAGGCTTATGAGCAATCTCGCAGGATAGTGGCTATCTCATCACAGAAACTTTTCACTGAATACTCTACGGAGAAATATTTTTTCACCCGGCGTCTGCCTTCTGCACCCATTTTATTTGCAAGGCTCTCACTGCTGAGGATAAGTTCAATTTTATCAGCCAATTGTTGCGCGTTGCGTACATCCACCAGATAACCGGTCTGTTCGTCGATTACCACATCTTCACAGCCGCGATGGCGTGTAGCTATAACCGGTTTGCTGCATCCCATAGCCTCCAGAATAGTAACAGGAAGACCCTCAAAATAGTATGTTGGCAAGACAACCAAATCACATCTTTTAGTGAATTCATTAACATCATTTCGACGACCAAGCAAAAAAACGTTATCGAGTTTATGCTTGTAGATGAACTGCGAAACATCATGATTACATGGTCCATCACCAATCGAAACAAAGGCATAATCCTTCTCGGACAAAAGCTGAGCTGCTTGAAGAAATTCAAATATGCCTTTTTCTCTAATTAATCTGGCAACGCACAATATTACCTTCTTATGTCTAATACTAAACTGTTCCCAAAAAGAATCAAAAGGCCCTGAAACATTTGCTTTAAATTTCTCCAGGTCAACACCCATGCCGGGAATTTTACGGATACGGTTGTGATTACACAGCATCCGCGTTTTGCAAGCTAAGTTATAGTCATAGTTATTCATAACCAGCAAGCCGTCCGTAATCTTGCCAAGTGTCCATTCGATTGTAAACCAGAACACCCATTTCAGCCGGAACTGATGAGGTGCACAGGGCAGGCCATGTGCTACATAAATAATTTTTGCCCGGCACCGAGAAAGCTTTGCCACAAGCCTGGCTATGGCACTGGCTATGGGCGTATGAGTGATGATAAGATCGAAATCTGACTGTTTAAATATGCGTCTTAGAGACCCCGCCGCCCTGTACAGATTCCGCAGGCACAGGCTTCTCTTGAGATAGTACTTATGCACTTCTACCCCTATCTTTTCGATTCCTGAAACATCTTCGTCGCCATTACAAGCAACTGATACCCGGTGCCCCTGATTCTTCTGTTCCTCCAGAAAAGGAACCAAAAATGCCGTTACAGTACGCGGAGTTCTGACAATGTGGAGAATGTTCATCTCAAATTGCTTTCGTCGGTAGATTCTTCAATAGCGGTATCTAAGTCGAATCAGCGAAGGCCATAGAGTTTTTTTGATTTTTGCTTTGTCTTGAGGTAAAGGACATCGAGAGAATAGGTTTTGATTTTTGCTTTGTTCCTATTTCGGTGTGCAGGCGGGGTTGTCCGGGTCTATGTTGCAATCGATTAACCAGTTCAAAGCCATCTGTGAAAAGTCGGAAAAGTCAACTTTGCAATCGTTGTTCACGTCACCGAAAAGCACAGATTGGCAAACCTCGGAGAATAGTTTTATTAGATAAACATCGTAATATCCAGCACCGAAGGAAGAGGTAAAACCTGCGATTATGTATCCGCCGTCTGTGGTCTGTTGAACCGAATGACCCATATCACCAAGGCTCCCGTCTAAGGTCTTTTGCCACAGAAGGTTTCCTTCTGAATCGGTCTTTATAAGATATACATCGTAACCCTCTGCGCCAAAGGACTTGGTCCTGCCAGTAATTATGTATCCGCCGTCTGTAGTCTGCTTAACCGAATAGCCCCCGTCAGACTCGCTTCCGCCGAAGGTCTTTTGCCACTGTTGATTTCCGTTCGGGTCGGTCTTTATAAGATATACATCTGCCTTCCCTACGCTAAAGGAATGGGTATAGCCTGCGATTATGTATCCGTCGTCAGAAGTCTGTTGAACCGACCAGGCATAGTCATCAATTGTTCCGCCGAAGGT
>Ga0315548_1004011_pt1 | contig 10763 bp, 15 predicted proteins | sample SalMarSW160110MG_2_FD_202540 | JGI IMG/M metagenome (GOLD analysis project Ga0315548, IMG submission 202540) | Salt marsh sediment microbial communities from the Plum Island Ecosystem LTER, Massachusetts, United States - Salt Marsh Sediment SW1601-110 ... | reverse complement strand
ACTGCTTATGAAATCTTCTATTTCCTGAAACTGCCTGAGAACAGTCCTTCTTGCCCTTGACTTAAGAAGTTTTGCAAACTCCCGGGTATCCAAACTCCTGAGTTCTTCCAGTGTCTTTCCCCTGTATGTGAATTCTTTCTTTTTTATTTCCATTTTCATTTATTTTTCATTTTTATTTTCGTTTTCCTGTTCTTCTCGGTCTTAATGTTCCGACTTTTGCTCCTGGAGGAGCATTTCTTTTCGCGATTTTGCTCTTGATTCTCTTTCCTCTTCCTCCTCCGAAAGGATGGTCTATCACATTCATTTTTACAGGAGAGGTTCTTGGCCATAATTTGCCTTTTGATTTTTTGATATAAAACTTTTTTCCTGCTTTCACGATTGCTTTTTCGAGCCTTCCTGCACCTGCAATTATTCCTATAATTGCCCTGCATCTTCCGCTGAACTTCTTTTCTTTTTTTGACGGCATCATGACAAAAATATCTTCTCCGACTATTCTGCTGAGAACTGCAGAACTTCCTGCAGTTTTTATGAATCTTCCCCCGTCTCCTGGTCTTGATTCCACACAGTAAATAGGGGTTTTCACAGGAATATTCTTTAATTCCAAAATATTTCCCTCTTTAATTTCATTTCCTCCGAATTTTATTCTCTCTTTTTCAATCATTCCTCTGAATGCAGGAATAAGGAAATTTCCCCCGCTGTAAACAATCTTTGCCAGAGGGGCAGAATGTGCAGCTGAATTGAAAAGTTTTACAATACTTCCTTCTCCTTCGAGTTTCCGAGGATATCCTATCTTGAATCTGAATGCTTTTTTTCTGACTCTGTAAGTATGGCTTCCTTTTCCACGTGCCTGCTGAATTATACGCTTGCCCATTTTAGTTTGATACCTCAAGTTTGCTTGTTATCTCTTTTTTCATTTTTTCAATTATTAGTTGATTTATTATTTGTGGTTGATATTTTAATTCAGTAAAGTGTTTTTTTGATTCAGCAGGATTTTTTACTTGAGAAAAATAATAATATCTAAACCAATCGGGAGCAGGAAGCGTTTGGATAAATTCATAATATATTTCTCCTTCTATCTCTCTTGTTTTCCCTGTAAATTGAATGGTATCTTCGTTTATCATCTTTACATCAATCCTAATTTCGTTGCCAAATCAATAGCAGGAAATTCTTTTTTTAATTTAATGTAAGCATATTTCTTGCTTCCTTTAATCAATGTTCTTATTTTTTCAACCTTGGAATTAAAGACTTCTTCAAATTCTGCTTTTATCTGTTCTTTTGTTCTGTTTCTGTCGGTTTCGAATGTCAGAATATTCTGTGCCTCAATCAGCATAACTGCTTTTTCAGTAACTATCGGTTTAAGAGTAGTCATTTTCTTAATGCCTCCGGAATTTTATATTCTGAATATTCCGGGAAAAGATTTTTTCCATAAATTAATCTGCTGAAGCATTCTGCAGTTAACTTAGCGTCCTCAAGTGCATTATGGGGGGTGCCTTTCTTAGAAACTTCACCACTTTTTACTGAAACTCTTTTATCTTCTATTCCGCACAGTTTCAGAATATTTCTTAGTCCCATATCACTATTGTTATCTTCTTTAGTCAGAAATTTTCCGTTTAATTCAAAAAATTTAACCTGTGCAATTGAATGCATGTCAAAGGATCTGTGATGGTCAGGCCAAAAAGGATCTTTATTAAAATACTTTATTGCTTTATGCCTTAAAAATCCCTGGTCAAAATCAGGAAGATGGCATAGGAGAGTTTTCATTTTTCTTGTCCCAAGCCATTTAAAAAATCTTTCAAGCAATTGTCTTTGTGACTGTTTGCTTTTATCTCTTAGTTCCTCTTCTGTTTTATTTATAACCATTAATGATTCACTCATTACTTTATCCCCTTCATCTATCCTGCCTTCTTCTAAAAATTCTTCCATGGTGTTTAAGTCAACTGCTCCAATTTGCCAGATTCCATGTTCAATAGAATTTCCCCCGCTTGTTTTTATATCCAAGACTATCGGCAGTACTTCTTTCATTTTAATTTCTCCCCCAGATTTTTAATTGCCTCTTCAGTATAAAGAGTTAATCTTCCGAGTCCGCCGTTTGCTAAATCAGTAACATTCAGTTTATTTACATTAACTGCCTCGCAGACATTTGTCTTTAATTTTTCATTTTTTCCCACGACAATCAGCAATCCTGCATTGCTTTTGTATTTTCTGCCTCTCATTTTTCCTTTTCCTGCTCTTATGCTTTTTTTCTTAATTGCAATAGTATACAATTTGTCACCAAGGATTTTCTGCAGATTGGAAAGAAATTCTTTTGTTTTAAGTGTGATAATTTTTGATTCAACAACCAAAGGGAGTTCTTTATCTAATTTTTCTATTGTCTCATATTTTTTAATGATCCTTTTTTCATTTGCTGTTGCACTCAGTGCAGAGCACATGGCAATTTTCATTTCTTTTTTGTTTATTTTTTTAATCTGGAGCATTGAAATTATTTTCGGAGGATGTGCTCTTCTTCCTCCGACAGTTGAAGATATTTCCGCCCCAATCCAGTTGAATCTGTCTCCTTTTGCCGAAATAATTTTTCTGGGGATTCGGGATATCCCCTGCCCGTAATGGGTTTTCCAGACATGCCTCCTGTGCCGGATTATTCCGCTTGCAGAATGCTGTTTTCCTGCAACTAACGACGGAGAATAAGGCTGCTTTCTTTTCTTAGCCTCCAGAACTTTTGCAACTATATCCTTCCTGATTTCAGAAGAAAAGCATCCAGGAAGATTAATTTCCTTTACTTTTTTCCCTTCAATGTTTAATAAATTGGTTTTCATCTTAATTCAATAAGTTCATAAATTTTTTTTGCCTGCTTTTTAGTTTCTCTTAAGGGAAATGTAATTAACAGTTGCCTTTTTGCAGGTCCCTGAACAGAGCCAGCCACAAGTGCATAATCGGTTTTAATATCTCCGTAATTTTTTATATTCCTGAATTTGTTTTCTGATTTACCAAGTTCAATTATCTTGTTATTGTAAATTACTCTCATAAAGGTGCCCATCTGTCCTGCCAATGGTGCTCTGAAAGTAACTCTTGCAGGATGCCACGGTCCAAGGCTTCCTGGTTTTCTTCTTCCTTTTTCTGATTTGTGTGATTTTAATGTCAGTCCGAATCGCTTCAAAGGACCTACAAGCCCTTTTCCTTTTGTCTGCCCCCGCAAATCAATGAGCTGTCCTTTGCCAAAGAAATTCAGGATAAAAATGTCTTTTCCGAGATGCTCTTTTACAAAATTAATTTTTTCTTCAGGAGTTCCTGAGAGTCCTATCTCCGCCAAATCCGGGGTTTTTTTAATTCCTGTTTTTTTAACCTGTGAATAACAGATAATTCTTACGTCCTCATACTCTTTTACTTCATCTATTCCTTTTCCTTTTGTCTTTGGAAATTTAATCTTCTTTTTAAGTTCCTTATCAATATTTTCAGCCAAAATATCTTTTGAGACTTTCCCGTTTTTGTAGAATCGCACAGAGAAAATCTTCATAGGGGGGCATTCGAGAATTGTTACAGGAATTATTATTTTCTTCCCTTTTGTCATGGAATTTGGCGTGTCATCTTTTACATAAGCAGAAGCCATTCCTGCTTTATAGCATATAAATCCTTTCAGATTTTTTCCAGAATTAATTGCATTCCAGTTTACACTAGGCAAAAATTTACTGGCTCTTTTCCTCGGCCAGAATTGCAAACTTCCTTTCCTTGGTGATTTCGGTGCAGACATTTGTTATATTTATAGCGGAAATTGTCATTTTACTTACCCTGGATGGAATAGAAAGAAAAAAGGGATTTAAAAAGCTGTTGGTAATATAAAAAATTTACCTTTTTAGAGGCTATTCTTTACTACAATAATTCTTTTAAATAGGTTTATTTACAACTCATTATGAAGAAAACAATTGGAGAAAATGTTGAAAATTGGTATGGCAACTTTATAGCACGTTCTGCAGGGGTATTGCATATAGTCTCTTTTCTTTTAGTTGGCTCTTTTGGGGTATCATATATTTCTACAGCTGCATTAGAAGATTATAATCTTCTTAAAATTAAAAATAAATATGGGATAACTGGGGCAGCATCACATTGTAATAAAGTATTAGAAGATTTCTCAGCTAAAAATGAATTTGTTCAGTTATTTTCTGGGAAAGATAATGTTGCAGAGGATTATTTAACAAGATTGAAAAACAAATAATTTTATTTAAGCCTCAAAGTTCAGTTCCTTTTCAGCCTTTTCACCATCAATCACTGCTTTTCTGATAATTTTTCCTTTTCTTTTTGCAAGTTCCCTGATTGCCGCAAAATTTTTTTCACCCTTTGGGAGAATCAACTCATTAATTATAAAATCATGGCTTATTTTTGCTTCCCTGAACACAGGATTTTCAAAGACAAATTCTTCTGCAAGTTTTGAATCAGAAGTTTTCAGGACGCAAAAATCTGCTTTAGGAGCATCCCCTTCTTTTTTTGAAGGTTTTCCTGATTTGGGGGCTTTAGGTTTAATTTTCAAAGAATCGTCTCCAGCAGAGAAAGTCAGGGCAAAAAAGTTCTTTGGAAATTTATCCATTAGATTAATTATTTCTGTGCCCGACATTTCTTTTTCAATAGAATAATTCTTGACCCCCTGAAATTGCGATATTTTTTTAAATTCTAAAACGCCTTTCAAATCATTTGTTCCGATTATTGAGCCGGCAACTTTAGTTCTGCTGTTTCCGAGTTTTTCGCTCATTGTTCTTACAAGTTCATTGGCAAATTCAGCAGAAGTTTTGATAGTATACTTTCCGTTTGAATTTTTTGCCTCAATCAGCGCCCTATTTCTGAATTCTCCTTTGCTGAATTTTTGAAACTGCAGGTGCACAGATTCATCAATTCTGTTGTCAGCCGCTTTTTTTATGAAATTCATAATGTATTCTCTCTAGTTTCACTTATAAATTTTGTGTTCGCAACCTTTATAAATTTAGCACCCTTATTTTTGGCATGGATGAAAAGTATCTTAAAAATATTACCACAACAGCAATTTTAGTTGTTCTCTTAGTCCTCTCTTTTTTGCTGCTGAAACCTCTCCTTCTTTCAATAATTATGGGTATAATCCTTGCATTTGTCTTGTCCCCTGTTTATGACTGGTTTTACAAATATCTAAAATTAAAGAACCTCTCCGCTTCTCTGATAATTATTTTATTAATAATCCTGATAGTTCTTCCCCTCTGGTTCCTGACACCGATAATTGTAAATCAGTCAATAAAAATTTATATTGCTTCACAGCAGATAGATTTTATAACCCCTCTTAAGACTATTTTCCCATCGCTTTCCACAGATGCCTTTTCTTCAGAACTAGGCGCTGCTCTTTCCTCTTTTGTTACAAAGGTTATGAATTCTGTAACAAATTCTCTTTCCAAATTAATACTTAATTTTCCGACAATAGTTCTTCAGTTTTTGGTGGTTTTCTTTGTTTTGTTCTTTGTTCTGCGGGATAAAGAAAAGATTGTTGCATATATCCAAAGCCTTTTGCCTTTTTCAAAGGAAGTGGAAAAGAAATTATTTAAATCTTCAAGGGATATTACCCTGTCTGTTCTTTATGGGCAGGTTATCCTGGGAATTCTGGCCGGAATTATCGCAGGATTAGGATTTATCATATTCAGAATTCCGAATGCCTTAATTTTTACTTTAGTTGCAATTATATTGGGTATCCTTCCGATAGTTGGGACAGCGTTAATTTGGATTCCTGTAGCGGTTTATTTGCTGATTGCGGGAAACACCTTTGCGGCATTCGGTGTGATTCTTTTCGGTATAATATCTGCCACAATACCCTCCCTTCTGCAACCAATATTTGTTTCTAAAAGAACAAATATGAATACTTCCTTAATCCTGATAGGTATGATAGGCGGTTTGTTCTTGTTTGGAATTCTGGGAATAATAATTGGGCCCTTAATAATTGCTTATCTTTTTATTGTCCTTGAAATCTACAGAAATAAAAGTGTGCCCGGAGTTTTGATTCCTCCTGGAAAAGTTGATTAGATAAATATAAAAAGAATTTTTTCTAATATTGTATAATTAAAAAAGGAAGTGTAATATGGATCTAAAAATAAAATTTCTGAAATGGGCTACAGAGGTTCCTACTGCAATGATTGATAAAGAGACTGCTGAAAAAATAGGGATTCATTCCAAGGACAGAATTTCCATAAGGACTCTTACGAAATATCCAAGGGAAATGTCTATGCTTGTGGATAGTGTTGAAGGGATAGTTGGAAAAAACGAAATTGCTGTTTCTGAGAATATAAGTTCGCATATACATCTAAAGGAGGGGCAAAGGGTTGATGTGAATATTGCAGTGGTTCCGAAAAGCACCCTTTTTATAAAAAACAAACTTGACGGAAAGAGACTGTCTGACAAAGAAATACGGGAAATTGTCAGGGATATAACTAATAATTATCTTTCTCAGGCAGAAATTGCTTTATTCATTTCCTCTATGTATACAAAAGGAATGAATTTTAAGGAGACAATTTCTCTGACAAAAGCCATACTTGAATCAGGCGATATATTCAAGCTGAGAAAAAAATTTGTTGCTGACAAGCATTCTATTGGGGGGGTGCCTGGAAACAGAACAACGCCGATAGTGGTGTCAATCTGCGCTGTTGCCGGACTGACTATGCCAAAAACTTCGTCCAGAGCAATTACAAGTGCAGCAGGAACCGCAGATGTAATAGAAACAGTGGCAAGAGTGGAATTTACCGTCGACGAAGTAAAAAAAATAATCAGCAAAACAAATGCATGCATGATCTGGGGGGGAATGCTTGGCATGGTTCCTGCAGATTCTAAGATTATTGATACAGAAAAGACACTAAAGATTGATCCTGAAGCGCAGCTTCTTGCTTCGATTATGTCCAAGAAACTTTCTGTAGGAAGCGAATATATCCTGATAGATATTCCATATGGTGCTCATGCGAAAGTAGGAAAAACAAAAGCTATGAGGCTCAAGAGAAGATTTGAGAAGCTTGGGAAATATTTTAAGAGAGATTTAAAAGTTGTTTTGACTAACGGAGAACAGCCTGTAGGAAACGGGATTGGACCTGCACTGGAACTCATGGATATTTTAAACATTCTTAATCCGCGGAAAAAAGGCCCTCAGGATCTGGAGAGAAAATCTTTATTTCTGGCAGGAGAACTTCTGGAAATGACAGGGAAGGCAAAAGAGGGGAAAGGCGCTGACATGGCAAAAGAAATTCTGTGTTCAGGAAAAGCCCTTGATAAATTCAAGCAGATAATAAAAGCACAGGGGGGTAATTTAGGAAGATTGAGATATGCAAAGTTCAAGCAGGATATATTGGCGACTAGCACAGGGGAAATTACAGAAATTCACAACAAAAAAATAACTGCGCTGGCGAGGCTCGCAGGTTGCCCTGTTGATAAATCCTCTGGAATCTATCTTTATTTTCATAAGGGGCACAGGGTAAAAAAAGGCGGGAAGATAGCAACTATTTATGCGGACTCGCTGACAAGACTTCATTCTGCTGTCAATTTTTTTCATACCAAGAAACCAATTAAAATAAAATAATACAATTATATTTTTAAACTTCTTTAATCTGTTTTTTGCATGGAAACTTCTGATTCCCGAAGAAGGATAGCGGATTACATTAAGAAAAATCTTACAAAAGGGTATACCCTGGAATCTTTAAAGTGGGCATTGATTAATCAGGGGTATCCGAGAATGACAGTCGAAGTAGCTATTCAGCAGGCGAATAAAGAGCTTGCAGAAGAAGCACCAATACTCAAAGAAAAGCCCGTGATAAAATATGAAGTTTTTGACGAGGGAGACAGGCCTGTAAAGATTAAGCTAGCCTGGTGGAAGCGAATATTTGGGGGCTCTTTTCGTCTTTTTAGGCAATAACTTTTAAAACTAGGCATATTTCTTATTTTTAGAAAGAATAAAGTGAGCCTCCGACGCATAATGGTTGTGCACCGGTCTTGAGAACCGGGCCCTTTGGGCGACCAGGTTCGATTCCTGGCGGGGGCGTTCTTTAAAAGTATTTTTAAATTAAGTGTGCTTAATACCCCTATGAAAAAGAGAGGGTTCTTTATCTGGGGGGTTATTATTCTGATTGTATTTGGGATATTTTTGTATTCTTATTTAACAAAAGGATTTTTTTATTCTTTGATAAATTTTGATCAGCAGGGATTAATTTCTTTTCTTTCTTCTTTTAAAGGGATTTCATTTTTAGTTTATATTCTTTTAATTATCATAGGGATTATCTTTGCTCCGATTCACCCCTTTATATTTTATGTTTCAGGGGGTATCTTGTTTGGACCATATATTTCCTGGGTGCTTACAATGGTGGGTGTAACTATTGGCTCTTCAATTGCTTTTAAGATTTCACAAATTTATGGAAGAAGTTTTGTTGAGAGGCATATATCCAAAAAAAAGATAAAGAAATTTGATAAGGTTTCAGAGAAATATGGCCCTCTATCAATTTTTTTGTTAAGAGTAAATCCTCTAACCTCCACAGATGTCTGGAGTTATATTGCAGGATTGACAAAAATTAAATTTGGGAAATTTTTAATGTGGACGCTTTTGGGGGTGGCACCCGCAATCTTTATCCAGGTGTATCTTGGAAAAGAGATAGGTAAAAATCCGCTTTTATTTAAGATTTTTGCCGGAATAGCAATAGCTTATCTTATAATTTTATTAATAGGATTAATTTATTTCTTTTTAATAAAGAAGAGAAAGAACTAAAGTAATTTATTTATACCTTAATTTCATTAAAAGAAGATGGGGGAGAAGATTCTTAATTGGTTCAGGAAACACTGGTTCTTTATTCTGATTTTGCTGATTATTTTAGGATGGGCTTTTTATTCTTATTTCAATAAGGGAATCTTTTACCTTCTTGCCCACCAGGATATTAATTCTGTAGTTAATTTTGTAAACTCCTTCGGATGGCTTGCGGTTTTTGTTTTTATTCTGCTGGTTATTCTCGAGGTTGTTTTGGCACCAATTCCCCCTTTTGTTTTGTATGTTGCAGGCGGAATTTTATTTGGTGCTTTTTTTGGGGGAATTCTGACTCTGTTTGGAAATGTAGTGGGTTCTGTTCTGGCATTTATGATGGCACGAAAATATGGGAGAGAATTAGTTGAGAAGAAAATGAAACCCCTTACCCGGGAAAAATTTGATAAATTTTCTAAAAAGTATGGGGGTTTTGCAATCTTCTTCCTGCGTCTTAATCCTTTCACAACCTCTGATATTTTCAGTTATCTGGCTGGGCTTACAGAAATGAGATTGCGGAGTTTAATCTTTGGAACTACTTTTGGGCTGATTCCGTTAATTTTTATACAGACTTATCTTGGGGATTATCTTATAAGGGATAATCCGTTCTTGTTTCATCTTTTTATAATAGTTAGCCTGGTTTATCTGGCTTTATTTTTGTATGGGTTATGGTTTTTATTTCGAAAAAGGAAAGTCAATAGTGCATAATATATTTTGCAATATATCTTTTCTAAAATATACATCCTGATTATTATTTTTGAATATATCCTTCAGCGCTAACTAGAATAACAGACTTGTCTTCTCTAAAATTAATTAACCAAATAGGGAAGACAAGCCTTCTGCTGCAGCTTCTCTTTTTTCTTCCTTGGGTGTTTCAGTTTTCTTTTCTTCCTTGTGTGCTTCAGAAACTCCTGAAGGAGCAGCAACTAAACTTGCATTTTCAAGTTCTTTTGCTATGTCAACACCTTTTAAACTGGCGACCAGAGATTTGACTTTTGATTCTTCAACTTCTGCGCCGGCAGCTGCAACAATTTTTTTTATTCCTTCCTCGTCAACGTTCTTTCCGAGTTTGTGCAGCAAAAGTGCCGCATATATATATTCCATTTTATTTATTTTCCTCCTCTGATTTTTCTTCAGAAGCCTGAGTTTCAGCTGTTCTTAGCTGTGTTAATGCTTTTTCATATCTTCCCGCCTTTCCTATTAAAAATCTAACTGTCTCTTCAGTTGTATATCCAATCTCAGTACTGAAAGGAATTGCTTTTCCATAAGCGGTTTTCAGTTCTTTTAGGGTTTTTTCTCTGTCAATTTTCAGTTCAGAATAGAATTTTCCTTCTTCATTATCAAAAGCGCAGAGTGGAACAAACCCTATCGAAAAAGGCTTTATATCCAATTTATTCATAATATCTGCTGCATTTTGAGAGATTTTTTCTCCTTTTTTAGCAATTGTTTTTGGTTCTTTGATGCTTATTTTTCCTTTTTCTATCTGAATCTGGATGCCGAGAGCACCTAATTCGCTTATTGCAGGGCCAGGAACCAAATCAGTGAGCCCTGCCTGGACTTCAATGTCTTCTGGAGCTTCTTGCCCTGGCTTTGCCCTTGCAGGAGTTTTATTATTAAGCAGTTCTGCTGCTAGTTCAAATGCATCCAAATCAGAGAACAAAATCGCCACGCTGTCTTTAATCTGCTCACCGAGTTTCTTGACTGTCTCTTTTTCAGATGCTTCAAAAGCCATGGATATCATATTTTTCTTCGGGACTTTGACAACTGCCTTGTTTCTCAGTTTTTTGCTGATTTCCTGAAATTGCGAGGCAGGCAGATTTTTTATGGATGCAATCAGGATTGTTCTTTTAGTTTCAATTAATTTTTTTAAATCCTCTACTGATTTTATGTTCTTTTTGTTTGGTTTTCTCTTTGAGGTTGGTTTTTTGGATTTCATCTTTTGCCCGCTTTTTTTAATTTTTGAAATTCTTTATGGCTTATTAGTTTCTTATTAATAATT
>Ga0315548_1004006_pt1 | contig 10773 bp, 12 predicted proteins | sample SalMarSW160110MG_2_FD_202540 | JGI IMG/M metagenome (GOLD analysis project Ga0315548, IMG submission 202540) | Salt marsh sediment microbial communities from the Plum Island Ecosystem LTER, Massachusetts, United States - Salt Marsh Sediment SW1601-110 ... | reverse complement strand
CATGATGCCTCCTGAATAAAAAAAGGGGTTACGTGCTTTACACATAACCCCCTCTAGGTTATATCCCTCATTGTATTTACCCTGGCGGGGCGGCGAGGGATCTCCGCCTTTCGGTGATCAGCCTAGCCAGGGCAATCTGGCTGTGCCATGAACAGCCTTATTTGTGTTGACTTTTTTATGTGCTATTATATAAAAGTAAGTAAGTTGTCGGATCAATCTTGATCCGGGTTTGGAGCCCCTGTTTGGTCCTTGGCCTTCACAGGGGCTTCTTTTTTTTCCCTTTTTTGGTACTCTATAATAGCTGCCCTCATTCTACGAAGTTCATGATCGGTTTCCATAATATCAACAAGATCTTCAGCTGGCAATTTATCGAAGCTTGTAGATCGAACCAATTCAATATTCTTTTCAATTTCCTCTAGGGCCATTGAATGATCTTGCATCCGCTTTATATCACGATACGCCGTCCGGAGTTCGTAGAGAAATGAACAATCACACCCGAAAAACTCATTTAAGACACTGTAAGCGCCGTCTAAAGACTTGCGGATTATCATTGCATAATCTGAAACGATCATGCCAAGCTCTTCTCCTTTGCGCACTAGTGCTTCACTTCCACCATGAAGATTCTCATAAAACCCAAGGGCACTAATAGCATGCCCAAGGGCATCCAGTCTGAGCGCGATCACGGTAAATGAGGGGCAGGTTTTCAAGCTAAATGATGTTGAAAGGGATTGGAGCTGACCGGACGGAGATCAGCTCCGGTTATGAGTTTATCTTAAAAGGTACAATTAGAAGTCGTCATCGATTTGGTCATCGTTTAGACAAGATTTATCATCTTCATAGTTCATGATAATGTCCATGAACTCATTGCAGTATTGGTCCCACAGGGCACTTTCCAATCGTGATATTCTATCGCAGATTTCAAAAGCCAGTTGGATTTGTTCTTTTTGATCCATGAGCATTTCCTTTCTCAATTTTTTCTTTTTTTAGCACTCGCCCGGTATGGCGAGAACACCTCAAAGAAGAGTTTTTCATCCAGTTGTGGCAGCTGTTTTTCAGCCGCAGCGGCCAGCAAATCGGCGGCCATGGTGTTTAGCACTCTCAAGTTTCCTGCTGCGTGATCAGCCAGGGTTTGTTTCAGTGTTTGGGTCAGCAAGTGTTCAGCCCCAGCGTGTTTAAGGTTGTGTTCGAGCAACTCGAGCAGGATTTTGGGGGGATACGGCTGAATATTGAGCCGCAGTCTCATGCGGGTACCCAGAGAGGTGAGCTGGGGCGTTCTAAACCGCTGGGGCAGTCTCATGTCACCGCACAGCACGGAAGTGAGAAGGGATTTGGAGTCAAAGTGATCGCTTTGCAGCAGTCGGATTTCATTGAGGCAGACGCTGAGCACTTCCTGGGCTTCATCAATGAGCAACACGGGTTTGTAAAGGGTGTTTTTCACATGATCCCGCCAGCGTTGTCTGAGCGCTTTAAAGCCGCCGTAGCGATTGGCCGGTGACAGGTTGACCCCGAACAGGTCACCCATTTCACGGTAAAAGTCGGCCACAGAGCTTTGGGGTCTTTGCATGACGCCAACCTTAACATCGCCGAGGCTTTCCAGGCGATGATCCAATATCTGGAGGATTTTTGATTTGCCAAGTCCCGGTTCTGCACAAATCAGTGCAAAGCCTCCGGTTTTGACAAGATTTTCCATACGAAAGGCAAAACTGTCCATTTCCGGGGTAACCCAAAGTGCTTCAACCGGGATATCGGGTAAAAACGGATTGTATTTGAGCCCGTAGAGGGTAAGAAGTGTTTTATTGTTCATCGTTGGTGTCCTTTTCATCATTTTTAGGAAGATAGGCCGGCGGTAATCCGCTTGCAGCATAGTCAGAGAGGATCTTTCGCAAAAGCGGCGGAATGGGATTATCTATATCTTTATTTACCGGCAATGGCGCAGGCAGATTTCGAGGCTTTCGGAGGCCGTCTGCATTTTTGTATTTGTCCTGGGGATATATCTTGGCCAACAAATTGCCAGTGTTTCTATCCACCAAAAAAGCATGGGACAGATCCCAGCTTTGATACCGCACCCATAGATGCTGTATATGTCCAAAACGCGAAGGCACCTCGAAGCGAACTCCGGCGATTTGGACCGTACCGTCACTTTTTCTCTGTGACCGGCGCTGCTGTATGGTAAAGCAAAACTGCAACTTTTCCGTGTCACAGCAGGGCCGCCCCACATCGGGGCTTTCAAGCAGGCGATTTAGCGGAGTCGTGCGGATTTCCCGGTGAACTGATCGGTTGTATTCCATCTCCGCCCAGGCCAGGGTCGCATGATTTAAAAAATCCAGGGTTAGCGGATCCACATGGGTGACCATTTTCATCAGTCGCCCTTCCAACTGCGCCCAGAAATTTTCCTGCTTGCCGTTTTGATAGGCGCTGTAGGGTAAGGTGAGATCGTGTTGAATCGAAAGGTTTTTCAAACCGTTTTCAGTCTCGTGGGCGATCATGGCGGCGCCATTGTCAGTCATTAATGCCCGGGGAAGCCCGCGTTTCAAAAAGGCCTGTTTTAACCCGTGGAACAGGTTTTCAGCGGTCTCATTCAAATACCACTGGATGTGACAGCAAAGACGGCTAAAATCATCCATAACGCACAGTACTACTGGTGTGTGCCATCTGCCGGCGCTATCCACTGTCCGCCTGTGGGCCTGATGAAAATCCAGATGCCACAGACCATGGCAATGGGATGCTTCAAAACTGCGAACTTCACGCTGCTCCAAACGTTGGTTTGCTTTTCGCCTGCCTTGGGTTTGGTTGGCATGTGCGGCTTTGCGCCGATACCAACCACGGGCTTTCATTGCCCGGCGCACCGTGGCATAGGAAGGGGCTTTTCCCAGTTGCGGCTGCTCTTTGGTTAAGGCTTCCAGGTTGTCGGCATGAAGCTGGTAGCTGAAGTGAGGAAAAAGGCCATATTGTTCGGCCAGCATGTCTATCAACGGCCCGGTCATTACCGTCGATGTTCCGGCATCACTACGCAGCTTGCGTCCCAGGGCACCGACCGGATCGTCACTGTTTAGCGCTTTGTAGTACCACCGCTCGATGGTCGATACGCCAAAATAGGTCCACTTGCCGGTGATGGGATGGCACCAACGCTTGGCTGCCAGTTTTTCAACCTGTTCTTTGAGTTGTCCTTTGTCCGGTGGGCGAGCCAATAGCCCGCCGATTACCGAAAATCGAAAATACGCCCAATCTTTTAACCCGCGATCATCTTTTTTGTTCATTTTGGCGGCTCCTTTCTTTGATGTCTACCTGGAACCGCCTGTTATCAGCATGGGGCTACAGAAAAAAGTCCCCATCTTTTGCGGGAACTGTTTTCGGCTTCAAAAACCGTGAACAAGTTGAATTCGCCAAAAATTTCAGACATACAATCAGGCCTTGTTGCAGATCCGGGACCTGTTTCAAAAAAACAGCCAATAAACTGCCCGGAAGTCGTTTGTCGTCCAACTTCGGATTCACCAGGCCCCGCAAGGATTTCCACTGGGCAGATGATGGAAACACCTGACGAAAATAGGCTATCCACCGGCATATGGTTTTGTGATCAATATCAAACATCCGCTGCAGTCTATATATGCTTGCCCCTTTCGGCCGCTGCTGGTGAAGCGCCATTACAACAACAATCACACAGCTCCAGTAGACCCGGCGGCCCATAAAAAGACAGGAAGTCGGCAAGGTTCTACGGCGACAATCTTCGGCAGAACAGCAAAGGCCGTGGCGTATCATATATTCGTCGGGAAGGGTATTCGGGCCGCCCCGCGGTTTTCGGGTGTACCTGGCAAAATGCAGGACTGAACCGCAATGGGGGCATCTGAGTTTGCGGCACTGTTCGGCAAGATCTAAATCAATCAGGTAAAGCAGATAAAAAAGATTGGCATCGGAAAGCAGTTTTGATATCATGACTCCTGTCTTTGCTAAAGGTATTTACAAAGGCAGGAGTCCCCGGGAAACTCGCAAGGTATTCGAGGGGACTCCATCTCTATCCCTCTCTTACCTTGCAGAAAAAACTATGTTTTTCCATCAATTATTTTGCTCAATCTCACCAATACGAACTCCATGCAGTTACAGGTAAAACAATGGCAAGTTTAAGATGCTTATCATGACCACCGTTCAAGACGACTACTGGTCTTCTCTTTTTGATCTCATTGCCAATAGTTGGATCAAGATTTACCCAATAGATTTCACCGGCTTTCAAAATCTTCTCCTTCTATCGACTCAAAAAGGTTCTCATACGGCGCTTTCCCAATCATTTTCATGGCCGCAATCCTTTTTTGTTCCCGAAGTCTTTTGCGGTCTTGCTTCACCTTGGCATTGATGGCTTCTCGCATATACTCGCTTAGGCTTTTATAGTGCAAATCCTTGTAGACCTTCTTGACGAATTCATAGTCTTTTGGGTCAACCTGGATCTTGGTTTGAATAAACATATTATCCCTCCCACCCTAATCGATCGTAAACAAAATGGGGGAAATATATTATTTCCTAAAATGAGATATAAAATTTATAAAAAGATCCCTTTTGTTTACCTTTTAGGAAAGCCGATGACACCCCATCTTCTTCGTTATCAAGGACTCGCAGTAGAGGACTACGGCTTCATCCTTGATGCCTTGAATCTGAACTATCCTCGACTTTCGCTCATTTAGGGTCCCATATTTTTTATCTTTATGGTGCCATAAATATGGCCCTATTGTCAAGATATAAAATAGGTCTATTATATGGGGATATAAAAAGGGGCAGACAGAATGTGAATGGGGGTCGGTTTTCTATAACCTATTGTCTTAATTAAATAACTAATGGGTGTTCAGGCGGTTTTTAACCTTAAACGAACATGGATTATTTCTTTGACAAGTGAGCGTATTTAACCGGGGCCATTTAACCAACGCCGAGCGAACTAAATTTCTTGTTGAACAAAATCCGGAAACATGAGTACCCGGTTCACTTCTTTTTTAGAATAAACAAACGGCTCCAGATCTTTTGCCAGGCGACTGAAATCCAGTTGGGCGCACCGCAAAAGCAATCTGTTTCGCAGCTCTTTTTTATTTCGTATTGACATTTTTCGAGTCAAATAATCAAAATTCACACCGGATTTTCCCAGCAGGAAAACAACATCAAAAAAGTCACGGCCCATGGGTCGTTTTCGGCTAAAAATACAATAAATTTTCTGTGCTGCCAGGATGTCGGCGGGCACGATGTTTATTCGAGAAAACACATCGAATTTGTTAAGGATAAATTTATCCGGGTTATATTGAACTTCCTGTGGTTCAGTATCTATCTGGATCAGCAGTTTTTCATCCCGATGGCCGGATATGCCGCTGGAGGTTAGAGGTTGTGGGATGACAAGTTTGTTCCCTGGTTCAGCGAAGTGGTTAGACAGAGTGTTAAGAATGTGGTTAAAAGAAGCCTTCTAAAAAAAGAGAGAAGGCAATTTTGAATGTTTAATTTTTAGTTTTAAATTGGAAGGAGCAGATTTTGAGCAAAAAAAATATTATAAAAGACAGAAGTTATCAATTTGCGCTTAATATTATCCAGTTGTATTTAGATATACGAAAGCAAAAAGAATTCGTTTTATCTAAACAGTTACTGAAGTCTGCCACAAGCATCGGTGCGAACGTTGAAGAAGCGTCAGCCGGCCAAAGTCGTAAAGATTTTATAGCAAAGATGGCAATTGCTTCAAAAGAAGCAAGAGAGACCAACTACTGGCTCCGATTATACCGGGACAGCAATCTATGCAAAGGAATTGATTTCTCAAGTTTTATCCAAGAAAGCGAAGAAATCATAAAAATACTTACGTCAATTGTAAAAACCAGCCAAAAAACCTCTTGATTCAAAATTCGGATGTAAAAACCACCAAAAAACCTCTTAATTCAAAATTTAGCATTCAAAATTAAAAATTGACTTCAAAAATCATCTTTTTCATATGGCTTCTCGGCATTACGTTTATCTCCCTTGTGGATTATTCATCCGCGAGCTGCCTAAATTTACCCAAAGGGTTTGGTACGGGTTTCTGGCTGCACCTTATGGGTTATTTTATTGCAGGAGCGCTGTATTTTCTTGCCTTTGAGAAAAAAGGTCAAAAGGTTATCATCATCACCTTCATTGCCCTGTTCTTGATGGGTGTTTTGTTCGAGATCGTTCAAATCCATGTCCCCAACAGGAGTTTTAATCCAAAAGACATTGCCGCAAACGGCCTGGGCCTTGCCGGGATCTATTTGTGCCATCGGGGGTTAAAGGGATTGAGAAGGTAGGTTTCAGGTGTCAGGTTTCAGGTGTCAGAGGTCGGTAAGGGCAAGAAGGTGAGAAGATTGAAAAAGCAGAAGATGAGAAAAGCAGAAGATCGGAATGAACAGGAAGAAGGATATAAAGCACTTTCGTGATCTTGAAGTTTACAGGCGGGCTTTTGATGCAGCGATGAGCATATTTCAGCTGACCAAAGAATTTCCTGCAGAGGAGAAATATTCATTAGTGGACCAGATCAGAAGAGCTTCTCGTTCTGTTTGTTCAAACACCTCTGAGGCCTGGAGAAAAAGGCGGTATATTGCAGTATTCAAAAACAAAATAACGGATTCCATGCAAGAAGCATCAGAAACACAATGCTGGTTGGAGTTCAGTCTTGCTTGTAAATATATAGATCAAGACACTTTTGACAAACTCGATGACGAATATGAGCAGATCATAGCAATGCTAAATTCCATGGAAAGAAATGCTGAAAAGTTCTGTTTTTAATCGCCTTATGATCTCATCTTCTGACCTTCTGCTTTTCTGATCTTCTGAACTTCTTAACTTCCTGAACTAACATCAATTTGAGATAGGGTGGTAATGGATATACCCACTACATCACCAAAAGATTACCCCTTGTTATCTTGATTAAACAGAATAGAATGCATCACTGGACAAAAAGATCTCCCTATTGTTGCATAAATCACACGTCGAGCATCGATAAAAATATTATTATTCAAGGGGTTGGGCTGTTTCCGAATCATTTGCTGGATTTTTCAAAGGGTCCATTTCTCAAAGGGCGTTAAATTCGCCGTGTTATTTACCCGTTGGGAAAGCCGATAATACCGCATCTCCTTTGTTGTCATAGGTTTGCGGTAGACGAACTACAGCTTCACCCATGACGCCTTGGATCTGCGTCATTCTCGACTTTTGCAACGTTAGGGTGTTCCCATGATGTACTCGTATGACTCCATCGCCAACCCTCTGACCACGGAATGGAAATAAAATGACATGGAAAGACGAAAATTCACGCGATTTCAAACCCGGGATGATGCCTTTGCAGCGCTTCGAGGAGATTTCAGCAAAGTTGGTAAAATCTACGATATCAGCCTGAACGGACTGGCTTTCAGATACCTGGCTGAAGAGATGTCCAAGGAGGTGTACACTCAGGTGGATGTTTTTTTGTCCAAAAACGGATTCCATCTGTCCGGTGTTCCCTGTACGGTGGTTTATGATGAAAAGGAATTAATATCCAACTCAAATACGGTTTCGCCATATCGATGCGGTTTGAAGTTCAAGCCGCTTAAACAGGATGTTCATAATAAACTGGAATTTTTTCTTAATAACTACACAACCGGTGAAGCATAGAATTAGCCACAGACGAATATATATCAGACAGGATTAACAGGAGTTATGTGTTACTTCACCAGATTCCAGAAGAATCTGCTGAAAAGCAATTCGCCTTTGGCGAAAAAAGAAAAAATCTTGAAGATCTTGGAAATCCTGTCAAAAGGAAAATTTTTCAATAATTTAAATGGCAAAACCTGTTCGACATAATTTTGTGATCGGATTGATCGATTTTTTGCTGCTCAATATTGCGTTGGTCAGCGTACATCTGATCAAACGGGGCAGCCTTGAACTTTCGGCCCTCTATATCAAGCTGTTTGTTGTTTTTTATCTTGTGTGGCTGGGGACGTCTTTGGCCATGAAAAAGTTCAAACAAATTGCCGGAAGAACGTTCTTTGAAGCCCTTGTGCTGATCGTAAAATCGAATATTGTTATGGTTTACCTGGTCTCCTTTTTTATTGTTCTGTGGGCCCATCTGACCGCCGTATCCAGGATGCAGACCTTTGGCGTTTGCTGTGCTTTATTTCTACTGGAACTTCTCAGTCTTTTGCTGGGTTACATTATTTTTAAAAGCAAATTTACAGAGAACCGGATATCGAGTCAAAACCAGACAGCACCGGCATCCACCTACTACCCGTTGATATTTATTGATGTTGTGTTGCTGATGACAATTTTTCTTGCGGTTAACTACATCAAACAAGACAGTTTTTCTTTGCCCTTTAGGTACGACCAGATTATTCTTGTTTTATACGCCCTGTTGTTTGTCAGCTCTTTTCTGGTCAAAAAATATGACAAGAAAAACTTTGACAGCACTTATCTAAAGGCCGTCACGCCCTGTATCAAGGCAACCATGATCATCTGCGGCAGCCTTGCGGTGATGGTATTCGCCTTGCGGCTTTTTTATTACTCCAGGCTTCATCTGTTCGGTACCTTTGCCATTTTGTTCGTTATCGAATTGGTGGTTTACTATGTGTACTATGTTTACAGAAAATACGGCAGGCTCGATAAAGACATTGAAACCGCCGACGAGGTAACGGCGGCACTTAATGTTGAAGATCAGGACAGGCATCTGCCTGAAGAGCGTGATGTCGCCCCTCTTGCAGAGCCTGTTGAGATAAAACTAAAACATGCGCTGGAATTTTTCAGTGAAACGCTATTTGATTTCATAAAGAGAAATATAGATCTTTCGGCAATAGAGCGGAAGAGCACAGCTATTTTAAGTACCGGTGAGATAGAAGATGTTCAAAACCTCGATGAAAACCGCCACAAGCTTTTCATCAACCTTCACAAAACCAATGATGTGAGATGGTTCAACAGATATTTTCTTGAGATATACGGCCATCTGAAAACCAGGGGGTATTTTGTGGGCAAGGTCCACACCACCACGACCCGTAAAAAGTATTATCAGGCCAAGTATCCCGGATATATTGCACCGCTGTTCTATTATACAAATTTTGTCTGGTGCAGGGTATTTCCCAAACTTCCTTATATCAAGAAGATATACTTTACCTTTACCAGGGGTCGAAACCGGATGGTGTCAAAGGCTGAAATATTCGGCCGGCTCTGTTTTTGCGGGTTCAAAATCATCGATGCGCTTGAAATCGAGAATTGCCTGTTTTTTATTGCACAAAAGGTAAGACAGCCCTCTTTAAATAAAAATCCCTCGTATGGCCCCATCGTACGGTTAAGGCGAGCCGGATTTAACGGAAGCTTGATCACCGTGTACAAGTTCAGAACCATGTATGCCTATTCAGAATTTTTACAGGAGTATATTTATCAGAAAAACAAACTGGAAAAAGGCGGAAAATTTAGAGACGATTTTCGGATAACCGACTGGGGCAAATTTATGCGGGCCACATGGCTGGACGAACTTCCCATGATCTACAACTGGCTGAAAGGGGATCTTAAACTGTTCGGGGTGCGCCCGTTGAGCAAACAGTATCTCAACCTGTACACGAAAGAGCTTCAGGAATTGAGGAAAAAGGTTATGCCGGGGCTTATTCCGCCGTTTTATGCGGATCTGCCCGAGACTTTTCAGGAAATAATGGAGTCTGAACTGCGATACATCCAGGCGTATCTTAAAGCACCCATGAAAACACAAGCCAAGTATACGTGGAAATCGAGTAAAAATATCCTTTTAAACGGGGCGAGGAGTCATTAAAGATTGACGATTGACGATTGACGATTGGGGAACCCAGAATTCAAAATTTAAAACTTAAAATTCAGTACTCGTTACTTGTTGCTGAACCTATGAAGCTATGAACGATCAGCGTCTATTTTATCAATTTATACCGGTTGAGCATCGCAGAGAAATTGAACTGCTGCTTTTGTGCGCACGGCCGCGTCCGGATGCTGCAACTGAAAAAGAGATAGGGTCTTTTGCCAATGAAGCCATTGACTGGGAATATCTTGCGGAAACAGCCTTTTCACACAAGCTCCACCTTCTTTTGTACCGGAGCTTAAAAAACGCGTGTCCGGAGTTTGTTCCCCATGCAACCCTGAAAAAGCTTGAACGCGAGTACGCAACCAACTCCATGCGAAGCCTTGTTTTTTTCGGAAAGCTGACTTCTATTTTAAAGCTTCTGGAAGAAGATGGTATACCGGCGATACCGTTTAAAGGACCTGTTCTGGCGGAAATGGTCTATGGAGACCTTGCCTTGCGACAGTTCGGAGATTTGGACATATTGGTCGACAGAAAAAGTGTTCTCAAAGCGATTAAAATCTTCGAGGATCATGGATTCCAACTTGAAATCAATTTAAATCAAAAACAGCTGTTGGCTTATGCGGCCAAAAAGAACAGCATTGGTTTAATCAGCACCATCAGCGGCCTGACCGTGGATCTTCACTGGGAGATGTCGGGAAGCTATACGTTTTATCCCCTGCTCTTAAACCGAATGGAAAAGAATCTTGTCCATACCTCCGTTGCAGGTCAAAACGTCCGCCGGCCCTGTACGGAAGATCTGCTGGTTTACCTGTGTCTCCACGGGGCCAGGGATTTCTGGGAAACCATGGAATCCTTGAGCAGCCTTGTCGGCCTGATTCAGTCACATAAAGGATTGGATTGGATGCGGGTAGGAGAGTTGGCCAGAAAAATGCGCTGTGAAAGAATTCTTCATTTAGGCCTTTTCCTGGCATGGGATCTTTTTGATGTTGAGCTACCTGAAGATGTGATGAAACGTGTAA
>Ga0315548_1003999_pt1 | contig 10782 bp, 10 predicted proteins | sample SalMarSW160110MG_2_FD_202540 | JGI IMG/M metagenome (GOLD analysis project Ga0315548, IMG submission 202540) | Salt marsh sediment microbial communities from the Plum Island Ecosystem LTER, Massachusetts, United States - Salt Marsh Sediment SW1601-110 ... | reverse complement strand
AAGGTCTTACGAATTCAATTTTCCTTTTGAGCCGAAAAGCGACAGAAGCTGCATCATATAGGCAACCTGCATCTGTCCTAACGGCAGACGTTTTTCTGCTGAGTTTACCCTTAAACACACAAAATAATTCCCTCAATCAAAAAATGTATATAGACCTGCCAAGTTTTTCTTGACATCAGAAAGACTTTCTGTAATGTAAATAAATTGTTTTATGTTTAGTCAAAGCATAGTTCATTATTTTTGCCTTTTTGAAGGAGAATTAGTTATGTCTAAAAAATTATATCTTTACATCTCTTTTGTTTTGGTGCTGTGTCTGGCTTTACCAGCGTCAGCCGAAGAAACCATACTCGCCAGCTATGAGAAGTCTGAGGTTGGCGACCTTACAGCAAAGGTAAACAATGAGGAGGCCAACCCCTCCATGGTGGTCGCGTGGCCTATGTTACAGGGTACAGATGCAAATTCATACGACCCAGACTTTGGACCAGGCCTGACCGTACCAGCTGCAACCGACGGCGAGTACGTTCTTGGCTTTAACTGGACTAAAGAATCAGACGGCAGGGTTGATATAGAACACGAATGGTCCAGCTCTACCTTTGATTTAGTCAAAAACGAGAAAATCCTAATTGATGTCTACATTGTCGGACCTAACGGCGTACCAAACTCCATCGATTTGTGGGATGAAGATTTGGCCTGGTTCCATGGACGATGCTCTATAGTAACTGACAAGTGGTTTACGGTTGCGTTTGACCTTGATGAGGTTCAGGATTCGGGTACTCGCAAAAAAGACCACTCCAAGATTACAACAATCTATTTCGAGGGTGTAAAGACAAAAGATGGAAAAGTATTCTTTGACAACCTCAGACTGTGGCGACCATCCGATACAAAACCTGACAGCCCCAAGAAAGATGATATAACGACAATAAGGAACTAGGTAAAAAAGCTTGGCTGGGTTATAAAGAAAATATCTGAATCAAGCTGTGTAATCTATCCCCGCGCTTATACTAACGGTTCTCGATAGTACTAAGGATATTCGTTCTCTGATGTGATTTAAACAGTGTAGTCTGTTGTGATGCTTTGATTATTTTTCCGTGTATGTCGGTATTATCCATCGGCCCTGTAAAAAGCTTGGCCCTTTTTCCCCATGAATATACGGGAACTTTTGTTGCGGTATGGTTTTTCGAAGACCAGCTAACCTCCGGCAGGTTTCCTTTGCCGTTGCTTTTTATGATTTTGAGCCCTCCTGTTTCATGGTCTGCGGTAACAATCAGCAGGGTGTCATCTCGCTGCTTTGCCCAGTTAATTATTATTTGTACTGCGTTTGCAAACTCTACAGTTTCGCCTATCACATTGGCAAGATTGTTATCGTGTCCTGCCCAGTCAATTTTTCCGCCTTCAATCATAATGAAGAACCCGTCCGGGTCGTTATCGAGAATCGCAAGGGCGGTTTCGGTCATCTGCGACAGGTGCGGCAAATCTCCTTTCCATTCTGTTTCGTATGGTATATCTTCGCCGAACTGGCCTGAAACCATTGATACCTGTTCGGTATTTAACTCCTGCAATTCAGCTAAATTATTTACAACGATATAGCCGGCATCTTTCGCGGCCAGTGGTGTCATTCCCTTTGCACCGGCTCCGAACAATACGTTTGGTTTTGTCTGCGTAAGATAATCTTCGGCGATGTGAGCATAATTATATCGGCTGGGTTCATGTGCGGCAAATGCAGCAGGGGTGGCGTGTGTGATGGGTGTTGTGGTAACCAGGCCGACAGCTTTACCTTTTTGTTTGAAATATTCCAGTAATGTTTGCAGCTCCGAACCATCTCCGGGGATTTGCAAGCTCAGGACTTTGTCATTAACCTTTTGTCCTGTGGCCATTGCTGTCCCTGAAGCTGCTGAATCAGTTATGGCAGAATTGGCGGAATGTGTGGTCATAGTTGTCCTATATGGGAAGCTTTCAAAGCAAAGTGTGCCTTCTTCGCCATTTGCATATATTGCCGCAGCCCGGACATGCTCGAAGCCCATTCCATCGCCGATACAGAGAATTATGTTCTTCGGTGAAGTTGCACAACCTGAGACGACAGCTAATAAAACAAACAGTGATACTATTATGAGGTTCTTTACTCTTGCCATCTTTTAAATCCTATCCAGCAAAGTTAAAAATCTTATATCCGGAATAAGGGTAACTATTACAACATATATTTAGTCCGCTTACAAGAATTCGTTTTGTTCAGGTTTTTTTTGTTGCATAAAAGCGGGCAAATGGATATGATGCCTGCGATGTAATACTACTGTATCACGGGCTTCCAGCCCGTGACAGCACGGCCAAGATGGCCGTGTTACTATAAAAATGACCGATGTAACCTTAATTACCGGCGATGGCATTGGGCCTGAAATTGCAGAAGCTACACGCAGGTGTGTCGATGCCACCGGTGCAGGCATAAAATGGGAAGTAGCCGAAGCAGGCACAGAAGTAATGGAACGGCTGGGGACGCCACTGCCGGAGGCCACTATCGAATCAATTAAGAAAAATGGCGTAGCACTAAAAGCACCTGTTACTACGCCGGTGGGGAAGGGCTACAGAAGTATAAATGTGCATCTTCGTCAGATGCTCGATTTATATGTGTGTCTTCGGCCGTGCAAAAGCTATAAGGGAGTGCGAAGCAGATATACTGATATCGACCTTGTGGTTGTGCGTGAAAATACCGAAGACCTTTATGCAGGAATCGAATATCAAAAAGGAAAAGACGACACGGCTGAGATTATCAACTGGATAAATGCTCACAGCGAACGAAAGATAAGCAAAGATTCCGGCATAAGTATAAAGCCAATCTCCGTCAAGGCAACGCAGCGCATAGTTGGTTTTGCATTTGACTACGCCCGTAAAATTGGACGCAAAAAGGTGACGAGCGTTCATAAAGCCAATATTATGAAATTCTCAGATGGGCTATGGCTTGAGGTAAGCAGGGATGTTGCAAAGCAATATACCGATATCGAATTCGAGGACCGCATCGTTGACAATATGTGCATGCAGCTGATTCAAAAGCCGGAGCTTTACGATGTAATCGTTCTGCCGAATCTTTATGGAGATATAATAAGTGATTTGTGTGCAGGCCTGATCGGCGGACTGGGCGTAGCACCCGGTGCAAATATCGGTGACAAAGCAGCCATCTTCGAAGCAACTCACGGCAGTGCACCAAAATACAAAGGCCAAAATAAAGTCAATCCCACCGCCCTGATACTAAGCGGGGTGATGATGCTAAGACACATAGGTAAATCCGCCGAGGCAGATAAATTAGAGGCGGCGGTAGCTGCAGTAATAACTGAAGGTAAAAGTGTAACATACGATTTGAAAGAAGAGCGCGACGACCCGACAGCCGTCGGTACAAGCGAAATGGCCGACGCCATTATAAAGAAGATAAAAAGCTAACCCTCATTTGCATCCGGCATATAACAGTTCCACTTTATATTTAATAACTCTCTGGAAATAAGGTCATTTCCCAATACTGGTGAATTTTGCCCATCATATCTATAAAGTCGTCGTGGTTCATCGGCTTCATTATGTAACCGGCAGCACCCAGATTAAAAGTTTCAACTCTATCCTGTTCGGCCTTCGATGTAGTCAGTATTACCACGGGAATCCCTTTTAGCTGGTCATCAGCTTTTGCTATCTTCATAAATTCAACGCCGCCCATCTTTGGCATATTCAAATCAAGAAGAATAACCTGTGGTCTAGGATTATCCTTATTACGCAGGTGTTCAAGTGCCTCTTCACCATTGGTTACAGTAACCAAATTGTTTTTAATACGAAGATACTTAAATGCTTTTTTAACAGCCATTGCATCTACGGTATCATCTTCAACCAATAATACCGGCTTGATACCCTGCTGTACTATATTTCTGTTCTTTTCTTCGCTACTATCGACAGTTTCAACTTCAACTAACAATGTCGGATTAGAATCCTGCTGTGACATATTCTTGTTCCTTTCTTCGCTCTTGGGAAGTTTGAAAAAGAAGGTGCCTCCCAAACCAAGTATTTATTCTACCCATACCAAGCCGCTGTGCATTTCAAAAATTATCTCAATAATCATCAGGAAATAATGTCATCTCCCAATACTGGTGAATTATGTCCATCATTTCTATAAAGTCCTCGTGTTCCATAGGCTTCATCATGTAGCCGGCAGCACCCAAGTTGAAAGTTATGACTCTATCCTGTTCAGCCTTGGATGTAGTCAGTATTACCACAGGAATCCTTTTTAGCTGGTCATCCGCTTTTGCAATCTTCATAAATTCGACGCCACCCATCTTCGGCATATTCAAATCAAGAAGAATAATCTGTGGTTTAGGATTATCCTTGTTACGCAGATATTCAAGTGCCTCTTCACCATTTCCTACAATAAACAAATTGTTCTTAATATGAAGATACTTAAATGCTTTTTTAACCGCCATTGCATCTATGGTATCATCTTCAACCAATAATACCGGCTTGATACCCAGCTTTGGCATATCCTTGCCACTTTCTTCGCTGACAGTATCAACATCAACTAATAATGTCGATTTGTAATCCTGCTGTGACATGTTCTACCCCCTTTTTTGGCTTCTTGGGAAACGTGAAAAAAAATGTACTACCTGAACCGGGTGTTGATTCTACCCATATCAGACCATCGTACATTTCAACAATCTTTTTAACTATCGGAAGACCAATGCCGATACTCTCGGTCTCGTCACGAATTGAAAGTATCTGGAATATTTTAAAAATCTTTTCAAAATATCTTTCTTCAATACCAGGCCCATTATCAGCAACGCTGAATTGCCAGTAGTCATCTTTTTCAGCACAACCGATGCTGATTTTCCCTTCGGGCTTATCCATATACCTTATGGCATTGCTTAAAAGGTTTTCAAATACTTGATAAATATACCTTCGGACAGCCCATATAGCCGGCAGCTTATTCTCAACAATTATCTTAATATCATCTGGTGGATTCATTGCTCCAATCACATCTCGAAGCAGAACATTTAAATCCGATTTCTCATTCTTGCAGCCGGTAAGCGTAAGTTGTGAATATTGAATAATCGAATCAAGCAAATTATTCATTCGCGTGGCTCTGACGGTAAGTAACCTGGCTTTTTCCTGGCCTTCTTCATCAAACGTATGAGCATAATCTTCCGCTATCCAGCCAGAAAGAACACCAATTCCTTGCACGGGTGTTTTCAAATCATGGGCAGCTACACGGGTAAACTCCCGAAGCTCTTTGTTTGACATTGTCAACTTCTTCACTGCCGCCGCTAATGCCTCTTCAGCTTTTCTGCGTACAACAACTTCCTCCTTCAGCTCAGAGGTACGTTCCTCGACCTTTTTTTCCAGATGTTCGTTGGCATTTACCAAAGCCAGGTCGCGTTTATGGATTTGGTCCAGCATTTCATTGAAGGCGTCAATAAGAAACCCAATCTCGTCACTACTATGCTTTATCGCTCGAACAGAGTACTCTTTTTTCTCTGAGACGGTTCTCGCAACATTGGCCAGGTCAAGAACCGGCTTGGAAATAATCTTTTGAAGACCGGATGACATAAAATAAGCTACTGAAGAAGCAAGCAATAGAACGACAAACATAATACCTACATTATGCTTGAGCATCGTATATAAGGGAACCAAATCCGACCGCACACAAACTTTGCCGGTCTCTTCCTCTCCCACTACTATAGGTTCGAAAACAGTCAGGAAATCTTTACTAAAACTGTAGCCACTTTCCTGACGTTTGCCCGGCCTGACCTGCCAAGGCTTGGAATCATCTCGATAATAACCTGCAAAAATTTCACCTTTTGTTGTATAAATTCCCCCAAAAACAATAGAGGGCTCCGCTTTAAGCGCCTGCAATATACCCTCGGCATCCTCCGAATCTTTAAATGACAAGGCCGCTTTAGAGTTGTCCGCTATTATCCTCGCCTGCGTCGACAGGGTATGAACCATTGTTCTGCGAATACTAAACCACTGCCAAATAATAAACGCAGCGCCCGCTAAAAAAAGGGCCACGATACACACAGCCATTATGATTGAAATGAGCTTGCTTCTTATGGTCATGTTTCGTATCGTAAGCATATACCCCCTGTGAAAATAGCTTAACCAACCCCGTCCATATATATCGACTCTCTCAGCACTTAAGTTCTGATAAATGTCACCAGCTCGATTGCCATTTATGGGACTAGCTTTACCCGTGGCAGTTAATCAAAGCTCTCGATGTCCCCATTTGAGGTTAAATCGGCCAAGTCCACCAGTCACTAACTAGGGCAATTGATTCGCGAAACTATAGATAATCCCATGAAATATTATAAAGGCCCTATAACACAGCACCTAAAGATGGCGGAAAATTTCCTATTCATAGACTAAAATAGCGGGCATATACCCAAAAAAGGGCAAAAAAACAAACAATGGCAAGCTATTCACGTATAAGAATACAGTTTTTCGGTCGAGAATGATTTATTAAGAAAAAGATGAAAAAGCAGAAATTGACAAAGTTCATTTTTAAGATTTGGAAAGAATGGCGATGGACCGCTTTTTTTATAATCTTTGTACTCATACCTGTAAAATCAAGCTTAGCTGATTGGAACTGGGTGCCAACCGGTTCTATGAACCCTACCATACTTGAAGGCGATTTGGTTTACATAGACAAAATAGCGTATGACCTGAGATTTCCGCTTACATTTCATCGACTTGCAAAATGGTCAGACCCTCAAAGGGGAGATGTTGTGATTTGTTTTTCTCATGAAGATAAAACGCGGTTCATCAAGAGAGTAATAGCAATACCAGGAGACACAATAGAAAGCATAAACAATACACTTTTTTTAAATGGTCAGCCTGCCACCTACACAAAAATTGATTCCCAACATACAGAATATCTGCCTCCTGAATTAATAAATCGGTCTATATTGGCAACAGAAAACCTGGATGGATTTTCATATCCAGTAATGAGCACCCCCTCAATCCGAGCTATGCGAAATTTCGGGCCCATTACAATCCCAAAAGGAAAATACTTTGTAATGGGCGACAATAGAGACAAAAGCAGGGACTCAAGACATTTCGGATTTGTGGAAAGAGAATTAATAGTCGGAAAAGCAAAGGGGATAATCCTTTCGTTCGATATCACGGAATATTACCAGCCCCGTTTAAAAAGGTTCTTTTCCTCTCTAAAATAATCAATTCCGTGCAGCATACTGCTTTTGAGATTTTAGCTTAAACTTTTCATCGGCCTATTGACAGCCAAAAATGAATCTCCAAATAATTGATGACAATTTACGGAAGAATTGGTAAAAGTAGCTTTTTAATAAGGATTTACCAATTGAATCATGATAATTTCAAAAAATTGATTTCTGGTCAAAATACTGGCTTGGGTGCAGCGCTATTGCGTTTTTTCCTACGGCCTGCTTCATGGGTTTACTCGATTGTGATTGCACTGCGGAATTTCCTATATTACAAAGGATGGCTGAAAACGTATCATGTAAATGCGATAGTAATAAGCGTCGGTAACATAACAACGGGCGGGACGGGTAAAACTCCATTTGTAATCTGGCTGTATAAATTCCTGCAGCAGAATAGAATTAAGTGTGCCATATTAACCAGAGGATATAAAGCGACTCAAGACACAAGGCTCAAGACCCAAGACCAAAGTGATGAGCCGGCGATTCTTGCTGAAATGTGTCCACAAGCTAAAGTGATAGTCAATCCAGACCGCGTTGCAGGTGCGAATGAGGCGGTGAATAAATTCGACGCAAAAGTCCTGATTATGGACGATGGATTTCAACACCGTCGATTGGCAAGAGACCTCGACATTATAACAATCGATGCGACCAGGCCTTTCGGCTACGGCAAGCTGCTGCCGGCAGGGCTATTAAGAGAGCCAGTCGATTCCTTGAAACGAGCTGATGTTATCGTGATTACAAGAAGCGACCAGGTGATTGGGGAAGGGCTGATCGACCTCGAAAAAAAGCTGCTATCGATAAATAATAATATGATAATGGTAAAGGCAATACATTCGCCCGTTTGTGCAAAGACCATAGATAATAAAGAAATCGGCATTAAAGAACTAAAGAACAAAAAAATATTCGCTTTTTGCGGCATAGGTAATCCGGATGCCTTTTTGAATACAATAAAAGACCTCGGAGCTAATCCAGTTGGTGCAAAAATCTATGATGACCATTACCACTACGCTAATACAGATATAGCTGATATCTACAGAGAAGCTATGGACCTCAAGGTGGATTTAATACTGACAACTCAGAAAGACTTCAGCAGACTGCGGTTTGACGTTGCTCACCGCCCTGAGTTTGTCGAAGGGCCGGTAGAAAAAAGAAAATTGGAATCAGGTATACCATTTGCGTTTTTGGCAGTTGAGCTAAAAATAATTACCGGAGAAGATAGAATAACACAGTTGATAAAAGATTGCCTTGTGGGTAAAATTCACGTATTGGGAAGGTAAAAAAGCTCAAGATGTACGAAAAACTGATAAAAACGGTAAAGAATCTTGGCTCGCCGAAAGTGCTGGTCGCAGGCGACTTTATGCTCGATGTATATATCTATGGCGATGCATTGAGAATAAGCCCGGAAGCACCTGTGCCTGTGCTGAAAATCTGCAGGACTGAGTATAGCTGCGGTGGGGCGGCGTCCGTAGCTGCGGACTTATCTGCTCTGGGTGCAGTACCCATTTGTCTGGGTGTTATTGGAGACGACCTAAACGGTGGAATCCTTATGGATAAGCTGACAGAAATCGGGGCTGATATCACCGGATTACTCGCCGCGGCGGACAGGCCTACTATCAGCAAACAAAGACTTATCGGTCTGGCACAACATCGTCATCGACAACAATTAATAAGAATGGACCAGGAATCCACAGAGCCACTTTCTGATGAACAATATGAAAAGATTTTACACGCTTACAAAGAAAAACTAAAACAAGTCAATGTCGTCTGTCTGCAGGATTATAACAAGGGCTTGCTGAGCTCATCGCTTTGTAAGCAGATAATACAATTAGCAACGCAAGCAAACAAAAAGGTTCTCGTTGACCCTTCACTTACCAGTGACTATTCAAAATATATCGGCGCCACGGTTATTACGCCAAACCGTAAAGAGGCCTCTGCAACTGTTGGTTTTGAGATAAAAACAGAAAACGATGCAGCCAAAGCAGCTGAGGAACTTGCCAATAAATTAAAGCTCAATGCCATAGTGATTACTCTCGATAAGGAAGGTGCATACCTTAAAACAAGCGAGGTAAGCGAGCTAATACCGACTCGGCCGCGCAGCGTTTACGACGTTAGCGGAGCCGGCGATGTGGTCCTGGCAACCCTTGCGGCAGCTTTAGCTTCGGGCTGTGATTATAAAACGGCTGTGCAGTTATCCAATATAGCCGGTGGGATTGAAGTGGAAAAATTCGGCACAGCAACGGTAACAATTGAAGAAATTGTGAACGAAATCACCAGTCAAAATCAGGACATAATCGGCAAGATACGTGAAATTGACAGTTTAGCTGATGAACTTGAATGGCTCCACAGGCAAAAAAAGGTAGTAGTCTTTACCAACGGCTGTTTTGATGTCATCCATAGAGGACATATCGAGTTTCTGAAATTTTGCAAGTCGCAGGGCGATATTGTAGTAATCGGTCTGAACAGTGACAATTCAGTTAAAACAATCAAAGGAGCTGACCGGCCAATAAATAATCAGAACGATAGGGGTGCCGTCCTTGCTGCGCTGGATACGGTTGACTACATTACCGTTTTCGATGAGCCGACGCCATTGGACATAATAAAAAAGGTAAAGCCGGATGTATTAGTAAAAGGGCAGGACTGGGCAGATAAAGGTGTCGTTGGTCACGAGTTTGTCGAGTCTTATGGCGGCAGGGTTGTTCTTGCACCACTGGTTGAGGGCAAAAGCTCAACCGCAACGATAGAAAAAATGAAGTTGTTAGAAAGAGAATCTTGATGGATGACAGCATTAAGAAACAGATAACAGAAGCGATAGAAACGCACAAGAAACTTCTCGCTGAGCTTGAGGTAAGCGGCATTGAGGCAATTGCCGCCGCTGCCGATGCGATAACAAAATCGTTAAAGAGGGGCGGCAGGGTTTATATTTGCGGCAACGGAGGCTCGGCAGCGGATGCTCAACACATAGCTGGCGAACTTGTAGGCAGATTCGAAAAAGAACGAAAGGCACTTCCGGCAATTGCTCTAACGACCAATACATCTGTTATAACATCGATTTCCAATGATTACAGCTACGAGACTGTGTTCCTCAGACAGGTTGAAGCGATGGTTAAGGAAGGTGACATCCTCTGGGGTATTTCCACCAGCGGTACTTCAGCAAATGTCATTAAGGCAGCTGAATTGGCTAAAGAAAAGGGTGCCTGCGTGTTGGCCTTTACAGGCAGAGCAAATAGTAGGCTCCAGCAAATTGCAGATATTTGTTTCTGTGCCGACAGCAATTCAACCGCCCGCAGTCAGGAAATTCATCAATTAGCTTACCATATAATCTGTAAGCTTGTGGAGCAGAGCGTATCACGGGCTTCCAGCCCGTGAAGACACGGCCAAGATGGCCGTGGTACATAACTATGTCTAATAAAGCGATATTTCTGGACCGTGACGATACTTTGATTGAGGACCCCGGCTATATTAATAACCCGAAGCAGGTAAAGCTGCTGGATGGTAGTGCTGAGGCTCTTATCGAATTTAAGGCTATGGGGTACAAGCTGGTTGTTGTCTCTAACCAATCGGCTGTTGCCCGTGGAATCGTTACCGAGAAGGT
>Ga0315548_1003998_pt1 | contig 10783 bp, 8 predicted proteins | sample SalMarSW160110MG_2_FD_202540 | JGI IMG/M metagenome (GOLD analysis project Ga0315548, IMG submission 202540) | Salt marsh sediment microbial communities from the Plum Island Ecosystem LTER, Massachusetts, United States - Salt Marsh Sediment SW1601-110 ... | reverse complement strand
CTCCTTTATTTCCTTCAGCTCGGAGACTGATTTTCCGCTCACGGTTCTGGACCGTGCATAGGTGGTTACCCTGGTGAGCTCCGGAAACTTCTCGCGTAAAAAAGCCAAGATCTCAACGAGGTCTTTGGTCTTCACAATCAGGTTATCGGCATCTTGAAGGAAGCATTCGCCGGTTCCGTAGTACAGCCACATGGCCACGTTCTGGTAGCTATATGAGTGATGGTTGTTGAGTATATAGGTCATAACGGCGTTTGTCACGTTGCCGCTTTCCCCCAGCCGCCATGAGAGGGCCTTTATCTCGTCAGCGATATCTCTCGCGCTCTGGATATCCTCTTTGACCTCTTGGACATCCCGCAAAGAAAATTTTTCTCCTTTATACACAGGACAAAAGAGGCACTGGTTCCAGGGGCAGTTCCGGGTTACCCTCAAAAGGAGGCTTCTGGCCTCGTTTGGCGGCCTGATAGGACCTTGTTCAAAGCGTAAAGACAATTGAGCTGTCATGCGTTATCCCTTGATATCCGGGCTTTGCCGTCTATTTTCATCTCAGAGCAGGGGTTTTATCCTTATGCACCCCAGAAATTTCCGAATAACGTGATATGCGAGCCATATTTCATCCATACCTAATATCATACTATAATCACATATTGAAGCTTTTCAAATTTTTCTCACCCCGCCCCTATTTCTATTCATATCCTCGATCGATGTGCTTAAAGAATTCATCGGGAGAGCATGTCGATGAGGTGGATTCACCGTGTTGAGAGGTGGGCGGTGTGCGCGGGGCTTGAGCTATGTGCTTCTATGTAAACGAGCTGATAACCGAAGGGGCTTTTTCATTACACGGGCAAGCGAAGATGCGCTAGACCCTTGCCTGTTCCTTTACGAGCTTGGTCAACTGAAAGATCTGCTCCGTGTAGCCGAGGGCAACGATGATATCATCGGGTTCAATCCGTGCAGAAGCAAGGGGATTATAGCGATAGAATCGATCATCTCGCTTTTTCATGGCGATTATCAACAGACCGCATTTTTCAGGCAGGCAGGCCTCCCTCAAGGTAAGCCCGCAAAGGATCGAATGCCGTTCGACCGCTATTTCCGCAATCCTGAGCCGGGTGTTTTTATCGCGGAGCATCTCATCGAGAAAGTCGGTCACATGGGGCCGGGCAATCTCCGAGACGAGGCGCAACCCGCCGATGGAGTTGGGCGAGATAACGGAGTTCGCACCGCCTTTAAACAATTTCTTGCCTATGTTCACCACATCGGCTGTTCTGGCGACGATCCTGATGCGCGGATTGAGTTGGCGGGCGGCTACGGTAATATAGAGGTTATCCTTCTCGCTGGGAAGGACCGGGAAGATGCCGTATGCATTTGCAATGGACGCCCGTTCAAGGACGTCGTCATCGGTTGCGTCGCCAGCGATGTAGAATAGATCTGGCCATTTAGCAACGGCCTTATCAATGACATCCTTTGAGCTCTCGATAACGAGATACTCGCGGAGCCTCACCTCACCGATTATCGTATCCTGTCCCGCTGACTTCTCTCGGTGTGATTCCAGTTCCTCGATGATCTGCATGGATGTTTCCCCGAGGCCGCATATAATGATGTGATCCTGAAATTCACCTTCCATGCTTCTCCCTTACCTCCCCCGTGTGAGCTTCCGCAAGGCCACGATATGGGCCATAGCACCCATGGCAATGAGGACATCACCTTCCTCGATTACCTGTTCGGCAGTGGGGTTGTGGATAAACTCGCCCTTTCCGCCCTTTCTTATTGCGGCGATCAAGAGGCCGGCCCTCTTGCTGATGCGCGTTTCCCTTAGGCTTTTTCCCGAAAGAGATGAATCAGGTGACACGGTAACCTCTTCGACCCTCATGACGGCGCGGTCATCCTTCAGCATGCGGTCAAGGAAGGTAGTTACCGATGGCCTAAACATCTCCGATATCATTCTCCTGCCGCTTATGTGCTCAGGGGAAACAACGCAGTCCGCCCCAGCGCTCTTTATTTTTGGGGCCATCTTTTCAAAATGCGTGATCTTCGCCGCGATCCTGAATGGAAAACCGCTCTCTCTCTTCTTCTGGCTCAATGACATGACCACGAAGAGATTATCCTTTTCATCGGACAGGGAGGCGATAACCCCTGTGGCATGTTCGAGCCCTGCCTGCTCTAAGATCTCGTCATGTGTGGCGTCTCCCTGGAGATAGAGAAGCTCATCGAATTGGTTGAGGATTTGCTGAATGCGCTCTTCGGATTTTTCGATAACCACGAAGGGCCTTTCGGTCTTCTCCAACTCCTGCATCATGTAAAAGCTCGTCTCTCCCGCTCCGCAGATAATGTAGTGGTTGCGCAGGGAGGCGATGAGTTTCTGCATCCTCTTTCTGCGTCGCTCCCCCAGCAGTTCGCCTGAGACGATATATTCGGTCATAACGCCGATACCATAGAGCAGGGCGCTCATGCCGAACAGAATGATAAAGATGGCGAAGAACTTGATGAGATAGGGATTTCCCTCCGGCGGCATATTCAAGTGGGGGGTAAAATCACCATAGCCCACGGTTGCCAGCGTGACCACGGTAAGGTAGAGGGAATCAATAACGGTAAGGCCATCCAGGAGAACGTAGAAGCCGGTAGTTCCCACGGCGAAGACCAGGAGGATGAGAGCAAGGGCCTTGGTAATCTTTTTTCGTATCACGCTATTCATGCTGTTCCCTCTCTAGCATCAGAAGCTAATACATTCAAACCGGACAGGCGAATCCCCAGCATGTTTTTACGGCCCGAGGGTATCTGCTGTTCGGTTCCTGCCTTAACCTCCCGGGCCATATGAACCATCGTTCCTGTGTTTATAGCATTACGGGGCATCAAATCATAGGCATTTTCTTGGCCCTCTACTAGAGTTCGTAGCTCAAGATCTTACCATTTGTGTCAAGCCTGCCCTGGCGCGACTACACAGGCATATGATCCTGTTTCTTAAATATACTGGTATCGGTGTCTCTAAACCCAATCCTTGCTTGCCAGGTCTGGGCCAGGGTTTTTGTTATTGATTGAGGATGGTATGAGAACAGGCATAAGGCCGTGCGCCATGCGCCCTAAGCCAAATGACTAAAGTAATGCGGATCATGTTTTGATCCAGCTGGTACTTGTCGGTTTGAGGCCAAGCTTCGCTAGATCTTTTTGTATAGCATCATTGACACGGGTTTTTATACACGATACAGTGAGCCCTGCCAGGAGTCCGGACCATCATATCTCAAGAAACATAGGTAGTGTCTATCCATAAATGGGCTAATTTTTGAATTTGAGGATTGCAAAACTACATCTACGATTGCCCTTTACCTTAAAATAAGGAGCTTAAAGCAACCAAACCACTCGTTTTGGTACTATACATAACATCTTATTATGCGAATGCGCCTTGATCATTCTCCTATTTTCCTGCTTGCGAGAAAATCTATTCTGAGTGTCATAAGGTCTCAAGGGAAATTTCTGCCTTATCCTTATATATCAACACTATAAGTTATTGAGAAGTTATGGCTAAACGTATAGGAAATGCGGCTAACCCTGAACTATTCCGGAAAGTTGAAGGAGGAAGGGAAAAATGAGTAAACGCGATCTGTATCCTATGTGTGCCAAATGTACCAAAAGAATCTGCGATATGCACAATAGACTTGGCACCGAGCCACCTCGCATAGAGGAGGCACCCCCTTTTTGCCCTATGCGGCTCAAACCTGATGTGATCAAAAAGGCTGTCGCTGAGTATGAACGAGAAGATGTCAGAGAGCTTGCTAGGGTTGGCTCGCTGCAAGAAGCAGCATGCTATGAATGGATCCTTACAGGGATTAAAGGAAGAATGGGAATAAGAACCAAAATCCCCAGAGTAGAGGAAGTAATTCAATTTGCCCGGAAAATGGGTTACCACAAATTGGGTATTGCTTTTTGCGTTGGAGTAGAGGAGGAAGCACGCATCTTGGACAGGATGTTAGAGAACCATGGTTTCCAAGTAGTATCTGTTTGTTGTAAGGCAGGGCAGTTTGATAAAGAGATAATAGGTATTAAGAGAGAAGAAACGATAGGAGGGCCTAAAGGGAAACTGTATTATGAATCCATGTGCAGTCCTGTTACTCAAGCAGAAATTCTGAATTCGGAGAAAGTAGACTTCGCTATCATGTTAGGTTTGTGTGTGGGCCATGATACTTTATTCATTAGGTATTGTAAGGCTCCCATGACTGTGCTCGCGGTGAAGGATAGAGTATTCGGGCATAACCCACTAGCTGCCCTTTATCTCTCTCATTCTTACTATAGTCGCCTTGCGCTTAAACCGAAAGAATAAGTTTTAGCGACGCTTTTCAGGGCGTAGTTGTGGAATGTAAATATAGATAAGGATAAGATTGAAAGTTCAAAGGTGGAATCTAGCTAAGCCAAGGTGCTAAATAGGCTATAATATATTACTAAGTGCATTCATTGTGGGTACGTACCATGCATCTGATCGTTGATTTTCATGTTCATTCTCACTATTCGATTGCAACGAGCAAGGACCTTACCCCTGAAAATTTGGAGCTGTGGGCTCGCCGAAAGGGGATTCATGTCATCGGAAGCGGGGATGTGTTTCACCCCGGATGGTATGAGGAACTGAGGGAGAAGCTCGTTCCGGCCGAGGATGGCTTGTTTGCGCTCAAGGAAGAATACCGGATACGAGATGAACTGTTTCCCTCGCAGGACCTGCCGCCGGTCAGGTTCATGCTCTCAGGGGAGATCAGTAGTATTTACAAAGACAGGAGCAGGGTACGAAAGGTCCATAACCTGATCCTGTGCTCGTCCTTTGATACGGTGAAAATTATTCAGACCGCCCTTGAGGCCGTGGGAAACATAAGATCCGATGGCAGGCCCATACTCGGAATCGCCTCGAGGGATCTGCTGGAGATTGCATTAGAGGCGGGCAGCGGCACTGCCTTTATCCCTGCTCATATCTGGACCCCCTGGTTTTCCGTGCTGGGATCAAAGTCGGGCTACGATACTATTGAGGAGTGTTTCGGTGATCTCTCCGGGGAGATCTTTGCCCTGGAAACGGGCCTTTCATCAGATCCGCCCATGAACTGGCTCTGCTCGTTTTTAGACGGCTACACGCTCGTTTCCAACTCAGACGCCCACTCTCCTGAAAAGCTGGGTAGAGAGGCCAATCTCTTTGACGCAGAGCTCTCCTATTCGAGTATTGTTTCAGCCATGCGGGGGGTGGGCGATTACAGGTTCCTGGGCACCGTAGAGTTTTTCCCCCAGGAGGGCAAGTACCACTTTGACGGGCACAGGAAATGCGGGATCTGCTGGAGGCCGCAGGAAACAGACCAGCATGGGGGCATCTGTCCTGTTTGCGGGAAAAAGGTTACGGTGGGCGTACTGAATAGGGTCATGCAACTCGCAGACAGAAGGGATCCAGAAGAGCGGCCCTATAGAAAGAGCTACTTCTCCCTCACCCCGTTGAAGAACCTCATTGCGGAGATAAAGGATATCAACCCGGCAAGCAAGGGGGTCCATCTGGACTACGAGCGGCTCTTAAAGAGAGGCGGTCCTGAGTTTTCTCTCCTGCTCGAACTCCCCTATGAGCGGATTTCGGAGATCTCCGATGAGATACTGGCTGAAGGTATCAGACGGATCAGGAGCGGGGAAGTGTTCATAGAGGAGGGCTACGATGGGAAGTTCGGCCAGATACGGGCCTTCAGGAAAGGGGAGATCCAGTCCCTCTCCTCGCAGATATCGTTCTTTACTCAGTCATTCAAGACCCCGGAGAGGGTTACCAGGATTGCTGAGGGAATGGAGATTCAGGGCCTTCAGCAGGGGCACTACAACCTGAAGGGCTCAGGAGAGGAACAGGACCATCCTTCCGGGGGATTAGCCGTAAACACGGCACAGGAAAAGGCCGTGGATCACTTTGCCGGTCCTTGCCTGATCCTGGCTGGACCAGGCACAGGAAAGACCTTCATCTTGAGCACGAGGATTGTCCGGCTTATCGAACAGAGGGGAGTAAATCCGGCCTCTATCCTCGCCATTACCTTCACCAACAAGGCTGCGGAGGAGATGAGGAAACGGGTCATGAGCGCCGTGAACGCTAAGGATATGGCGAAGGAAATCACGATCAGCACCTTTCATGCCTTCGGCATGGCCCTGCTCAGAGGGTATGCCCCTGTATTCGGAAGATCGTCAGGGTTCGCTCTATTTGGAGATGAAGAGAAGGCCTCTGTCCTCTGCTCCTCTCTCGGAGCGAGGCAAAGGGACCTCCGCTCCCTCTCAGAGAAGATCAGCTTGGCCAAGAGCAGGATGGAGATTTCACCTGAGGGAGGTGAGCTCGAAGCCCTGTATAACGCCTATGAGGAAGCCCTGAAGTCCAAGGATGCCTTTGATATTGATGATCTCATCGTTTACCCGGTAAGGCTTCTGAGGGATTACCCTGATATAGGCACCATGGTGAGAACACGCTATCCCTGGATCTGCATCGACGAGTATCAGGATATAAACAGCGCCCAATACCATCTCATACGGCATCTGGCGCCTGATCGGGAATCCAACCTCTTTGCCATTGGGGATCCCGATCAGGCCATCTATGGGTTTCGGGGGGCGGACCACAGCTTTATAGGGAGATTTAAGGAGGACTATCCAACTGCGGCGATCCACGAGCTACGGATATCGTATCGGTGTTCGCAGACGATCCTGGATGCGTCGGCTCAGGTCATGGGGTCTCATCGAAGAGCTGATGTGTTAGAAGGATTGGATCAGGGCACGGCGGTTCATATTCAGGGGTGCGCCACTGCTAAGAGCGAGGCGGAATTCGTGGCGAGAACCATAGAGAGGCTCATGGGAGGCGTGAGGTTCTTCTCGATTGACAGCCACATCACCGACGGAAGCGATGAAGGGGAGGAGCTGTCCTTTTCCGATTTTGGCGTCCTGTTTCGGGTATCCAGGATGGCCCCAGCCATAATCAAGGCCTTTAATGATCACGGCATTGCTTACCAGCTCGTAGGTGAGGAGCCCTTCTACAGGCAGGAGCCGATCAGCACTATGGTTGAAGTTCTTCGCCTCAGCACCACAAAGCCCTTTGATACGGCGCTGTTCCAAAGGCTGCGGGAAAAGACCATCCAAGGATTGACAGAATCAGCCCTTTCGGAGATACGGGACAAGACCGCAGTCTCAACGGTGGAGGAGACGATCGTGAGAATCGTGAAGGCCTTTTTCCCACAAGCAATGGCGGAACACCGGAACTCCATTGACAGGCTCCTCTCCTTGGCCAGGGAGTATGGATCCGAGATCTTTTCCTTTCTCTCCTTTCTTCAGCTTGGAAGCCCTGTGGATACCTATAGAAGGGCAGCCGAGCAGGTAGCGCTCATGACCATGCACGCGGCAAAGGGCCTGGAATTTGCGTATGTGTTTCTTGTGGGCTGTGAGGACGGCATCGTGCCCTATGCGCTCTTCACAAGGGAAGGAGCCGACATCGGAGAGGAAAGGAGGCTCCTCTACGTGGCTATGACAAGGGCCAAGAAGGCACTTTTCCTGTCCCACGCAAGGAGCAGGAACCTCTTTGGCATGAACCTCAGCCTCCCTATCTCGCCATTCCTGGTAGAGATAAACGATGAGCTGATCAAGAGGGGAGCAACGGAGAAGAGGATGAAAAAATCACAAGACAGCCAGCTCTCTCTCTTTCGCTAGATACCCCAGATGGAACGCTCTATAAAATTCTCTTGGAGTTATTCCATCTGAAATTGTAAGATGAGATAAAAGGGAGGCGAACTGACGCAGGGCATATGAAGGCAGACAGGGATAAGGATCATAAGGTAATACGCCTTGATGAGGTGTGGAAGGCGAGGGGAAAAACGGCTAACCTCACCGCTATCCTCATGGACAGCAGGAGAGTTACCGAGGCGATACGACAGAAGACGTGCATCCTCTGCGAGAAAACAAAGATGTGTGTGAACAAGACGGGTCTCTGTGCGGCCTGTTATCTAAATCTTACCCCCGAGGAGAAGAGGGTTGCGGATGAGGAGGCGAGGCATAAAAGGGTTGAGCTTAGGGTGACCGATGACCGGTGGGGGGAACAAGAGGATACCTAAGACTAATCAAAGGGGGTTAGGATCTCACAGCCTGTTTCTGTTACGAGCACTGTTTGTTCGAACTGAGCCGAGAGGCTACCATCATCGGTAACAGCCGTCCACCGATCGGCGAGGACATGGAGGTTGGGTTTTCCGAGATTGATCATCGGCTCTATGGTGAACACCATGCCGGGGACAAGAGGAATGCCGTCGCCCCTCTTGCCATAATGGGGGACCTGGGGGGATTCATGGAAATCGAAGCCGACGCCATGTCCCACGTACTCCCGCACTACCGAACAGCCCTGAGCTTCCGCGTAACTCTGAATGGCATAGCCGATATCGCCGATTCTATTGCCGGGCTTAACCGCCAAGACACCACGACGTAAACACTCCCTGGACACGGTCACTATCTTCCGTGCCTCATTGCCGGGAGATCCGACAAAGAAGGTCATGCTCGTATCGGCATAATAGCCGTCTAGGATAGGGGTGACATCCACGTTTACGATATCGCCATCCCGTAAGATGGTATCATCGGGAATTCCATGGCAGATCACCTCATTCACTGAGGTGCACACGCTTTTCGGGAAACCATGGTAGTTGAGGGGTGCGGATCGTGCGTTGTGCTGTGTGGTTATTTCTTCCACGATGGAATTGATGTCGTTGGTGGTAATGCCCGGGGCTATATGCTCTTCAACGCTCTTAAGGATGGCAATAGCGAGCCTGCCGGCTTTCTGAATGCCGATAATATCGTCTTTTTCCTTAAGCTTTATGTTGTATAGACTGTCATACTGAACCTTTAGCTCCTGAAAGGTACGCGCAGATCGTATCTTCCTGAGCTTTCTCTTGAGTTTTTTGTAATTCATATGCTATTGACAAACTCGTTAAAAGCCTGAAATCTGCCTCTTTCGTCATTTCGGCAGGCGCCGCAAACCCGTATTTCCAATAGGTTATAGACTCCGGCGCCTGCCCCGGACCCCGATCCGGAGTTCGCCGGAGTGACGATGTTGGTGACTTTTTACGAAACCATCACTATTATTAAAGTTATAAATCCCTAGATAAACCGTGGGGATAATAGGGTAGATGGGGAGATTGGTCAAGGGCTTTTAGCTCCTTAACTGCCGATTGTTTGGCTGGAACTAGCATACGGGGTTTTGAGATGGACAGAGATAAGCCCAAGATACGGGAGGATCTTGAATTCATCCCGGCGCGATCACCGAACGGAACGGTTATCTTGATACGCGACAGGCTCGGCCTGGTGAAGGAGGGGAGCGCGATCAATCCTGATCTCTATACGCTCATGGCCATGCTGGATGGAACGAGATCCGTTCGGGATATTCAGCTGCATCTGATGCGACAGCAAGGGGGCAGACTGATACCGATTGAGGAGATTGAACGCATCTTGCATGAGCTGGAATCATCCTATCTTATGGACGGCAATAGGTACCGGGAGCTGAAGGGGCACATCATCTCCGATTTCCGAGCTCAAAGGATCAGACACCCTGCTCATGCCGGCATCTCCTACCCACAGGATCCTGGAGAGCTTGAACAGCGGCTGGACGATATCCTTGCTGCCGGGAAACGGCTACCAGTACCAGAGGGGAGTATTGCCGCCCTGGTAGCACCGCATATCGATTTAGAGGCGGGCAAACGGGCGTATGCAATGGCATATGGGGCACTAACGGCAGCCGTCCCTGAGAGGATCATCATCTTGGGTGTGGGGCACGCTATGCAGAAAGATATGTTCTCCCTATCCACAAAGGCATTCGAGACGCCATTGGGCACTGTCAAGAGCGATCATCGCGTGGTAGAAGAGCTCGTGAGAGCGGGAAGTCGATGCACCTCCGGCGATGATTTCCCTCACCGGGACGAGCACTCGATAGAGTTTCAGCTTATCTTCCTTCAGCATGTGTTGAGAGATGTTCAGTTCACGATTGTGCCCATCCTGTGCGGATCGTTTTTGGGGAGCATGGATGAGTACAGCAGGGGGCGGTATCGATCCATGGCCGGAGATTTTCTACGGTTTCTCGAGGATGTTGCAGGGGATGGAGGCACACTCGTGGTGGCAGGGGTTGATTTCTCACACGTGGGGCCGAAATTCGGCCATGATATGCCGGCATCTTTCATGCTCAATCAGTCCGAGGCCCACGATAGACGGCTCCTTGATTATCTCCGTGAGATGAACGCCGATGGGTTCTGGGCGGAGTCAACAGAGGTCAATGACCGGTATCATGTGTGTGGTTTTTCCGCCCTGGCATGCCTTCTTGAGATCCTGCCCTCAAACAAGGGGCACCTGTTGGACTATGGTGTATACAGGGAGGAGGCAACACAATCAGCGGTGAGCTTCGCCGCAATGCTCTTCGTGAATTAAGGTGACAACGGTGAAGATTTTTCCTCGAGCGATTGGGGTGCTTGTCCCGGTTGGGAGGATTGGTGGGTGAATTTTTTGTAGGCGATGTATAACCGTTGTCCAATGGTGATGTATCCGCCGATCACGAGCACCCAAAGGCCTAAGAGGAGGTAGTGATGAAACAGGAGCATAAGGAATATAATCAGAACCCTTTCCGGTCGCTGCAAGAGGCCGATGGAGCCAAACTCCAAAAAGATCTCCGCCTTGGCCTTAATGTAACTCGTAACCAAGCAGGCTATGAGGGCCAGGAGGCCCAGGAGAAAGATCTCCTTGTTTCCGGCCTTGAAACCATAGAAGATGATCGCGAACAGGATGGTGCTGTCCG
>Ga0315548_1003988_pt1 | contig 10794 bp, 8 predicted proteins | sample SalMarSW160110MG_2_FD_202540 | JGI IMG/M metagenome (GOLD analysis project Ga0315548, IMG submission 202540) | Salt marsh sediment microbial communities from the Plum Island Ecosystem LTER, Massachusetts, United States - Salt Marsh Sediment SW1601-110 ... | reverse complement strand
GCCGCTACTAATGCCGCTACATAAAATCCGCATATAAAGGGCCAGATGCCCCCATTATGGTATTCACCGGGCTGATTGTATTTTTTGTATCTTGGCAACCAATCTGGGTCTTCGGGTCTTATGTAAGGAAAGAAGTTAGGCGGCAGGTCAACAGCTAAGTCTCCATTCCTTCTCAGTGCTGCACATTCTGTTTCTATCCAGGAAACAAGCTGCCTTGCTCGGGATGGTGAAGCAATACCTGAAAGGATTGCAAGACTGTTACCTAAAAGGTCGAAACGCTCACTCCTGTATACTTTGTAGGACCACAACGCATAATATGGCTTATTTCTCAATACCAAACCTTCGTGTACATGACGGTTTTGTCTGTCTCCTTTAACGGTGAACCGCCCCATTGCCTCTCGAAGCCTTTCTGCTCGCTCATCCTGACCAAGCAGACGCAAGTAAACATACACAACGGTATTTACATACAGACCATAGCCCAAAACCCACTGCTCATCTCTCCAATCACTGGTAGGGGATTGAATCACTATCACACGGTCCGACGGACTTTGATATTCCATCCATGTCATCGCTTTTTTAACTGCTTCCTCCAGAAAATAAACCTCACCGGTGACCTTGCGAAAAAGCGCTACCGCCGTCAAAAATAAAGGGGTGCAATCGCTCGACCCACGGTCATCAGGGTCATTAGCTAAAGATGGAATATGACCGAGACGACTCTGGGTTTTTGCCAGAGTCTCCATAGTCTTTCTTAAGGACTTGATTAGTTTCTCATTTTTAGTAAGAAGTATCCCGAGCGAGGAAATCATAATATCACGGGTATATGGTTCAGGATATCCCCATCCTGCTGCACGTGGAAGCCCGCGGTATGGTCCATGCGCATTGTGTATCAGTACCTCCAATGCAGCTTGCTTGGCCTGGTCTATTAAAATTCGCTCTTTTTTGGTCATGTCTAAGAAATCCCCAGTCGCTTTGAGACAATATTGACAAATTTTTTGGCTATAACACGATAATCAAAATTCTCTACAGCCCTTTCCCTGCCGGCTTCGCCCATTTTCTTACGCAGCTCAGCATCCTGCATCAGTTGCAGGAGGTAATTTGATATATCATAAACACTGGCGCGGTAATCTACAGTCCGTGGGCTTTTGAAAACTACACGATGCCCCTGCTCGTGGCCGGATTCCTGGTCCAGTGTCGTCTCTCTCAATCTTACCTCCTGTGCTATGTTAGCAAGAAAAGCATTCTCACCATGGACCATAGTGTCAAGCATCCCCATCGCTTTAATCCCTATCACCGGCTTGCCGCAGGCATTGGCTTCGACCTGAATCATCCCGAAGCCCTCCAATCGTGACGGTGCGGCGTAAATATCACACGCAGCTAAAAGATAAGGCATAAAGTTGCGTGAGATAACATTAGTTGTGAAAACCACATTTTTTTCAATACCCAGTTGAGTTGCAAGTTGTATATCCTGCAAGTTCTGCTGCTCTGTTCGCGGCTGGGGCCAAACCTTGCATACATATTTCCAGTCCGGTGCTTTCGTATCTATCAACGCCAGTGCCTGCATGACCTCCTGAGCGCCCTTTGACGTAGCATCGCCTCCTATGGTAAGAATCATTATCTGGTCTGGAGATACACCGAGCGCCTCCCTGACAGCGGCTACCTTCGGGTCAGTTTTATCACGGGGAAGAAAAGAATCCGTATCGCAGCCCACATGAAGAACCTCAATATTTTCTCCCTTTAGTCCATCCCTAACATAGACCTTCTTCACCCACTTGGAGGTTACCAAGATTAAAGGCAAAGCATTGAGAATTTCATGGTAGTCACCCATATACCCGTCTGCTACCAGCCAGGGTATCGGCTGAATACCATATCGCTGCGGATGCAGTACCAGAAAGGGCGTATGACCCCAGTAGCCAATGCCTATGACTACATCCGGCTCAAACCATCGATAGTACCACTCTTTCTCCTGCGCGGATTCAAAATGCACAGAGTGAACATCCACCCCGATTTGTTCCAAACCCCTGTGCAGCAAATGTCCCTGTGTTGCCAGTCCTGCCGGTGAAGGAGGATAATCATACATCAACAATACTTTCATTTTATTCATGCTCCTTTTATTAAAAAGCTGCTTATAGAATTTTACCCCGTTAGATAGTAAACATCTAACGGGGTTTACCTGCGTCTGAAACACCAAAAGGCCTCTTTGCGCGGAGTTGTTTTTGCCTCGAAACTATCCTCGCTGAAGCCGTAAACTTTCGTAATGATACCATATTTTTTCTGCCAGGTTTCTTCCGGCAACTCTATTTGCAAATCCGCATCCTTGACAGGCCGAGGAAGATACTTTCCGCCGCCGTCCTCGTAGGCAAACCTCCATATTTGTTTTGCAAATAACCTTTCACTTTCCCATAAAGCCATAACTGCTTTGCCTGTTTCCTCGTGCCTTAGATGCTTAGTGTATTCTCCCCATAATCCGTGTGTAATAATCACATCAAACCTGTCCGAGGCAAGCAGCTCGACAATCGTTTCCTGAACTTTATGAGCTGATAGCGGTACTTGTTCAGGACCATCGTCAAGGTCCCCCATCGCTCCTGTGGCATTTAACTGTTCGAGCGCTCGTAAAAATTTAGGTGCCCGGTCGAGGTCGCTCTTTCTGCAAAGTGTAACCACAGTCCAATTGCAATCCGGATGCAACAGTATTGTGCCTCCGGCCCACAATGTTTCATCATCAGGATGAGCCACGATTACAGCACAATTACTGCCTTCATGTATCTGTTGTGGCGCTTTTGGCTGAGTCATACGGCCTTACTTTCCGTCAGACTATTATTCGCCTGTCCATGTGCACAACGTGTTATTGCCCGGGCAGCTAATATCTGAAAACATAAATATAAAACAACTATACGTACGATAGTCGGTGCCGGTTCTATTTACCTTTTCTAAAGGGCTTAAAAAGTCTAAGCCAGGCGGCATCATGCCAGTTCTTTCTTATTGGAAATACACCTTTTTCAACAAAGCCAACCTCCTCTATGGAGTAAAAGGCATTTGGATTGAAGTTCTTTACCTGCTCGATTACTGATTTAACTTCCCGCTTCGGTACTATCGTGAAAACGACCTTTACCTCACCGGAAGTTCCATGACCATCGATACTCGTAACACCATAATTTTCTTTCTTTAGTTGCTCTACCAATGGCATCGCACCTTTTTTGGATATTATTCGGATAAGAACTAATCCTAAGGATAATTTGTCGGCTATGCATATCCCCACATAGTTGCCCATTGCAAAGCCGCCTGCATAGGCGATATAGCACATAGGGTTGGAGAGGTTCTTCATAATCTGTCCGATTGCTAAAAGCCAGATTAAAATCTCAATAAAGCCGACAACCGGTGCCAGATATTTGAATCCCCTCGATACAAATATGACTCGAACCGTTCCTATACTGACGTCAGCTATTCGGGCGATAAAAATAAGAAACGGGATAACAAACCACGTATAATACCCAGAGTTGAGAAGCAATATGCCTTCCATTTCATCATGCCTTTCTTTTTAAATTACTAAGGCGAATTATTGTAGTATTTTGCAGGTTAAAAGTCAAGAAAGATGGACTTGATAACAAAAACACCCCTGACAGCAATCCTTGGACTTCGCTCAGGACAAATGAACTTTATAAATGAAACTTATTTGAGTAATTTCACTTTTTATTTTTTAGTGTTTCGCCTGGTCGAGGATTAGGTCTTTTACCTTCCGGCTGGGCAGGTTAAGGGCACCGTAAGCAGCAGCGGCTGCGCCGCGAAGCTCAGGGTCGGTTTCGCTTGAGCTGATAAGTGCGTAAATGCCATCGACCATTTGCTCGGCCAGCATATTGGCGTGCAATTTAGCCGATGTGGCCAGCGATTCAAAAGCTGCAATCTGCACGTCGGGATTGTTCTGACTATTCAGGGCCATTACAGCAATTGCCCGTTGGGCATTGGGACTATTGAGGTGAGCCAAAATCTGGCCGACAACAATCTGAATTTCAGGACGCTCATCATTTATAGCATTTATAAGAACACTTTGAGCGGCAGATATATCAATGAAGGGGGTTTTTCTTTGAACTACTTTGAGCATAACCTTTGCTGAACGCAGAGCATAAGTACCAGCTAAATCTCTATCCCAGATACCTGCGTCACCAGCATCCTGCTGAAGATTAGATGCCAGAGCTTCAGCCAAATTCTTAACGACGTACCTGCTTTCAGGAAACTTTTCCGTTGGTCCCGCCTCAGCTATTGCTATCGCCGCACTATATCTTACCGCCCTGTTATTGAAAGAAAGGGCCTTAGTCAGCGGCTGAACTGTTCCAACTCGATAAAATAGTGTCTTCTGGCCCGCCGTTGTTGCCAATGCCTCAATGGCACCGAGCGCAACATAGGCATCGTTATCTCTGACAGCTCGCGCAAGGGCCTGATGCAAATATTCGGGCCCTGCGGTGGTAGCATAAACAAGCGCATCGGCGTGGCCGGGACCAAAATAATCAGGCATCTCATCACCGGTAGATTGAGCCTTGAAAAAGGCAGCAAGCCAAAGACCAATCGCTCGGCCGAATCCTGCTTCGGCCTTCAACGCCCATTCACACACTCGCATAGCCATAAGTTCACAAAAATAACTTCTGTTCACCTGCTCCCGAAGAAGTTTCTGACCGGCTGAATCCCAAAACCATATATTGCCGAAATCAGCGTCTTCTACCGGTGCCAAAGATTCAACGTGGTAGTAATATTGCTCCGCAAGCCGGTAGAATAGATATGCAGCGGGAACCTCCAACGCCTTAGGGTCAATTTGCCTTATGCTTTGGGCGGCAAGTGCCCGCAACTCCTGAGACTGGTCGTTTTCGACAATATATTTTAGATACGCCTGCGATTGTGGATAGCCGATTTGCCCCAGTGCTTTTATTATCTCGGCTTTAATTGCCACATCTTCTATCTGTAAGGCAGCCGCAAGCGGTCTTATTGCATCTTTGCCTATATATGGAAGGGCCATGACAATCCTTGGTAATTCTTCTTTGCGGGAAGGGTCAGCCATTGCATCGAGTATATACGGAATTGCGTATTCTCCGGCGTTTTGGAGCCGTTTAACCGCCATCGTCCAGCCGCGTTCTGTACCGCCAAGCCGATTTATTTCCTCCACGATATTCCTTGGGTCAGCCCGGTGAGCGAACTTTCCTTGCTCGATAATATCTATGATTAGCTTGCTCACAGCCACGAGTTCAGCGTCCGGTGCAGAATCAACAACCCTTAACAAAATCTCATAACCAGCCGGATTTTCTTTGCTTAATTCCAGCAATTTCACGGGGTCGGGGTCGCTCATAAGAATTGCCTGCGCGTATCCCTTGGCCAAATCGAGTCGGCCGATTTTGGTATAGTGCAAAAAATCATTCCAATTATCATCAAGGGTCCCCGAACGTATTTCTTCGTCATTGGGATACTCTTCAGGCATCTGCGCAAAACCTGCAGTAGCTACGGAAAGAATTACTAATAAAATTGCCGAGATTATTTTTCTCTGAAACATCAAAACACCTCCAAAAAGCTATGTATCCTTCGAAAAATGCCGTTTTTCAATTAAAAAACCAAAAGCCCTCATAAACGCCCTCACCTTTGCGTAGCCGCTTCGGCAGAGCAAGGCACTCATTCAACGGTCATAATATAAATAAACACCTCCTTCTGTCAACAAAAAACCGCTGTACTCGAACCTCGATTCTCGTCGAGTATATAGCATCGAGCATACCATAATCTGCCTAATTCATCAATGGTAACACTTTCGAGCGTAAACGTCGGCCAACGAGTGGTTATTGTCACTCCTTTCCTCCATAAGCGCGAAGTACATTTATTATTTCCCTCTGTTTCTCAGGGGTGGTATTATTTGTCTTCATAAAATTTTCGTCTTCGAGTGAAATCATCGCTGCTTTCAAAGGAGTAATACCATAATTATTTTTGGCATTTGCATCTGCACCGTTTTCTATGAGCAATTTTGTTATTTCAACTTTCCCGAATAGTACGGCATTATGCAAAGGTGTTGATGAATAACTACTTTTAGCATCTAAGTCTGCACCATAAGTTATCAGAATCTGTACTATTTCTACCTTATCCTCAAGTATTGCCAGATGTAAAGGTGTTGCATCCATAACTTCGCGGGCGTTAACATCTGCATTATTATCTAAAAGAAGTTTTACAGCCTTTGCATACCCTTTCTTGGCAGCTAAATGCAGTAGTGTTCGTTTATTGCGATTCTGCTTTGCATTAATATCTTCTCCCTTCTCAATAATACTTTCAATTGTGGCGATAAACTTTTCCTCTGTATCCATTTTCCTTTCTGCCTTTGGTCTCTCTTCGTTGAATTCGGATTTAAAAACAGCAGAAGCCATTAAAAAATATATAAGAAGTCCTATCACAATGGCTATTAGAAGTATAAGCAAAGCTGACCCACTTTTTGTAGAAGTCGCAATACTGCTTAACCAGCCGGCAGATGTTTGACCTCCTCCAGTTATTGCATTTCCTTTTTCTTTATCCATGTTATATCTCCTTATATTGCTTCTATAATCTAAGGCAATTTGTGGCGGATATCCCGCATTAGTAAACGATTATTTTTCAGTCATTCTGTGCTTTTGTAACCAGTCTTGCACCCACTGTTTAGCTTGTTCTGTTGTTTGCACAATTCCCTCCAATTGAGCAATATACATTTCTTCAGCTAACTGTCCCAGAGATGGTCCCGACACCGCTCCCAATCGAATCAAATCGTGACCGTTAAGCAACGGCTTGGGTTTTAATTCGACATCGCCGAGCGCCTTTATTCTTTTCCGCAAATTTTCCAATGCAGCAACGCTTCCGCGTTCAGCTTTTCGGGCTACGGCGGGCTCCGCCCCGACGAGTTGAATTGCCCTTTGCAGCTCGTACAGGTCCCGGAAATATGGTTCGGACGCAATTAATTTCAATTGGGCCAGGGACATCTGGTCGTTGAGCAGTTTGCCCCGATTAGACAATAAAAATTTCATCTGTCTGTTTTGGCTTCTACTTAGTTTTAGAATGCGTATCTTCTCAAGCGACGATTCAGTCTGGCAGCCGGCAAAAAGGCAAGCTAACGCCAGGGCAAAATCAACCTTCTTTCGAAGCTGACTCAGGACTTTAATTGCCAAGCTTGTCTGCTTACCGACAAAACCTGGGAAAATTGCTTTTGCCAATCCGCTTTTTATAAGCATCGACACCCCGATAGAGCGATTGGGAGAGACGAGGATGCCTTCAAGCTCCATTGCAATGCGTTCTCCGCTTATTTTGGTTATCTTTTTCGCGTTTTTTCGGATCGCTGAGAATGTTCTCGGCTCTATTTTAAAGCCAAGCTGGGCAGAAAACCTTACCGCCCGCAGCATCCGCAGGTAATCCTCTCCGAATCGTTCTTCGGGCTTGCCGATGGTTCGGATTATCTGTTTTTTCAGGTCTTTTTGGCCATTGACGTAATCGATGACTTTCTCTTTTATAGGGTCGTAAAACATTCCATTGATGGTGAAGTCTCTTCGGCTGGCATCTTCGGCGGCGCTGGTAAATTTGATATTAGTCGGATGTCTGCCATCAGCATAGCCGGTTTCACTTCTAAATGTCGCCACTTCTACCTGCTGGCCTTCGATTAAAACAATCACGACACCGAATTTTGCCCCGACTTTTAACGTGCGTTTAAATATCTTCATTACTTCTTCAGGCAGAGCATTTGTAGCAACATCGTAGTCACTCGCTGTACGGCCCAGCAGCATATCCCGCACGCAACCCCCTGCTAAAAGGGCCTGAAAACCATTACGGCTCAATCGCCTGATTACTTTTATTGCTGCCTGTTTATTAGTCATTGTCTTTCTACAGATTAGCCACAAAGGCACGAAGTCACAAAGAAATTAAAAAAACAAAAATTTAGTGCCTTTGTGTCTTGGTGGCAAAATTTCGCAATATAGTCACCGCCATTGTCCCCCACTGACGTCGCTCTATTATCTCCAATTGAGCGTATTTTCCCAGCAGTTCCGTTCGTCGCTCGGTTCTCACTACTGCGATTCCTTCTGTATTTAATTGTCGCGAAATTGAAATCAGCAATTTGCCCAAAGGCGAATTCTGCTCAACATCTTTCGTATTCACATAAGGCGGGTCAACAAAAATAAGGTCATATTTTTGCTTATCAACTGGTGCTCCAATTTTGAAGGCGTTGGCTCTTATGGCTTTTGACTCTTTAACAAATCCTGCCTTTTCAATATTCCTCTCCAATACTGTTATTATCTTTGGGTCCTGTTCGATAAAACAGACAAACTCAGCCCCCCTGCTTAATGCTTCAAGGCCGAGAGAGCCGACCCCACAGAATAAATCAGCCACTATTTTTCCATTCGGCAAATCATACTTATAAAGCACACTGAAAAGCGACTCTTTGACCCTATCGGTGATCGGCCGAGACACATCTGTCTTTGGGCTAATTAGCTTCATCCCTCGTTTTGTACCGGCTATGATTCTCATCCTGAATAAGCGGACATACAACCTCTCTATTGCTCATCCTGTTTGAGCTTTTCGTAAAACCGCTGCATCACATAAAAGGCCTTTTTCTTTTTGCCTTTGTCGGAGATTAGGCCTTTGCGGTTCCAGTAGTCCTGAATTTGCGGTAAAGGCCTTCTCGGCGACATAAAATCGGTCAGAATCCACGGGGAAGTCCCGGCCAGGAAAGGAATCTTCTCAAGCATTTCTACCTGCTTTTCGTAAAGATATTCCTGATACTCCTCGGACCATCGAGTATCCTTATCGGCGTGGAATCCGTAAAGTGCCCCACCGCCGAGTTCGCTTATAATAACCGGCTTATCGTATATTGTTGTCCAGGTGTACGAATCGCATTTGTCCGGCAGGCCTTCGTACCAGCCGATGTACTCATTGCAGCCAAGAACATCCACATACTGGCCGAACGGGTCATTTATCACCGGCGTATTGGCACCTTTATAACTCTTTTCCATCGCAGCTGTAATCAGACGTGTTGGGTCCAGACTTTTTGCTTGTTTGACAAGCGTCTTGAGAAATTCATTTCGAGCTTTACCTACAGGTGTTTCATTGGCCATCGACCAGAGAATCACAGATGCCCTGTTTTTATCGCGTGTTATCATTTCCGTCAGCTGGTTGAGAGCATTTTTCAATGTGTCTTCATTTTCCCAGAGGATTGTCCAGTACACGGGTATCTCGGACCAGACAAGCATTCCAAGCCGGTCGGCGGTTCTCGGCATATTTTCGTTATGAGGATAGTGGGCAAGGCGCGCAAAATTGCAGTTCATTTCCTTTGCCCAGCCGAGCAGCGTCTCGGCATGCTTTTGCGAGTGTGCCCTTGAATCACTTTTCGGGGCCTGTTCATGTATGCTGATACCACGCAGGAAAATCGGCTTGCCATTTAGCAAAATTTTTGAACCTTTGGTTTCTATAGTTCGAAAACCGATAGAGTCGTGGACGCTATCAGTCTCAAACTTTATGGTTACGTCATAAAGTTTGGGATTTTCGGGCGACCATAGCTGCAGCTCGGCATCGAATTCAAATTCCGCGTATCCATCGGCGTTGCTCTTGAACGTTTGCTTTACGTCGGCTTCGGGAATTTCGACCGTTATTGCCTGCTCAGTTTGATTGCCATCGAGCTGAATCCATCCTGCGATTGTTTTCGTGGAACCTTTTCCGCCTTCAGCGAGACCTCGCCCCTGGGCAGGTTTGAGCTGAATGAAATAGTCTCTTATAAAAGTCTGTGGGACTTCGACAAGCTCAACCCGGCGCGTCAGGCCGCCATAATTCCACCAGTCCGTATTTACGGTCGGAACGGCGTCACGGCGGCGCTTATTGTCAACCTTGACAATGAGAAAATTATCTTTTTCACGTACGACTTTGGTGATTTCAAAATTAAATGGTGTAAAGCCGCCCTCGTGCTCGCCGAGCTTTTGGCCGTTTAAATATACTATTGAGTGATAATTTGCGGCGCCGAGATAGACAAAGACACGTGTGTTCGGCTTTCTTTGATAATCGAAGGACTTCTTGTACCATACTGTGCCTTCATAAAAAAAGAGCCGGTCTTTCTGTGAGTTCCAGTCGCCGGGGACATTTAGAACCTCGGATTTGTCAAAATCATATTCTATCAGTTCGGATTTATTGCGAGGTTTGGTGTTTTTAAAATAGCCGTTTGTTTTCGGCAGATAGCGATAATCGTAATAGCCATTCTCGTAGGGGTCGATTATAACCTGCCATTTCCCGTTCAAACTTACGGTTGAGCGATGGTCAACGTTGATAATGAGATTCTGCTCAAGTGGATAAGCGTTCACTTCAGCCAAACGTTGATGTTCAGATTCTGCTCCGCCATTAGGCGTCCTCTGGAGAGCAGATAAGCGTTCACTGCAACCAAAAGAACCAGGCATCGCAACCAAAAGAATCAGAACACAACTTAATCCGCCCAATCCACCACAGCGGACAAGCGTATGGCGGATGAATTTGACAACTTTCATTTTATGCTCCTCTTTTAATCCGCCCAACATATGGCGGATAAATTCCCTTTCTCAAAAACATTAGCCGACTATGATTCGCATTCATTACAATAATAACCAAATAATCCGTTTTTAGCGAGAATTATTGCCCAGTTCCATCTCCAAAGTTCCAAATTAATTATTGCAGCTTGTCCTGAAAAATGTTAAAATTTACGGTCGAACGGTATCCTATATAAAAGGGAGAATATATTATGAGCAATCTTTTATTAGAAAAAGTCGAATACAAGGTTGAAGAGACCAGTTTCGGCATCTGGCG
>Ga0315548_1003986_pt1 | contig 10798 bp, 10 predicted proteins | sample SalMarSW160110MG_2_FD_202540 | JGI IMG/M metagenome (GOLD analysis project Ga0315548, IMG submission 202540) | Salt marsh sediment microbial communities from the Plum Island Ecosystem LTER, Massachusetts, United States - Salt Marsh Sediment SW1601-110 ... | reverse complement strand
AGGCCAACATTGCACCGTGTGTTCAACATTGAAAACGGAACAGGGCTCAGCACTTACCTTATCGAGCAAAGTAAAGCTAGCGAAATAATACACCCCTCCGGCATCGAAAACCTTTTCATTGCCAATGCAGGCCCGATACCTCCTAACCCTGCCGAGCTGATCGGTTCGGACCGGATGGTAAAATTCATGTGTAATATGAAAAAGGAATTCGATTATATTGTAATAGATACCCCACCAGTTGCCATTGTAACTGATGCTTTATTATTGAAAAATCTGGTTGATGTTTATGTTTTTGTGATCAGACACGGTTATTCCAACAGAAATGTTTTACAACTAATTGACAACCTGTACAATAAAAAAGAACTGAAAAACCTGTCCATACTTGTAAACGATGTTCATACAAAAGGGTATTATGGATATAGTTATAGGTATGGATACGGATATGGTTATGGGTATGGTTATGGATACGGTTATTATGGCAAAGGTTACTACGAAGAAAATATTAAAAAAGAAGGATTAAGAAATAGGTTAATAAACATTTTCAGAAGAGCGGTAAAGTATTAATTCACTTGCTTTCTTGCTAAATAAAGATAGAAATATACAATAAAATGCTATTTTATAAGTATCGAGTATGAATATTGGGGGAAAACGAACTGCCTGCATATTTTAAATTAATAGCCTAATTATAAAATATATATTACCAGTCACTAGTTATAAAGAATCAACTAATATTGTAAATGCTCTTTTATAAAGCAGAAAAAATGAAACAAACTAAATCTATAAATAGTGTTATATTATAGATGAAATTAATATGTAGTGAAAAATCAATTTCCCATAAAAACATATAATTTATATTATAAAATTATATCTATATAGTAAATAAGAAGAATAATTCTATTCTACTTCCTTACAGGATTTTTAAGATATAAATATATAATTAATAAAATTATAAAAATATGGCAATTAATATTTTTATCCCTAAATTTCATACTGAAGAAATCCTTGAAGAAATAAGAGATTGTTTGGATAAAGGCTGGACAGGTTTAGGTTACAAAACAATTGAATTTGAAAATAAATGGAAGGAATATACTGGTGTAAAAAATGCGCATTTTCTTAATTCCAATACAGCAGGGCTTCATTTGGCAGTAAATATTTTCAAAAAAGTTTATAAATGGAAAGACGGAGATGAAATTATAACTACACCATTGACTTTTGTATCTACTAATCATGTTATTTTATATGAAAAGTTAACCCCTGTATTTGCTGATATTGATGAATATCTATGTCTTGATCCGGAATCGGTTAAAGAACGAATAACCAAAAAAACACGGGCGGTCATGTATGTTGGAATTGGGGGAAACACAGGACAATATCAAAAAATTCTAGATATATGTAAAAAAAACAACCTTAAATTGATTTTAGATGCTGCTCACATGGCCGGCGCAAAATGGAATGGAAAGCATGTAGGCCCCGAGGCAGATGTTGCAGTTTTCAGTTATCAGGCAGTAAAGAACCTGCCGACAGCCGATTCAGGGATGATTTGTTTCCATGATGATGAACTTGATAAATTGGCCCGGCAATTAAGCTGGTTAGGCATATCAAAGGATACTTATCAACGATTTAATAAAAATGAAGGTAGTTACAAATGGAAATATGATGTGCCAAATGTTGGTTTCAAATATCATGGTAATTCAATTGTTGCAGCTATGGGACTTGTACAATTAAAATACATCGAACAAGACAATAAACAAAGAAATTCTTTAGCAAATTATTACATTGAACATTTGAAAGATTTAAAGGATTTTAGGATTATCCCAATAGCTGAGGGATGCTATTCTTCAAGGCATCTATTTCAGGTATGTACTGAAAATCGCAATGAAAAGATTAAGCAGCTTTATTCAAATGGAATTTATCCAGGGGTACATTATGTTGATAATACTAATTATGCAATGTATAGCTATGCTAAAGGAACATGCCCTAAAGCTCAGTATTATTCAGACCACATTATTAGTTTACCTTTGCACTTAAATATTACCGAAGAAGATATTGATACGGTTATTGCAATTTTAAAGAACAAGCCCCAATAGTAAAAAGTAAAATCATTTTTATCTTCGTAAATCTTAATAGATAGAATTCTATAAGTTATGATGTTATTCATAAAAGGTTTTAGGTTTTTAAGAAAAATAATTTTTATACCTATAAATGTTTCATTAATAGTAATAGCTTTTTACCTGCGAAAGTCTTTCTTGGGATTCCAAAACGCAACACTCTATTTATCAAAGGTTGATAAAAATGCTGTAATACCCTTGCTTAAATTCAATGGGGTCTCAATTGGAGAAAACTGTGATATTGAAGCAGGTTTAATATTTCACAATTGCACAAGTTTTGGTAATCTTAGTATTGGAAATAATTGTCATATAGGTAAAGGCTGCTTCTTCGATTTAAGAGATAAAATTACTATTGAGGACAATTGTGTAATATCAATGAGGAGTACTTTTATTACCCACATTGACATGAACAAGTCAGATTTAAAGCATTATTATCCGGCACATCAAAAACATATCATCATTAAGAAAAACACATATATAGGAGCAAGCTCAACTGTACTCATGGGCGTTGAAATTGAAGAAAATAGCATTGTTGCAGCAAATGCGCTTGTAACAAAAAACGTAAAGTCTTATACTATGGTTGGAGGAATTCCTGCTGCATTAATTAAAACAATTAAGAAAACTAAGCTTTAAAGATTAATACCATGAAATCGCTATTAAGAAGAATTTTGAACAAATTTGGTATAGCTATAAAATATCCTTTTCAACAGCTTAGTTTTTCTCAATCCGGTGAAGATATGATTCTATATTTTATTTTTAATAATTTACTAAGAATCAATAAACCTACTTATTTGGATATTGGTGCGCATCATCCTTTTTTTTTAAGCAACACTGCCAGAATATATATATATGGTTCGTGTGGAATAAATATTGAGCCAGATCCAAATCTTATAGCTGCATTTAATAAATATAGAAAAAGAGATATTAATTTAAATATTGCGATATCTGAAAAAAATGAAAAAAAAACATTTTATATAATGTCATTGCCAACCTTAAATACCTTCTCATTAGAAGAAGCACGGAAAAATGAAAAATTATATAATACTAGGATCGCACAAACAATTAAGATAGAATCGTATAATTTAGAATACATATTAAACAAGTATTTTAACAATAAAATGCCGGATTTACTGACAATAGATGTTGAAGGTTATGAATTAAATATCTTAAAATCTATAGATTTATACAAATATAGACCTAAGGTAATATGCGTAGAATCATTCGATATAGAAAAAACAAAAAAAATAAGGAGAGAAGAACTCATTGATTACATAATCAGTTATAAATATAAAGTTTATGCTGATACAGGAATGAACGCAATACTAATTGAAGACCATTTATGATAATAATTAATATTAAAGGAGGAATTGGAAATCAGATTTTTCAATATGCTCTTGGACGAGCTCTTGAAATGAATGGCAAAATTGTTAAATATGACGTGACTTCATTTGAAGAATCTCTCCATGCATTTAGATTAAATTACTTTAACACGAAACTTAGTTTTGCGACTAAAGAAGATATTGAAATATATAAAGGCCATTTTATTGTTAAAAAATCCGGTAAATTTTTACTTGCTAGTCAAAATTCGCTTAAAGAAAAAATAAGAAGAAAAATATTGAAACTGTATGATGCTTGCTTTTATGTTTATAGGCCTGTTGTAATAGAAAAGTCTTTTTATGATAAACGCCTGTTCCTTTGTGATGATAAATATTACGATGGTTATTGGGGAAATAAAAAATATTTTGAAAAGATTAAAAATATTCTACAACACGAACTCTCATTACAGCAGAAATATTTTAATGACAATTTTATAAAGTTTGCAAAAGAGCTCAAGAATTCTAAAATACCTCATGTGTCTATGCATATTAGAAGAGGTGATTATTTATGGGATGTTAATCAAAATATTTTCACGAACATCCCAAAGGAATATTATATAAAGGCATTGGCATACATTAAAGAAAAAATTGGTGAGGTAAAAGTATTAGTCTTTAGTAATGATATTAATTGGTGTAAAAGCAATTTCGGAGATGCTTTTTTATATATTGATGAGCTATATAATTTTCATGATTATCATGAATTTGAATTAATGAAATTGTGTCATCACAATATTATAGCAAATAGCACCTTTAGCTTTTGGGCTGCATATTTGAATGAGTATTCTGAAAAAATTATTATCGCACCTCAAAAATGGTATGTTAATACAAAAATACAAAGAAGATATGAAAATTGTTTGTTTATTCCAAAAGAATGGATAAAAGTATACTTCTAATTAGAATATGATATGGAAAGTATAAAACAAAAATCAATAAAATCATTCTTTTGGGTTTCTATTAATGTTTTTGGGGATCGCGTATTGCAATTTGTCATTGGAATTGTACTTGCAAGATTATTATTACCTACTGATTATGGTTTGATAGGACTAATTGCTGTATTTATTATTTTTTCGATGATTTTTATTGATAGTGGATTTAGTTTTGCACTTATACGAAAAATAGATGTTAAAAATGATGAGCTAAATACTGTTTTTTGGTTCAATGTTATTGTTAGTTTAATTCTATATATTATTCTATGGGTATTTTCTCCTCTTATCGCTCATTTTTTTAATCAACCTCTGCTAATAAACATCGTTAGATATGTGTCATTAAATTTGGTTATTAATGCTTTAAGTAGTATTCAAAATATTAACCTAAGACGTGAATTGAGATTTAAAGAATTAACTATTATAGGAATATCATCCAGATTGTTATCTGGTATTATTGCAATATATATGGCCATAAGTGGATTTGGTGTATGGAGTTTAATAGCTCAGCAACTTGTAGCTAATGTGCTTAAAACTTTTTTAATGGTATATTATAATAGATTTTTCCCAAAATTTGTTTTTTCGGTAACGTGTTTTAAAGAATTATTTAGCTTTAGTTCAAAACTATTATATGGTGGAATAGGATACTCTATTGTATCAAATATTTATCCATTGGTGATAGGCAAATTTTTTACTTTAGCTGATGTTGGTTTTTTTAATAGAGCACAGAGTTTACAGCAATTACCAGTACAAACACTTGCAGGTATTGTTCAACAAGTTACTTTACCTATTTTTTCAAAAATTCAACACGATGACGAAAAATATCGAAGCGCCTATAAGAAGACAATTAAATTAACTATATTTTCAATTGCACTGCCGCTTGTTTTACTTATTGTAGCAGCAACGCCATTTATTTCTTTTTTTTTAAAAGAAAAATGGTTGCCTGCCGTTCCTATGCTTAGAGTGTTAGCAATAGGAGGGTTGTTTTATCCATTAAGTGCATTAAATGTAAATATCATAGGTATTAAAAGCAGGTCTGATCTAGTAATGTACCTACAATTTGCTAAAGATTTTTTGACAATTATCGGGTTAGGTATTGGAATTATTTGGGGTATTCAAGGATTAATTATAAGTTTTGCTGCTACAGGTATTGTAGCATATTTTTTAAATGCATTTTTTGCCAATAAGGTAATAAATTATCCTATTTCAGAACAGTTGAAAGATATTTTACCAATATTAGCAATAATGGTTTGTGTCGGAGTGGTTAGTTACCTTTCAATGTTTTGTTTTGATTCTAATTTACTAAAGATTACTATTAGTGTTAGTGTAGGTTCTTTATTTTATTTTTTTCTTGCACGCTTATTTAAATTTGAAGTTCTTGACGAAGCAATAATGGTAATAAAAGGAATATTAATAAGGAAATAATAATGTCAAAACCTATTTTTGTTACTCAACCGCACCTCCCACCCTTAATAGAGTTTCAGGAATACCTGAAAGATATTTGGGAGAGCAAATGGCTTACCAACAATGGCCCTTTTCACCAGGAACTTGAACAAAAATTGTGTGAGTATCTGGGATTAAAATATATTTCGTTGTTTTCCAACGGAACTCTGGCATTGATAACGGCATTGCAGGCTTTGAAAATATCAGGGGAAGTGATTACAACCCCTTTCAGTTTTGTGGCAACCACACATGCACTTTGGTGGAACAATATAAAGCCTGTTTTTGTAGATATAAAAGAAAATGACTGCAATATCGATGCTGAAAAAATTGAATCCGCAATAACTCCTAATACTACAGCAATTTTACCTGTTCATATCTATGGGAATCCATGTAATGTTGATAGAATACAGCAAATAGCCGACACATATGGATTACATATAATTTATGATAGTGCTCATGCTTTTGGAGTTACCTTACAAGGTAATTCAATTGCAAGTTTTGGGAATCTTTCAGTTTTGAGTTTTCATGCGACAAAAGTATTTACAACATTTGAAGGAGGAGCTATAATCTGCCATGATGAAAAAATGAAAAAACGTATTGATTTCTTAAAAAACTTTGGTTTTGCAGATGAAATAACTGTTGTAGCTCCAGGTATCAATGCCAAAATGAATGAATTCCAGGCCGCTCTTGGTTTATTACAGCTTAAATATTTTGCAGCTGCAATTAAAAAACGAAAAAGAATTGTTGAAACCTATCGTAATATGTTGAAAAAAATTAATGGTGTTAGATATTTTCAGGATATAAATGACATAAAACATAATTATGCATATTTTCCAATATTCATTGATCAAAAAAAATATGGAAAATCAAGGGATCATGTATATAATGAATTGAAACAAAATAATATTCATTGCAGAAGATATTTCTATCCCTTAATAAGTCAATTCCCTACATATAGAGGATTACCTTCATCAAAATCTAAAAACCTTCCAGTTGCTGAAAAAATTACTAAAGAAGTGCTATGTTTACCGATTTATCCTGATTTAGATTTAAACGTTGTTTACAATGTTTGTGAAATTATCAAAAAGCTAAAGAAATGAAAATAGCAATTATGCAACCTTATTTCTTACTATACATTGGTTATTTTCAATTGATAGGTGCAGTTGATAAATTTGTTATTCTTGATGATGTAAATTTTATTGTAAGAGGGTGGATTAATAGAAATCGAATAATTATAAATAACCAGGAATATCTTTTTTCAATTCCTGTAAAAAAAGTCTCTCAAAATAAACTTATAAGAAATTGTGAACTTGTTAAGGACAAATGGTGAAATAAACTAATTAAAAATTTTTAAGTTATAATATTATGGTTTATAAAAATAATGAAATCTTGAAATATTGGGAACAGGAAGATACTGAATCAATGTATGACAAATATTTAATTAATGCAGAAATTAGATTAATAAAATCTAATCTAACTCCGTACTCAAAAATACTTGATGCTGGTTGTGGTGAAGGAGAAGGCACATTAGAGTATTCAAAAATAGAAGGAACTTCGATTTATGCTGCAGATTTTTCAAATACAAGACTTAAAAAAGCTAAAAAACTTGTAGGAAAAAAGAAAAACATTTTATTTAGAAAGATCGATTTTCTTGGAAATTATAAATTAGATAATGATTTCGATTTTATTATTTCACAAAGATTTTTAATTAATATTACGGATTGGGAACTACAAAAAAAAGTTATATGTGATCTAATGAACCTCTTAACCCCTAATGGAAAGTTATTGATGCTTGAAGGATATCAAGATGGAGTAGATGAATTAAATAACCTCAGAGCAATATTTGGATTAAATCCAATTAATGTTAAATGGCATAACTTATTCTTTAATAATAGTAATCTTTTCAAATTCATTACAAATGCAGGTTATAAAATTGAAAATGAATTTGGTCTTGGCGAATATTTTTTTCTTACAAGAGGAATTCGTCCATATTTTGATACAACCCTAAATTGGAATGTGGAATTTAATTCAATTGCTTCGAGGCAAGATATTATGAATTTAATAGCATTAAACACAAAATTCTCTAGATTGAAGCTTTGGATTATTAGAAAATAAATAATATGAAGATTAGTATTTGCATGATTACTTATAATCATGAAAAATTCATTAGTCAAGCAATTGAGAATGTAGTAACACAAAAAACAAACTTTCCATTAGAAATATTAATTGGAGAAGATTGCAGTACAGATAATACAAGAGAAGTTATAATTCAATATCAAAAAATATATCCAGAAAAAATCAAAGTAATTTTGAATAATAAAAATTTAGGAATGATTCCAAATTTTATACAAACAATAAAAGCGTGCAAAGGGAAATATATTGTTTTTTGTGAAGGCGATGACTATTGGACTGACTCATACAAATTGCAAAAGCAGGTGGATTTTTTAGAGGCTAATCCTGATCATGGCCTTATATATAGCGATATACAAATGGTAGATCAAAATGGTCTGGAGATAAGTTCAACCCCTTTCTATGAAAGCCAAAAAAGCAGGTACGCTGAAGGTGAAGTTTTTTGGGAATTGCTTTCAGGAAATTTTATTAATACACTAACTGTTTGTGTGAAAAAAGAATATATTGATGATTATTTATCCGGTAACCTGGCAGAATGGTTTATGTATGATTATCGCTTATGGTTACACGTTGCTCTAAGGGCAAAGGTTAAATTCATGAAAGAGAAAACTGCATGTTATAGAATACATCCTCAAGGAATTAGTAAATCATCTGGTTTTTTTCACAAAAGAGCCTCACTTTCTAAATTATCTGCTCTTAATGATTATTTTCAATTTAATACCCATTTCAATCTTACATTGCATAATCGGCATATTTTAGGTAAAACCTTATGGAGTATTATTAAAAACAAAAAACTATCTTATAAAGAAAAATCATCAATCCGGCATTTGCTCATAAAAAATCGAGCAATTGGTTTTCGATCCCTAATTAAACTGATATTTCTGAAAGTAATAAGAATATATTCATAGAAAAGCACTATATAATTAGTAATGACTTTTTTAAGAGTTTTATTGCAACAAAACTGTTAGCCAATTACAATGAGATCAAAATATTCTGCTATTGATTATGTGTTTTGGATAGTTTTTATACTGTATACTAATCCAGGCGGGTTACAGGAAACATTGCAAATTAACGAAATAGGTTTTGGATTAAACTTTAACAAAATGATTACCTAGTATTAAACTAATAGTTGTTTCAATCAAACATATTTTAAACCTAAGTTTAAAAAAAAAATATACTAGTTTATAGATATTTTAATTGAATTTCAAAAAAAGTATAGTCATTAATGTAACGACCATTTAAATTAATAAACCTTAAAGTCTTTTATTTTTATGAATAATACTAAAACAAATAATTTACATACAGGAGTTGACTATTTATTTTGGATTTTGTTTATGTTTTATTCTAATTCTGGTGGAGCACAAAATGCACTAGGTATTAATGAGTTAGGTGGCGGTTTGAATATAAACGATATAATTTTTGTTTTATTTAGTATATTATATTTTATCAAAAAACCTATTTATAATATACGAAGGTCGCGTCTTTCATTAAATATAAAAAGACATGCAATTATATATTTATTTTACATGATGCTAGTATTTGGAATATTGACTCCCCTCTATACTAATAATTATACTTCCATATTATTTAATTCAATTAAAATCCGTTACATATTTTATAATATATCACTTTTATTCTTTACATATAAATTTTTTATAAGAAATAGTTATGCATTTTTTCAAGTTTTTTTAATTTATTCTTTGCTAATACTTGTTCTATTCTTACAGTCGCTATTAACAGATATCAATATTTTGCCCCGCGTAATAGCACCAAGAGGATTTATTAATCTTGATAGACAAATGTTAGTCTCTTATGGATTTATACAATTACTTATACCACTTGGAAGTATTGTTATAGCCACAAAGTATTCATTTAATCATAAAAACTTAATTATTATATTATACATATTAATGCTAATTACTTGGATTGTATCAATAACTCGTAGACATATTATTGGCTCGCTTTTTTATTTGCTTATTGCATTTTTACTAAATAACTATATAAGAGGTAAAAGAATATTATCATTAAATATGATATTTAAATTTATCTCAATATTATTAATCTTAGTAGGCCTAATATTTATTATTACACCTATATATTATCAATCATCAATTCAAGCAATAAAGGAAACATTACATGTAATTAAATATGCAGAAACAACCAGTGGAATCAAGGATGAAAGACTAATGCTATCAAAAGATGCCCTAGTTAATAAGTTTAAAGAGAATCCATATTTTGGAACAGGATATGACCAACGCTGGAAAACTGCAGATAAGGAAGGATATGAATCTTCTGATTATCCACTATTAGCAGCTTTTGCTATGGCTGGGATTATTGGAGTTTTAGTTTTTTTACCTTTTTACTTATTTCTGATTAGGATGATTATTTTTGATTTAAAAGTTATTAAAAAATATAAGCTATTTAACCAAGAACATGAACTTTATATTCTATTATTTCTTATGCTTTTCTTTATTTACAATCTATTACAATATGTAAATTGGTTTTCTCCAATTTCTATTTATACTGATTATACATGGTTTGTATGTCTTGGATTGTACTTAGCTTCAAGAGACAAACTATACAATATTGCGCAAATTGAGAGATCAACTTAATTCTAGTCTATTCCATGCGTTTTGTAAATTATATTTTTTCAAATTAAATTATACCTATTAGACGTCGTTAAAAATTAAGTTTTGAAATTGCTACTTTAGATTGGACATTAAGTTAAGCAAAAAATTCTTAACTTAATGTCCTATGAAAAAAAGAAGAAAATACGACCGGGAGTTCAAGCAGATGGCTGTTGAACTCAGTAAATATC
>Ga0315548_1003972_pt1 | contig 10817 bp, 10 predicted proteins | sample SalMarSW160110MG_2_FD_202540 | JGI IMG/M metagenome (GOLD analysis project Ga0315548, IMG submission 202540) | Salt marsh sediment microbial communities from the Plum Island Ecosystem LTER, Massachusetts, United States - Salt Marsh Sediment SW1601-110 ... | reverse complement strand
GAAGGTGCTTATCTGGTCATCCGTCTCATCGGTATACTCCCAACCATAGTTGTCATAGTCATACCAGGCCCTGCGTGTGGTATAGGCGCCCACGGCAATGGCGCTGTCGGCCTCGGCGGGCGTGCCGATGGTGTATTCCGGGTCGGGGCTGTCAAATGTGACTGAGCCAGCTCCATATAGGTTGAATGCTGTGTTGTAGTAGAGGTGGAAGAACTGGCTGTTGCTGGAATTATTCTTTACCTTGAGGTAATAGGTGCTGTCCCCAGAATCGACATAATTATCATAATATGAATATTCACTTTCTGTGCCCCTTGAGCTTTCCGACTGTGCGTAATTAGTTGACGACAGCTTGGTATAGCTTGAGTCGTAGTACTCCAGCTCAAGGTCATTGCTGGTCCCCGTGCCGTCATACCAGACCAAATTGAATAAGAGAGCCGTAGTATAGGTTCCGGCACCGGCAATGTTTAACTGGATATAGTCTGTGGAGTTGCTGGCGTTTACCGTGCCTGAATAGTGGTAGTCATCATTGCCCTCATTGCCCGCCGAGAGAAATACCACCGCCCCCTGGCTCACCGCGTAGTCAACGGCCTGCGCCATCTCATCAGAGCCGTCATGGTAGGAGCTCCAGCCGCCGTAGCTCATGGTGATGATATCGGCGTTATAGGTATCCGCCGCCGCCCTGATTGCGTAGACAATAGCGTCGCTTGAGGCGCTGCCGGTGGAATCACTGCCGATTTTGAGGAAGACCAGGTCGGCACCCGGCGCCGAGCCTTTATACACGCCGCTGGACTGCGTGCCCCGGCCCAGCGCGGTGCCGGTCACGTGCGTGCCGTGCCCGGTTACCGTGTTGGCGATAGTATCATCAAGATTTGGATAGTTCCAGTAATCCTTGCTGGCGGTCGGGGTGGGGATATCATTGTGGGTAACGTCCAGGCCGGAGTCCAGCACGGCGATGGTAACGTTCGCCCCCGTGTAATTGGCGCTCCAGACATCGTCGGCGTTTATTTTCTGGGTGCCCAGGTCATTGTGCGCTTCAAAATAACGCTCCGCGGTGTCCAGCGTGGCGATGTAATCCTTGGCGGCCAGTTCGTCGAGCTTGTCCACCGGCATATCGGCCAGGATGAACCCGGTCGGGTGCGCTCCCACCGGCGGCAGCCAGGATTCCGGATAAACGATAAGGCCCATTTCCTCAAGCTCTGCAATCTGGGAAGGGCTGAGCATTTCTGCGCTGTGAATGAATATCTGCTGCCTGTCCCGTGGAGCAGAGGGAGCGGCTTGCTGCAGCATCGCCTGGAACACCGGAACCTCTCCCCTTGCCGCGGGCGCTGCTTCCAGCGAGCGGAGCTTGGTATCCACCTGCAGTCGGAGCAGGGAACTTATCTTCTTGCCGTGTTCGTCTTCCTGTGCGGAAACCGGCGGCGTCACAGCGGTGCTGCCAAAGAAAAGCACGGCCAGGAAAGAAAGCAGAACCACGAAAATAATAAGTTTCTTCACTTTGCTACTCTGCCTGCGGCTGACTGCCGGCCTGAGGTTGAAGCTGGCGTTCCGCCGTATCCAGATTCACAATGTATTCTTTATCTGCCAACTCCCCCAATACATCTACCGGCATATCGGCGATGATGAACCCGGTCGGGTGCGCTCCCACCGGCGGAATCCAGGAGTCCAGGTACAGTGTTAACCCCATATCTTGCAGTTCTTTTACCTGCGCGTCGTTGAGCTCACGCTCGAGGTGAATGAATATGCGCTGAGTACCCAGATTGTCCACCATCATCCCCATTCCCTTCATCATGTTTAACCTATCGGTGGTGGGGTCATCGAGCTGCTCCATCCTCAGGTTGACCTGGGCGAGAAGCAGGCCGCTTATCTTCTCACTCGTTGTTTCCTCCGTATCTGAGCATGACACAGAGGGGAGTAAGAGAAAAGCCATAATAAGAGTTACAACTGCTCTGAATAATGCACCCATAATGCCGCCTCTATCATGTTACCGCTGAAAAGGGTGACAGCTAACGCATTATAACCAAATACTGCTGAAACCCCAAACATAGCTGCTAACCTCTGTCGCTTCTGAATCGATTTTATATAAGTCAGTTATATTATAGGCCGGTTCTCATATTTGTCAACGCGCGGTGAATCTATAACCGGTTTGGCATCGGGAATAGAGTGATGATATTGAAGAAAAGGCAATTTAAAAAAGTTGCTGGCATTCCATCACATTGTTCAGAAATAAAAAAGGCGACCCGGTGGTTGCCATTTAACTTTCACCGACCCCGGCGGGGCTTGGCCTCTAAACTTCATTACTTTAGAAAACTCTTCCCAATTGAGCCTGAAAAAGGGTTCAAATTCAGGCTGTGGTTTGACGGCCACCACCTCCTTATCCTTTACCCAAACCTCTTGGAATAGGCACCGAGCTAGCTTGTTTCGCTGCTCATTACTCGCTTTGTCCCAAGCTATGGTTATATTGGCAAGGAACTCGGCCAATCCCTTTAACGGCTCAGCAGTAGTTTTAAATGGGGTTAACTTAGTTAGTTGACCTTCTATTTGATCCTTTTCCCTACAATACCAACAGAAAGCAATACCCGTTAATGAGTGTATGTTTTTAGTTAGCACCGTATGCCGATGGGTTGATGTCCTATTCTTTTGCCTCGTCCTCTGTGCTTCCTCAAACGATCCCGGATTGATAAGCGACTCGTGCTTGGCTTTTAACCAACCCCCATTTCCATCCTTGATATGCCCAATGTAAAATCTGTTTAAGCAAATGTTACCTCAATTGCACAAACCAGACATTCGTTCAATACGGTAACAGAATAATATATTGTTGCTTAAGACTTTTCTTTCTTTCGTTTCCTCTAAGGTAATCGATCATTGGCTTGACTACCAACGGAACCATGTCACCGATCATATGTGGCATAAGATTTGCCATAACCGTTGGCATTAGCTCCAGCATCTGCTTGCGCACATAGTTTCCGAGAGGCCTGATGGCCCATGAGGGAATTATCCGTTAATGCCTGAAAAGCATAATCAATATGACAACTTAATTCTACCCTGCAATAAGCACCACTAACTTCTTGACTCCCAACCACAGATACATACTGTTGAAAAACTTCGAGCAATGAAAAAACCACGAAAAGCGGGTTGAGCAAAATCTTAGTTTAGCAGATGCAAAGTTATTTAGAGCTTGCCCAATTCCTCCATGAACTTGACCACCCTCATCGACTCACCAATGCCTGTAGTGCCGCTCATTGAAATCTCCACGGCGATGGTCTCCATGATCTCCTCGTTGCTGGCGCCGGCTTCGAGCGCCCGCTGGGTCTGAGACAGAATGCAGTTGGTGCAGGCTGCTCTGAGCGCTATCCCGAGTGCAATCAATCGTTTTACCTTTCGGCTCAGCGCACCGTCCTTATATACCATGTCACTTTGATCTATCTCGGCTTTCATTACCACGGGGACTATCTGGAGCAGCTTGTCACGTATCCGGAAACGCTCCTCATTCAACTCCATTTGACTTTCCATAATGCACCTCCTTCTTTATTTTGTAACTTTCTTGAGGTGTACCCCGTCTTAGGGTCAATCATAAGATGAACTACTTAATGGGGCAGGTCACCAATATCCTCCTTAGACTATATGCGACTCAGAGACCGAGGATATTGCGAGGATTTGTCTTAATTAATTTCTCTACATCGCCATAAGGCAAGCCTTTTTGATAAAGACTCTGAGCGTAGATGCGCAGAGCTTCGTGTGGCATCGGATTATAGATCTGTCCGCCGTCGCTGGCAAGAATGCAGTTTGCCGCCCCCAATGTTCTAATTAATTCTTTTACTTTGTCCAGTGTGACGTTCGCTGCCATGGGGGAAATGTTATAATAGCAAAATTCTGGCATTGCGCCTAACGACACCATTTCCTCGAGGAATTCCAAGTTTTCTGCGCCTACAGGAGGGTTAAAGAATGGATGGGTAATGAGTATTTTCTTGACGCCACGACTGCGAGCTTCGTTTACTAGCAGGCGAATTTCAGTCAAGGAAAGATGGGACGTGCCCAGAATAGCATCATACTTTGCGATAAGTTCAAGAACTTCAATCGTCTCTTGAGTGAGTTTGCCGTTCTCCTGTAGTACACTGATACCTTTCTCAGGATGCCCAATATTGACTTTTTGAATACCATAGTCACCTGTGGTACCAAAAACCTCAACATGGTGAGCCGAGTCCATGCTGGGCATCCATACCTCCTTGCCACCTAACGATAATGCAGCCTCAACTGCTAGCGGATTAATTCCACCAACATAGGAATTGAGTACAATTCCTCCAAAGATCTTTAATTCCGCAAAGTCCTTTTGCACGAGATAAGCACGACTCACTGTGCTCTCAAAATGACATTTGAATAGTATAGCTGCCATTCCTGCCTTAGCAGCAGCCTCAGCAATATCTCTATCATCCCCAATACGGGGGCTGAAAAGGCTGGGATATGAGTGAATATGAGTATCAATTGCTCCATTCATAGAAATCCTGTCATCCATATCGTGCTCCTTTACCTGTTGACTTCTCAGATTTTATCCCTCAAACAATCTTTCTACTAATTTAAGCTGTGTAAATAGAAACCGAGCACTCACTCGCAGATTCATGTTGGGATTGTAATACAAATAGTTTTTTACCTCCTTAAAATTTTAAACTACTTAAATAAAATATGTGGGAGCCATAGTGTTGATTCAGGCCATATAACAAATATGGCCAAGCCAATCAATTGTAGCCCAACGAAAGGTATGCTAGCTTTATACAGGTCAGTCAATGTAATCGATGAGGGAGTCACACCTTTCAAATAGAATAGGCTCTCACCAAAAGGCGGACTAATCCATCCAATCTGTAACATTACCATGAAAAGTAAGGCAAACCACAGTACATCAATTCCAGTTTGCCCAACAACGGGGCTAAAAAGTGGTACAGTTACCATTATAATTGCTGGTGCGTCAATGAGCATCCCCAAGATAAGAAGTATAAATAACATTAGAGCCAAAATAGTCCAGCTGCCTCCTGGCATGATCGAGAATAAATTCCATACCAGTTCCTTGCCGCCGGCAACTATAAAAGTCATGCTAAAGCACGCTGCCCCAAGAATAATCCAGCCAATCATAGTACAAATTCCTACGGTTGCAATAATAGAATCGTGCAAAATCTTCCAATTAAGCCGATGCCGTACAATAGCGCAAAACAATGCACCCACTGCTCCCACACCTGCTGCCTCCGTAGGAGTTGCGATTCCCAGAAAAATTGAACCTAACACTAGAACTATGAGTACAAGTGGTAGGATTAAGTGGCGAAATGAGGTTATTTTCTCACGCCATGTCACCCTTTCTTCGATAGGTAAGGCAGGACACAGGTCTGTTTGGAAGAAAGACCGCACTCCTATATAGGTAATAAATAGAGCACTCAGAATGACTCCGGCACATACACCTGCTGCGAACAGTGCTCCTACTGATACGGCACTCTGAGATGCGTAAAGAATCATCGCTACACTAGGAGGGATGAGTTGACCTAAAGTACCTCCCGCCAATATGCTTCCCGTAGCTATATTTCTGTCATAACCACGCTCTAGCATACGTGGTAGCGCAATTATTCCCATCGCCGAGACAGCTCCTCCAACAATGCCTGTGCAGGCTGCAAGAATGGTGCAGATTATTACGACTCCTATCGCTAAACCCCCTCTTGCCGGACCAGCCCACTCATATGCCGCATTAAACATGTCTCCAGCAATACCTGCTTTATCCACTATCATAGCCATAAATATGAATAAAGGAATAGCTACGAGCACAAAACTGTTCATCACATCGAAAGTTTGATATACCAATGAGTAAAGGCCTGGAGCACCCCAAAATAAAAGAGTACATATTACAGCAGCAATGCCTAAAGCGAAAGCTACTGGGAGACCAGAAATTAAACCTATTAGGAAAGCTCCAAGCATTATTAGACCTGCAGTACCTGGATCTACATGTATCATCTAGTTCCCCTGTCTAGAAGAGCGGCCATGTTGCGGGCAAACAGAGCTCCTTCCGCAAGTATCATCAAGAAACAAGCCGTAGGTAGTGTCCACATATACGGCCACAGGGGTATGGCCAAAGACTCAGTAATTCGTCGGCCCGTTACAGTAGCTGTCCAAGAAACATCTGCGCTCCAAGCCATCAATACGCCGAAGAAAAGCAGTGAAAAGCAGGAAAGCAATAAGCTATAAGCGATTTTTGTTCTTCCAGGTAGCCAATTGAGAAATAAATCTACCCTCACATGGAACCTGTGCAGTATGCCGTATGCTCCTGAGAGTACGAAGTGGGCACCGAAAAGAAATTGACTTAGGGGGAGAGACCATTTTGTGGGTGCATGAAAACCATACCTAGCCACTACCTCAAACACTACAATAAAGGTGAGTGGTATAATCAAATAAGCCGCGACTCTACCAGTATACTCACTCAATGCATCAACAATGTTTAGTGCCTTCGCAACCCACTTGCACATATGGTCTCTCCCCCTAGCGAATTATACTCACTCCAGAGAATAGCCGAATTGCTTGTAGTACTTCTTGTAGATCTCAATTACTTGAGCACACTCATCACATTGAGAGGCCATCTCGTCCCACACTTCTGGGCCAATCTTATACGCCTGAACCATCTCCTCGGGAGGAATTGTGGTCACTTCCAATCCGTAATCTATCATCTTTTCCCTGGCTATGGCATTCAGCAGTGATGTGTCATAAGCGTAGTACCGAGCCTGTAAGCGCGCCGCTCCCTGGACAATTGCTTGTAGGTCAGGCGTTAATTTATTCCAAGAATCCATATTTACGAAAATATCAATCAGATTCTCAGGTGCCCAAAATTGAGGTTCCACAATATACTTAGTAACCTCATGTAGCTTCAACCCAAACTCAGTAGCGTAGTTGCCTTTATCAACAGCATCAATAGTACCCAGCTGAAGAGCAGAGTATATCTCAGGGGTTGCCGTATAGGTGCAAGCAGCACCCAATTTAGTGAAAACCATGTCACGAGGGGGGCAACTTCTTATTACTAGTCCCTTGAAGTCGGCCAGATGATTTACGGGCATCTTGGACAACACACCTGTTGTCGTATTCGTCATACTGGCAAGATGGTAGCAATTATGCCTATTAAAAACCTGTTGTACTATTCCCCTGAACTCAGAAGATTCACAAAAAGCATTTAATTGCTCGAGTCGATCCATTGCGGTGCCGGGTCTACTGCAGATTGGTCCAAGGGCAGCCTCTACACCTGCAAGGTAAAATCCTCCGTTGAAAGCCATTTCGCACATTCCCTTACCTACACCATCCAGAGCTTCCGTTGCTGGGAAGGGTTCTCCCACAGGGTACCGCTCAACGGTGATCCTACCCCCGCTCATCGCTTCTACCTCATCGCAAAAATATTTGATTCCTATATATTCTTGGTCCGCTACCGTGCCAAATGTTGATACATGCCATGCGATTGTTTCTGGCTTCTGTGCTGGGGCTGGAGCTGGGGCCGGAGCTGGAGCTGGAGCTGGAGTTGGGGCCGGAGCTGGAGCTGGGGCAGCACAGGCAACAACTAGCCCAGCCAATAATGTGACCACTACCACTAGAGCTAACATCAACTTTTTAATCATTTTTATATTCTCCTTTTTTAAAATGATTGCCTAACAGTTAATATGAATTACCTCTTGAAAATAACCACCCCCTTATCGTATTCAATTTGTATTGTAAAATATTATTTTTAGTTAGCACCGGTATTGCCTATCCGCAATATAGCCATATCTCCAGACATCTCGGGTATTTATTCCCACCATAACTAATATGGAAGATTTCACAGTGGTATGCCACTAACCCCCATATCCGAGTTCCATTATCTTTTCCGCAACCACCTGAGCCGCGATACCACACACCTTGGGGCAACCGGTTTCACCATGACCGCCAGCGTCCAGGAAGGCTTGACGGTCCTTGTCATCTATTAAATTGAAAGGTCGGCCGTATATTTTTTCTTGAATATGCCGGCAAAGTGTATTCTCCACCTCCCGCTCGAATCCAAATTGATTCTTCAATTCCTCCATGAATTTATCACGTACTTCGTCAGCTATTTTCATTGACAATTGATAAGCCTCAAAATCCTCCATCCTATCCCGACCAGCTACTAAACAAAGTCCCAGCAAAGCACCGATGATGGCACCACATGTCTCTCCATGACGGGCGACGCCGCCGGAGAGGACAGTGGCTGCTCTAAATGATTCCTGGTTACCGATGTTAAATTCTTCTTGAATAGCTCCCAAAACGCTTTGCGAGCAGCCAGAAAGAAAATCATTCTCTAGAGCCTTTCTTTTTACCCTCTGTATGCGAGCCTTATCAATCACTGTGTTCCCTCCTTATTATTGTATTAGACCGAACATTGCATTTACTGTTTCATAGTATTTACTAATCCACCATCGACAATCAGGTTCGTTCCCGTTATATAAGTAGCCTCATCTGAAGCCAGAAATAAGATGGCATAGGCGATGTCCCAGGCATCCCCCTGCTTGCCGGTGGGAGACATGGCATCCCGCTGTTGCCACATCTCATCAACCTTCCCGCCCCAAGCATCGGTATAATAGCGGGAGATCCTCGGCGTTTTCATCAGGCCAGGTGATACGGCATTCACCCGGATTCCTTTCTGGGCGTACTGGATGGCTATCTCCCGGGTGAGCGCGAGCACCCCCGCCTTGGACACGGCATAGGCCAGCATCGGTTTGGGTTCTGCCCTCAGGGCAACTATCGAAGCTATATTTATTATGGCGCCGCCTCCCTGCTTCTCCATATAGGGCAGGGCATACTTGCAGGTCAGGAACATGCTTTTCAGGTTGACGTTCATCACCCGGTCCCAGTCTGCTTCGCTGGTTTCCACCGGTCCGCCGTGTGCCCCCAGCGCCACGTTGTTATCCAGGATGTCAATCCGGCCGCAAGTCTGGACGCACTTTTCCACCATGCTTTTACAGTCACTGGCTCTGGACACATCAGCCTGAAACACGAAGCTGTCTCCACCTTCCTTATCAATCAGGTGCTTGGTCTCCCCAGCGGCCTCTGGATTCAGGTCAACCAGCATGACTCGGGCGCCCTCCCGGGCGAGAAGAATGGACGTGGCCTTGCCGATGCCCATACCGGCGGCGATGGAACCGGCACCAGTGACAATAGCCACTTTCCCTTTAAAATGCTGTCCCAACACTCATTCTCCTTTACTTTATGCTCTCGCTTGCATTTTATATAGTTTTTAATCTCGGTATGAATAGAAGTTCCCTCGCCTCTTCTGGGGTAGCAATCTGCCGGCCGAGGTCGATGCCGATTCTAGCTACCCTGGCCACTAACTCAGCGTTACTTTTGGCCAAAACTCCTCTGCGGTAATAGAGGTTATCCTCAAAGCCGACCCGGGCATGCCCCCCTAGGAGGATGGATTGAACTACCGCTGGGGTCTCAGTAGCGGCGACGCCCATAGTCATGAACATCGAATCTGGATGCAGATTGTCAACAAGATGCATTAAGTTTCTTGGAGTGAAGGGTGTGGCACTCTGCGTAGTACGCTGCAGGTCTAAAGGGAAGTCAATCCAGCAGGGTTTGGGCAGGGGTATTGCTTCCATCAGATAATTGATCTCCACCAGACTGCCCACTCCGCAATAGGGTTCAAATTCAACTTTTATTCCCTTTTCCACCATAGCTCGCAAAATTCTCTCATCAACGGAGCGTATCCAGGGCACTATCAGTTCCTTTCCCGCTCGCATAAAGACAGCAACCCCCACATTGACAGAAGCCATTTCCGGGCCGGCTTCAAGAACCTTAAAGGCATCCTCTACACTGGCACCTGGCTCTCGCCCCGGTGAAGTGCTGAATTCAATGATGATATCACACTTTTTCCCCCTGATCAGCCGAACAATCTCACGGAAAACCTCAGGATTAGTAGTAGCCTTACCTTCTTTATCCCGGGCGTGAATATGAGCTATAGAGGCACCCTCATTCCAAGAACGGTATACTTCTTCGGCAATCTCATCGGGCTGGAGAGGTATATTTGGATTTGCTTCCTTGGTAATAAAACTGCCAAGAGGAGCGACACAAATAATAAGTTTATCGGTTTCTATCATAGTTCCTCCATTGGTCGTTGTTGCTATCTCTACCGTCTTCGTGATAATCTTGAAGTAATGAGTCCACTGTGATATAATGCTCGCTTATTATTTTCCGGGGTCATTTCAATCGCAATTAGAAATATAGGATGATTAATGCAATAAAAATTGAAAGACTATATTAAGTAGTCATATAATGTAATTGTACGATGATATGATTATATATTTTAGCTCATATATCAAATTTGTCAACAGTTTTTATTATTTTTTAAAAAAGAAAAAATAGTTAACAATAATTATCCACTAATTAAGTAAATTTGAGTGATAATCATTTGGTAGATGTCTTGGTATAACAATGGCAATGGAAAATTATTTACCTAAAATAAGAAGAAAAAAATTAGCTGAACACGTACTTGAACAGTTAATAGAATATATGATTAATTTAAAATTTAAGCCGGGTGATAGATTGCCTACTGAACATCAACTTGCGAGTCAACTTCAGGTTGGGAGAGGCACTATTCGGGAAGTTATGGCTGCGTTGGCCTTTACCGGGATAGTAGAAGTGCGACCGAAAACGGGAACACGAATTCTGGTTACCTCATCTGAATTAAAGAAAAGCCCCCATATTGTCTCAAGATCAAGGACAAGTGAGAAGATAGAAGAGATTGTGGAGCTGAGAATTGCATTAGAACAAGCAATAGCAGAGCTAGCAGCCAAAAAGGC
>Ga0315548_1003961_pt1 | contig 10835 bp, 13 predicted proteins | sample SalMarSW160110MG_2_FD_202540 | JGI IMG/M metagenome (GOLD analysis project Ga0315548, IMG submission 202540) | Salt marsh sediment microbial communities from the Plum Island Ecosystem LTER, Massachusetts, United States - Salt Marsh Sediment SW1601-110 ... | reverse complement strand
GCAAGTACAATGCCAAATAAAGGACAGAACATCGCTCCAATAAATAGTAAAAAATTCTCATATTGCTCTATAGGAAATATTAAAGCCATTAAAGTCCCTAAAACTCCCCCTATAATAACTCCTCTCCTCTCACCTAACTGAGGGAAGATGTTTAAAGTAGAAACGGCAGTAGAATAAATATCCAAAAAAGTAGTAGTAAAAGTAGAAAATAATACTATTGCCAGGGCGGCAACTCCCAGGTCCAGATTAAGAAGCATAGGAATAGGGTCGGCACTACCAGTTGCCAGAGCAGCAGAAAATCCTACAAAATACATCCAGGAACTGACCAAAAAATACCCCCACCAGGTACCCCAAAAGGCAGTGGAAGTATTTTTGGAAAATCTGGAATAATCGGCTACCAGCGGTAACCAGGAAATGGGCATAGCAATTACAATATCTAAGCCAATAGCAAAAGATAAATCAGAAGTTGAAGGTATACGAACTAATTCCATAAAACTATGTTCCTTAAAAACCACATAAGTCATCACTACACACAGTAAAAGCAAGGCAGATACTGATATTTTATGCAGCCACTTCCAGGTCTTATGACCAAAGAAGGCCCAAAGAGTAGTGATGATTCCGGCCAGGACTATCCATAATTTAAAATTAGAATAATTAAAAATCTTTTGGCTTATTACTTCCGCAGATTTTGCACAAATGATAAGCATTATTGCTGTCCAGCCGATTAATTGAACCACATTTAAAAAAGCTGGTAAATAAGAACCTCTGTTACCAAACGAAGGTCGTACAGAGACCATAGAGGGAATACCCTGTTCGCTGCCAATTATTCCCCCTAAAGCAAAAGGAGTATTTCCAATGACATGACCTAATAAAATTGCCAAAATTCCTGCTCCCAAACCAAGGGGGACAAGAATTCCTCCGGCTAAAATCTCAGCCAATGAAATAGCTGCTCCACTCCATAATAAGATAAAGTCTATTCCGACAAGATTTCTCTCTTCTTTTTTAATAGGTTTTATTCCATTCAAGTTAATCTCCTCCTTATTCGTTGACATAAATTATCCTCTCATCTTTCGTTTTTGCCCTCATTAATTACTATATTCTTTATTAACGGTATTATAATTATATAACTTAGCAACAGCGATGGCAAAAGGTAACTGATATTATATATTGCTGAATATACCCATGGACTTTGACCTTCCGGAGCATACTGAGCAAAAAATATAATCCCGGAAAGGAAGTGGCTAATAAACCTTCCCAGTCCACCAGTAAAGACAGCTAATAATAACCAGCCATACCTACTACCCTTTGCCTTTAAATTAATCTTGTTTGAGAATATTCCTGCTAATCCAACCAGCATGTATGGTAAAGGATAATCTAATACCAGTTGTGCTGGATGGATAATGAAAGGACCAAGTGCTAATTGAACTAAACCATATACTACTCCAGCCATCATACCTGGGCCAGCCCCCCAACGCAAAGCTATAATTAAAATCGGCAGCATTTCGAGGCTAACCGACCCCCCCTGAGCCATCCTCCATAAAGGAATAAAATTTAAAATAGCAGCCAATGCCACCGCCATACCAATCTCTGCCATAATCCTTACTTGATTTCTTTTCATTATAAATTCCCCTTTCTTTTAAAGTAATTTATTTTAAATAAAAAAACCGCAGACCTGATCTTTTTAATCAAAACTGCGGTTCTATCACACTACTCTTGTTTTAATTCCCTACGCTGGCATTACCCAGATCAGGTTCTAAGGGTCTGTTTACTAAAAACACTCTCAGCCTTAATAAGCTCCCCTATTGTATTATTCTATTTTTTAAACATTTAAAATGGCTGGTCCCATTTTTCTCATATATTAAGTGTAAAATACTAAATTAATATCTACGGTATTCGCTTCTTGGTCTTGGTGGACGGGCTTCGTCAATCTTCAAAGGACGATCTTCGAAATCAGTATTATTTAAAGCATCTTTAGCTTTTTGAGCTTCTTCCGGGGAAGACATTTCAACAAATCCAAAGCCTTTTCCTTCAATGATGTTGACACTTTTAACTTCACCATAAGCGGAGAAAAGTTCTTTCAATTTTTCATTAGTTACAGCATACTTAAGATTTCCGACATATAATTTACTACCTTCCATATTTCCTACCTCCTTTTCGTTATTATTTCTCTTTAGTCCAATAACGTTTCTTATAGGAGGTAGAAGCAAAATAATAATTCCAACCTCTTTAACGATAACATTATTTAAACAGAAGAGATCCCTCATAAACAATCTCTGTTTTCAGAGGATTAATGGATTGTTTTTAGCATCTCTTTTGAGTAAGAAGGACCAGCCACTTATATTAACTTTTTCACCTATATTTTACCTCTTTCCACAATTTTGTCAAATTTTTTATTAAGATACTTACAAGAAAGAGACAGTTCTATATACAGTTCCATATTTAATTTTAACTACTTTCTTCTCAAGGCTTCTACAACTGCCGGCAAAAAATCACAGACATCTTCATTGACCACTACCTTGGCTAAATAGTCCAGAGGGGTGGACATAAAATTAATAATGATTAATTTACCTCCTCTATCCAAACAATATTGGGGTATCATATTCACCGGGCTAACCTGGAGTGATGAACCGACAGTTAGCATTAAATCTGCTCGCATAGATTCAAAGATAGCAGGCTCTAAATTAGGAAGCATCTCTCCAAACAGGACTACATTTGGTTTAAACACTCCACCACATTCACAATAGGGAACTTTCTCTTCGCTTGTTCCTATCTTTTTTAGTAATATCTCCGAAGAAATTATCTTTCCACATTTTCGGCAAATAGCTTCTCTTAAAGTTCCATGAACTTCAATAATTTCCTTCGAGCCTGCCCTCTGGTGAAGGTTATCGATATTTTGGGTGATGAGGCATTTAATATAACCCATCTCTTCCAACCGGGCAATAGCCTGGTGCGCAGGATTGGGATATACTCGAGATAACATCTCAATACGAGGTAGATAAAAATGATAAAAACGCTGTGGGTTTTCCTGAAATGCTGTTATAGAGGTCACTTTAAAAGGATCTACCTTTTCCCAGATACCTTTGCCTGGGGTCCTAAAATCAGGAATTCCTGACCCGGTGCTTACCCCCGCTCCGGTTAATACAACTGTATATTTAGACCTTTTAATCAATTGTGCTACCTGATGAACTTTTTCTTCATCAACTATCTTCTCCATTAAAATACCTTTACTTTGATGTTTTATTATTACTTCAACTATTTATATATTGGCAAATATCTTTTAAAAACATATTTCGTAAGGAATATCATATTTTCTTGCTACCATCTCCACTCGCCATCTTAACTCTTTTTGATATTTAAATCTATTGCTATAAATATTTTCATATCTATCTATCAACTCTGGGTGTGAACTTCTAAGCATCCTTTTTATATTACTATAAACTTTGGGATAAAGATTTGCAGTGTCTACTAATACCTGACTAACTTCCGCCTGGGAAAAAGCAATCCATAACTCTTCAATCTTATCCAGGCTATCAGAGAAACTGGGAAGTACCGGACCAAAAAAAGCCCAGGTATCAATACCTTCCTGGGCTAATTTTTTCAATGCCTCTAATCTTTCCATAGTTGAACTGCTTTTAGGTTCTAAAACTTTTCTAACTTCCTCATCTAAAGTAGTGATAGTGATTCCTACATCTACCATCTTCAATTTTTTTAAAAGGTCTAAATCTCTCAAAATTAATGAGGATTTCGTGAGAATAGAGATAGGGTATTGATATGCCATAAACTCTTTAAGACAAGAGCGGGTAATTTTATATTTTTTTTCTAAAGGTTGGTACCCATCCGTTACTGTGCTGATAGAAATTTTGCCCGGTTTTATTTTTGTAAGCTGTTTCTTTAATATTTCTTGAGCATTTACTTTTACATCCACAAAATCTCCCCAGGGTTCATTGTGCCCAGTAAATCTTTTCATAAATATTGCATAACAATATACACAGCCATGCTCGCAGCCAACATAAGGATTTAAAGCATAATCAATCCCTGGAATTCCAGAAGCATTCAATATGTTTTTACAAAATATCTCTTTGATTTTAATCATTTTTATTATTATTCATTGATACTCTTCTAATCACTCTATTATAGCAGAAAAGATATCGCTTACACCGGTTTAATTTTCTCTTTATTAATTCCCTTCTCCGTTTAAGTTGCCTTTAATTTTGAAGTTTTGTAACTCATTCTATCCTATTTTATAACCTAACGGGGCTTCCCGGTCAGGCTGAAGCAGAATAACTTCTCCCTCCTCTTTCATGACTCCTAAAATTAAAACCTCTGATTTAAATCCAGCTATCCTTTTGGGAGGAAAATTAACTACCGCCACAATCTGCCGGTTAAACAAATCTTCTTTAGAATATAATTTAGTAATCTGGGCAGAAGAGACCTTTATGCCTAATTCTCCAAAATCAATCTTTACCTTATAGGAAGGATTCCTTGCCTCTTCTAAATCTTTTACTTCTATTATCTTTCCAACCCGGATATCTATTTTTTGAAAATCTTCAAATGTTGCCATAATTTTCTACTTCAACTGTCTCCTTTTTTTATTTGTAAATATATTTACATTTTATCACAAATTAAATATGTTTTTTTATCTTAATCTTAAACTAGCAAACTCCATACGGTGCGGCTGATGTTTATCTGATTTTTTAATATATTTTTCAGGATTTTTATCAAACTCTTTTTTACATCCGGAAGCACAAAAATAATAGGTTTTCCCTTTATATTCACTCTTAAATTTTGCTGTCTTTTCATCTACTTCCATCTTGCATATTGGATCAATAGCCATATTGATCACCTCCTTTTATCAATTCAAGCTTTTTTCATTTTTTCAAATTCTTCTTCGGTAATTTCTCCCTTGGCAAATCGTTCTTTGATAATATCTTTGGTTATTTAATATTTTTGAAATACGATAGTAATAATTAATCTATTTCTTTTTGAGATTTCATTAAATCTGCTAAATTAACAGAACTAAGTTCATCGGAAATTTTTTTATCTAGTCTTTCCCAGATACCTCGAGTTGCACATTTGGAAACTCTGGGACAAACAGAAGGATTTTTTACACATTCCACAAAACTTATTCCTCCTTCCAGAGTTTGTACAATCTCTTTTAGGGTTATTTGAGAAGGAGATTTGGCCAATCTATACCCTCCATGGGCTCCTCGAGAAGAACTTATTAACCCACTGGCCCTAAGAGATATAACCAGGTGACTTAAATATTTTTCTGAAATCTCTTCCCTTTCAGCAATATCCTTTAAAAAGATAGTCCCCTTATCAAAATTTAAAGCTAATTCTAACATTAATCTTGTCCCATATCTTGCTCTAGTAGAAAGCCTCATAAAACCACCTCACTTAATTACTACTATTACTATTACTTTAGTAGTAAAAATAATATAAAAAAATATTTTTGTCAAGGATTAAATTCTTATCGAGTATACTGAAAACAGTGAACCGAAAAGTTGCTTTAAACATTAAATCGGAAATTGATAATATCTCCGTCTTCAATTATGGCACCTTTCCCTTCAATCTTTAACAACCCTTTTTCTTTTACGGCATGCATGGAACCCAGAGTAACCAAATCCTGATATCGAGCAATTTCAGCCCGGATAAAGCCTCTTTCTATATCGGAATGTACTTTTCCCGCAGCTTTTTTGGCTATGGTACCTACCTTAATAGTCCAGGCTTTAACCTCATCTTCGCCCACAGTAAAAAAGGATATCAATCCCAAGTGTTTGTAACACACCCGTGATAATCTTTCAATTCCTGACTCTTTTAATCCTAAATCATCCAAAAATAATTGTCTCTCATCTGGTTCCAGCTCACTTATTTCCATCTCTATCTTGCCACAGATATTTAAACTGGCCATATTCCCATCCTGAATAACTTTATCTAATTCCTCTTTTTGAGAATATGATTTTGTCTTGAATTGTTCTTCGCTAAGATTCAGAACGATAATAATCGGTTTTAGTGTGTAAAAACTAAAGCCGCTTATTTTTTTAGTTTCATCCTCGGAAAATCCAAGATTAGAAAGAAAATGATCATCGCTCAACCCCCGGTTGCATTTCTCTAAAATCTCCATTTCTACTAATTCCTCATGGGTCAATTTTTTCTTAGACTTTTTTAACCGCTCTAATCGATTTTCTACTACTTCTAAATCCCTAAGTAAAAGTTCATACTTTAAATTTTCTATCTGAACAATCGGATCTTCTTCACCGGTGACCATCGGGTCTTCAAATAATCTAATGACCAACAGTAAAGCCTCAGCATCCTGAATAAGACTAAATATCTCTACTTTCTCTTTGGTTGGCAATTCCGGAGAAATTCCACCGATATCCACAAATTCAATAGCAGCATAAGTGGTCTTCTTGGGATGGTAAAGAGAGCTTAAATAATCTATTCTTTGGTCATAAACAGGTGCTATCCCTATATTTTTAGTACCTTTTGAGGAATAAGAAGAAGTTTCTTTGTGTTGGCCGGTTAAAAGATTAAACAGGGTGGTCTTCCCCACCAAAGGCATCCCTATTATTCCGATTTTCATTTCCTTTCCTCCCTTTTTGTATCTCGTATCTCGTAAAGAAACAGTTCTATTTTATTATAACAAATGCATTTCAAAAATAAAAATAATATAAAAAAATAAGAGAAGATAAAAATATTAGAAAATAAAGGGATGAAATTTATAAAAACAATGTTCTATTTATCTTTCCATTGTCCATTAAATAAATACTATCGGTGGTCTCTTTTAAGAATTGTTTATCGTGAGAGATAATTATATATGATAAATGGGGATGACTATTTAAAATTCGAACTATCTTTTCTATAGTTTCTTCATCAAGCCAGATGGTAGGTTCATCAAGCAGTAAAATCTCTGGCTGCATAGCCCATACCGTAGCCAGAGAGACTAATCTTTTTTCTCCGTAGGAAAGATTATAAGTAATCCTATCCTCAAAACCGGATAGACCCAAAATCTCCAGAGTCTCTTTCAGTATCTTTTTAATCTCCTGATGATTTTTTCTCAAGTTTAGAGGCCCAAAGGCGATATCTTCAGCCACAGTAGGGCTGAATAATTGATCATCGGGGTCCTGAAATACCAGGCCGATTCTTTCTCTAACTTCTACAAAATCGTTCTCTACTTTTCGTTCTTTTCCAAAAATCTCAATCTTCCCTTCTGTCGGATATAAAAGTCCCATAATAAGATGGAAAAGAGTAGTCTTTCCACTTCCATTGGGCCCAACCAGACCAATCCTTTCTCCTTTGAAAAAATTAAAATTGAACTCCTTAAATAGATAATCCCGAGAGGGATAGGCAAAGGAAAGATCAGCCATTTTGATTACAGATTCATTCTCTTTTTCTTTCATGGTAACAACACCAATCCTATAATGCAGCTTAGCATCACAATTCCCGCTATAAAATCAGATTTTTTAAATACAAAATGATTTAAAGTCCAAAATTTTCCCTTGAACCCTCGGCAAAGCATAGCATTATAGACTCTTTTGGAGCGGTCATAACTCCTAACTAACATCATCCCGACTAAATAGGCATAAGTTCTATAAGTATGAAAATTAGACTGGGCTTTAAAACCTCTTATTTTTATAGCATTATTTAATCTTATATATTCAGAGTGAATCGTTTGAGTATAGCGGTAAGTAAAGAAAAATAACTGAGTTAGTTTATCAGGAAAATGTAGATGACGCAAGGCATGAACCAGATTAAATATTGAGGAAGTAGAAAGAAGAGCAATTCCAGCCAAAACAATAGCGTTAGATTTTATAGTAATTAAAAGGGCATATTTGATACCTTCCTGAGAAATATTTAATGAGCCTAAAGTATAAATATTTTTACCGGAGAAGGTAAAGGGAAGCATCAACCATAATAAAAAGATAAAACTGTTCACCACTAAAAGACGGGAAATGATTTCTTTAGCCCTCAAGCGAGCAACAGCCACTGACCCTACAGCAAATAATAAAGCACCTGATAATGAGGTGTATTTTTCAGTAACAGCAACCATGACTGAAAATAGTAAAGCCACGATAATCTTTACTCGCGGGTCGAGCCTATGAAGGGTTGAGTCTCCTTCTGAAAATTTTTCTTTAATCAAATTAATCTCCTAAAAACATATTTTTAAAATTATTTTTTGCGGCTTAAAAAATAAGCAATCATTCCAAAGATGCCCATGATATAACCAATACCTCCGATTATCTCGGTAGGTGAAATCCTATCTTCTTGAGATTTCTTAATTTCTCTCATAATCGGCTTCAACTTTTCATCCAGAGTATTTTCTATCAATGATTGAATTTCTTTTAAATCGAAGGAAGAAATTTCAGGAAAAACGGTAGGTATAGGCTCTTCAGACTTTTCTTGAGTTAATCCCGCAACACACCCACCTAGTTCATTAGCCGGGATAATATATTCTGCTCGATGTCCCATACTGGCAGTAAGTATCAGTTTTAAATCTCCAATTATCAGACCTTCTGAAGGAACCTCAAAAGAAAACATTCCTTCTTCGTCAGTTAATCCTTCTAAGAGTTTATTCCCCTGATCGTCAAATACTTCAATTTTAGAATTAATACATTTTTTACCATCACTAAAATAACTTTCAGTGTAGATTTTCCCCCCTTCTACATAAGCAAAGATATTGACTTTGTGGGCAAAGACTGAAATATCTACCATCATAATGATTAAAAATGTAAATATCAAAATTAAATACGGTTTATTTTTCATCTTATCTCTCCGATATATTATCAATATACTGAATTAATCTGTGTAATCAAACATTTAATATTTCCGGTCGAACTTTCCTTAAAAATCCTATACAAAACGCAGTGAATACCCCTTCCAAAATCATTACCGGAAGATGGGCAATGATTACCAATTTGGCTACCTGTATAAATTGTTCTCCGGTAAAAACTAAGGCAGCTGCTACCATGATCCCACTGAATAATACCGCCAAAAATCCACAGACAAAGGCCATCATCAGGGCAATAAAATTATTTTCCCCTCTAACCCCTCGATTAAAAAGATAGAAGCAGATAATTGCCGGAAAAGCCATGTTAAAAGTATTAACCCCCAAGGTAGTAATACCTCCAAATTGAAACAGCACTCCTTGCAAGGCGAGAGCAACAAATATTGCTGGAAAAGCAACCCAACCTAATAACAATCCTATTACTCCATTTAAAATCAAATGCACGCTTGAGGGACCCAAAGGAACGTGGATTAAAGAAGCCACGAAAAAAACAGAAGATAGAATGGCTACTTTAGGTACTTCTTTGTGTTCCATCTTCTTTAAACTATATCCTACTGCTGTAGCAGTCAAAACTGCGCCTGTAACTAATACAGGCGCAGATAGTACCCCTTCTGAAATATGCATAAAGCATTTCCTTTCTACTATTTATTCCATATCATAAGTTTTAACCCAGAGTACTGCCCCGATTTCTACTGATTTCTCTTCTCCATTCTGTTTTATCTTCTCTTCATCTTCATTGAGAGCTGCAAACCCCCACCAACCTGCCCTGGGCATGGCATAAGTAAATACACCATTCTGATCGGCTTTTATTACCTGGGTAATCATAGGGTCAGCAGGGCATTTAACCTTAGCATCTTGATTGTAATATTCTACTTCTACTTCCGCATAAGGTACCGCTTCTCCCTGAACTTTCACAATCCCCTGAAAAACATTTCCCGTCCAAAGACCATATGGCCGGGTCAAGGGAATGATCTCAGTTTTTAGTCCCACCTCTTCATCCCAACCTACTTCCAGACCAAGGGCATTGACAATCACTTTGGTGTAGTGAACGATAAAACAATCCTCTGCAGGCTCCCAATAGAGTTGAGGCTCTACATAAAAAATATAATCACCCGGACGTTTTGTTTGATAATTAGCCTCCCAGGTAGTACAATCATTAACTTTTTTCTCCTGCAGGGTATTGAGTAAATCGATTTTCTTACCCTGAATTAAGACACCAAATTGTACAGGTTTAGCCATATTCATATAATCCCCTTCCATGGGATGTATAAATTGTATTTTTAAACTAATACTTTTATTATCATCCTGGGTTACCATATCATCAGAGGGTATTATCATCCCGAAATGAGCACTGGCTGCATTTATTAAACTAAATAAAAACACCGTCACCAAAAATAAAATCGTAATAACTTTTAGATTAAACCTTTTCATGCTTTCCTCCTGTATATTTTTTAATTTATCAATTCGCCAATTAATTTTAGTTAACCGGTTAGTTGGTTACCTGGCTAATTGCTTAATACTAAGCTTTGTAATGGGTAATATGTTATTAGTAACCAGCTTTAAACTTAAAATATAAACTTGTTACTAATATTTCTATTCATTAAATTTAATACTATCCGTTTTTAAAATCCCTTTAGACAAATCCCATTAATATTGTAAACACAGGCTTTACCCAAAAATTTCACTTCCTAACCAGCTAACCAGGTAACTAGCTAATCAATTAACTATTCACTATATACTATTTTTAATTTCGTGCTACGCATAAGGTAAAAAAATTGAGACTCTCAGCCTCTATAAAATATTTAATATATGAAAACCGATAACTGCAAACCAAAAACTAATCTTTTTTACACCAACTCCTTTCCGGTAGTAGCTATAGATAAAGATCCGTATTTTACCCCTTTAGTTACTTTTAATTTATCAGCCAGCTCTCTCGCCTCTATCGGCTTACCTCTTACCACTATTATCTCCAAACAATTATCATGGTCCAAGTGAATGTGCTGGCTGGAGATAATCAACTGATGAAAATCATGTTGGATATCGGTTAGGA
>Ga0315548_1003960_pt1 | contig 10836 bp, 9 predicted proteins | sample SalMarSW160110MG_2_FD_202540 | JGI IMG/M metagenome (GOLD analysis project Ga0315548, IMG submission 202540) | Salt marsh sediment microbial communities from the Plum Island Ecosystem LTER, Massachusetts, United States - Salt Marsh Sediment SW1601-110 ... | reverse complement strand
CTTCGGCGCGTTGGGCATCGGCGACTTGAAGATGAAGGTGCACAAGGGGTGCGTGGCCCGACTCTTCGAGAGCAACGAGCTGGTGCTGGGAGCCGAGGAGATTTACGCCATCGCTAAAGAGCTGGGCGGATAAGCGTCGGGGATGAACCGAGGCAACGGGGCGCGGGGCGCGCGGCCAACACTGATTATCGGCCTTAGTACCAGGGCCATCGCCGAATCGGCTATGAGGGGCGGTTACAGCGTCGTCACCCTGGACTACTTCGGCGACCGCGATCAGAAAGAGCTGGTACAAAACTACTCGCTGATGCGCGACTTCGATCTGGGGTTCAGTGCAGAGGCCCTGTTTGCCGCCAGCCGGGGCCTGGACTTCGGGGCCTTCGTTTACATCTCCAACCTGGAGAACCACCCCGACGTGGTAGAGAAGCTGGCCGCCGGTCACACCCTGCTGGGCAACGATCCCACAACTTTGCGTCGGGTGCGCGACTGGGGGACCCTGCGGCAGGTCTGCCGGCGCCAGGGCATCCCCGTCCCCGTTACCCTGCTGCCCGGCGAGGAGGCACAGGCGGATGGGGGAAACCGCTGGCTGACCAAGCCGATGCGGAGCGGGGGTGGGCACGGCATCAGCTTCTGGAGGGGGGGCACGCTGGGCAAGGGGCGCATCCTCCAGGAGTGGATCGCAGGCGAGACGTGCTCCGCCGCTTTCGTGGCCGATGGACAACGGTGCGTGCTCCTGGGTCTGACGGAGCAACTCATCGGGCGGCAAGAACTGGGGGCGCGGGGTTTCACCTGGTGTGGTAATATCCTGCCTCTCAATCTGCCCACACCGGAGATAGAAACCGTCGTCGAGTCGGTGCGGGAGATGGTGGAGAAGCTCACTCGCTTCTTTGGCCTGCGCGGGGTCAACGGCGTGGACTTCGTGCTGGGGCGGGACGAGACTGGTTGTCCCGTGCCCTACCTGGTGGAGGTAAATCCTCGCTACACCGCTTCAATGGAGCTGGTGGGGCGGGCCTATGGGCTGAACGTTTTCGATGCGCACGTGCGCTCTTTCGATGGCAAGCTCCCCGCTCTCCACTTGGAAGATCATCTTGTCCCTCGTCCCTCGTCCTACTACGGCAAGGCCATCGTCTACGCCAGGCACGAGGGGACGATGCCAGAGACGGCAGGCTGGCGGGCGAAGGGACGGAGGGACATCCCTTTTCCAGGTGAGCGAATCGCGGCGCGGCATCCCATTTGCACCGTGTTGGCCCAGGGTGAAACGCGAGATGAGTGCTGGCCTCATATTCGGATGACAGCGGAGATGGTATGGCGGGAGGTGGACGAATCAGTAGCGGACGAGGGAGATGATGACCATGTCTGAGTTCATCTTGATCACGGGACGCACGGCCCGGCAGGGAGCGGCGCTCCACAAAGGAAAAGGGTCCGGCGAGTACCGCCAGGCGACGGGATTCGTGGAGATGAGCCTCGCCGATATGGAGCGCCTGGGTATTGAGGAAGGCCAGCTCGTCAGAGTCCGCACGGCCTTCGGTGAGGCGGAATTGGAGCTGCGGGAGGGCGATCTGCCTGAGGGGATGATCTTCGTGCCCATGGGTCCCGCCGCCAATGCGCTCATCGGCGTGGAGACCAGAGGGACGGGGATGCCCGATTCCAAGGGGCTAGAGGCGGAGGTGGAGCCGTTATGAGGATCGAGAACGTTGTCTGCCCTTTCTGTGGTTGCCTCTGCGACGACATCGTGGTCGAGGTGGAGGGCAACCGCGTCACGGCGGTGAAAAAGGTTTGCAGCAGCGGCCGCAGCCTGTTTGTCAATGCCCACACTGGGGCTGCGTCCCCAACGGTGGACGGCAAAGAGGTGGAGTGGCCTGAGGCCATTGATGCGGCAGCACGCATCCTGACTGACTCGGCCAGCCCGCTCATCTACGGTCTCAGCTCCACTGCATCCGAGGCGCAGCGCAAAGCCATCGCCCTGGCCGACTTGCTGGGGGCCTCCATTGACAGCACCTCCTCCGTCTGCCACGGCCCCACCACCATCGGCATCCAGAGCCAGGGCGAGCCCACCTGCACCCTGGGCGAGGTCAAGCATCGCGCCGACCTGGTGATCTTCTGGGGATGCAACCCGGCCGAGGCCCATCAGCGCCACTTCGCGCGCTACTCCGTGTCGGCGCGGGGCAAGCTCACTCCCCAGGGACGCAAAGACCGCACCGTGGTGGTGGTGGACGTGCGGCCCACCCGCAGTTCCAGGAGCGCCGACATCTTCCTGCAGCCACGCCCCGGCTGCGACTACGAGGTGCTGACTGCGCTGCGCGCCCTGCTGAAGGGCGAGACGCCGGACATTACAGATGTTGGCGGGGTGGGCGTGGCGCAACTGGCGGACCTGGTGGAGCGGATGAAGGGGTGTCGCTTTGGGGTGATCTTCTTCGGGATGGGGGTGACGCAGACGGGAGGCAAATATCTGAACATCACCGAGTTGCTGGCACTGGTGGCCGAGCTGAACGACCACACCCGCTTCACCGCCATGCCCATGCGCGGCCACGGCAACGTGGCTGGGGCCGACTGCACGCTGACCTGGCAAACGGGCTATCCCTTCGCCATCAACTTCGCTCGCGGCTACCCCCAGTACAATCCGGGCGAGTTCACGGCGGTGGATATGCTGGCCCGCCAGGAGGCCGACGCGGCGCTGATCATCGCTTCTGACCCCGTGGCCCACTTTCCGCGCCAGGCCGCTCAACGGCTGAGCCAGATTCCCACCATCGTCCTCGACCCTGAGATGAACCTCACTGCGCGGGAGGCGAAGGTGGTTTTGCCCACCGCTATCTACGGGGTCAGCGCGGCGGGCACTGCCTACCGCATGGACAACGTCCCCCTGCCACTAAAGAAGGTTGTGGATTCCCCCCAACCCACAGACGAGCAGGTACTGGACTGGATGATCGAGAGGGTGAAAACATGATCGGCATAATCAACGGCGAAGTGTACGATCCCCAGAACGGGATCAACGGCGAAGTGCGCGATATCTGGATCGAGGATGGCAAAATCGTCTCCACTAGCCCCCCCTTAATCCCCCCCAAAGTTGGAGGGGAAATTCCTGTTCCGGCTGGATTGTCAAATCCAGCCGCTTCCCCCCCAGGGCCTGCCCTGAGCCTTGCCCTGAACACAGCCGAAGGGAAGGTCGAAGGGTTGGGGGGGACTGAGGGGGGGCAGATCATTGACGCCGCCGGCCTGGTGGTCATGCCCGGTGGCGTGGACATCCACAGCCACATCGTGGGGGCCAAGGTGAACGCGGGCCGCAAGTTCCGCCCAGAGGATCATCGCGACCACGTGCGTGCGCGGGGGGTGCTCATCTCCCCCCTGGAGGGGGGACTGAGGGGGGTAACCCGCTCAGGATCGGGCTATACCGTACCCAGCACCTTCATGACCGGCTACGGCTACGCGGAGATGGGCTACACCACGGTGATGGAGGCGGCCACCGCGCCCCTGGTGGCCCGCCACACCCACGAGGAGCTGGAAGACACCCCCATGCTAGACACGGGTGTCTTTATCACCATGGGCAACAACCACTTCATCATGAAGTGCATCCGCGACGGACAGCGGGAGAAAGCGCGCGATTACGTAGCCTGGCTGCTGGGGGCGAGCAAAGGTTATGCCATCAAAATCGTCAATCCCGGCGGGGTGGAGAACTGGAAGTGGGGCCGCAACGTGGGCGAGTTGGACGACGAGGTCATCGGCTTCGGCGTCACCCCGCGCCAGATCGTCGCCACCCTGGCCTGGATCAACGACGAGCTGGGGCTGCCCCACGTGCCCCACATCCACGGCATCAACCTGGGGCAGACCGGCAACGCCCGCACGACAGTGGAGACCATCGAGGCCCTGGAAGGACGCCGGGCCCACTTCTGCCACCTGCAATTCCTGAGCTACGCGGGGGAGCCGGGCAAGAGTCTCCGTTCCGGGGCAGCAGAAATCGCCCGCGCGGTCAACGAGCACCCCAACGTCACGGTGGACGTCGGCCAGGTGATCTTCGGCGAGGCCACCACCATGACCTCTGATGGTCCACTGCAGTACCGCCTGCACAAACTGACTGGCAACAAGTGGCTCAACGACGACGTGGAGGGGGAGACGGGCGGTGGCGTGGTGCCCATGCAGTACAAACGCAGCAACCCCATCAATGCTATCCAGTGGCTCATCGGCCTGGAGCTATTCTTGCTGATTGATGACCCCTGGCGGGTCTTTCTGACCACCGACCATCCGAACGCAGGCCCGTTCTTCTACTACCCGCAGGTGATCAAGCTGCTCATGGACCGCGACTATCGAGCCGAGATGTTGGCAGGCATCCATCGCCGGGCGCGGAAGGGCGCGCTGCTCCCCGGGCTGGACCGCGAGTACTCCCTGTACGAGATTGCCATCGTCACCCGCGCGGGGACCGCTCGCGCCCTGGGCCTGCGGAACAAGGGACATCTAGGCGTGGGGGCTGATGCCGATGTAACCATCTACCGCAAACTGGACGACAAGGAAGCCATGTTCGCCAGGCCCTACCTGGTGCTCAAGGACGGCCAGGTGGTGGCTTGCGACGGCCAGATCGTGCGGGAGGTTCAGGGACGGACGCTCTACGTCGCCCCGCCCTACGATCCAGGAATCGAGGCCGACCTTCGCGCTCACTTCGAGGAGTGCTACACCATCTCTTATGACAACTACCCGGTCGCGCCAGAGTATCTTACTCGAAGCGAGGTGATCCCATGCGCATAAATGGAGTTGAGATCGAGGATACGTTTGCCGAAGCTTTCAAGATGCAGGCCGCGCGGCTGATCATCACCGCTGTCAATGAGCGTTGGGCGCTGACGGCGGCCCAGGTGGCCACGGGCTTCGCCACGTCCGTCATCGCCTGCGGCTGCGAGGTGGGCATCGAAGAGGTGATCCCGGCGGACGAGACCCCCGACGGCCGCCCAGGCGTCAGCATCCTGGTCTTCACCATGGGCTCCAAGGGGATGGAAGACCAACTGATGCGCAGGGTAGGCCAGTGCATCATGACCTGTCCCTCCACCGCCTGCTTCAACGGCCTGGCGGGTGATAAGAAACTGAAAATCGGTGGGACGCTGCGCTACTTCGGCGACGGCTTCCAGATCAGCAAGCTCCTCCCGCCCCCCTTCCCCCCAAAGTTGGGGGGATTGAGGGGGGCGGGGAGGAGATTCTGGCGGATACCCGTGATGGAGGGGGAGTTCCTGGTCGAGGAGAGCTTCGGCGTCCAGAAAGCCATCGGAGGCGGCAACTTCCTCATCCTGGGCGAGAGCCCCGATGTCACCCTGGAGGCGTCGGAGAGAGCGGTGGAGGCGATGGAGAAGGTGAAGAGGGTGGTGATGCCCTTCCCCGGCGGCATCGTCCGCAGCGGGAGCAAGACCACGTCCAAGTACAAATTCCTGCACGCCTCGACCAACACCGCCTACTGTCCCACCATCCGCCGTCAGACCGAGTCCGCGCTGCCGGAGGGCGTCAACTCCGTGCTGGAGATCGTGATTGACGGCCTGTACGAGGCATCCATAGAGCAGGCCATGCGGGTCGGCATCCAGGCCGCCTGCATCCCCGGCATCGTGCGCATTTCCGCCGGCAACTATGGAGGCACACTGGGTCAGTTTCACTTTCATCTGCGCCGGATACTGGGGGGAGCTTAGGCGGTTCGGCGAGTGGACAACGCGCTCTGCTTACGAGATGGTTTCTGTATAAAACCCCACAAGGGGTCGTTAGGCGGAAAGAATTCCGTATAATCAGTAGTTAGCTGCATAAAGAAATGAGAAAATATCAACTCCCGAAATTTTTGGACCAATCCGTCGATCAAAAGGCGTATGAACGGTGGTTGCATCGAAAAGCTGTTGCTCATGTTCGCCGCGACAGAATTCGTGGGAATAAAACAGCAACAAACGAAGAATACAAAATCGCTATTCATAAAGCAGTATGTGATTCTGGTGGTAAGGACGCCTATACAAACGAAGAACTGGACTGGTCACTACTCAGTAAGTACGACAACGAACAATCTAAAAAGCATGGAAGAAATTACAAAAAGCAATTCGCTATGTTGCCTTCCGTCGACCATGTTGGAGATGGCAAAGGTCCAGCAGACTTCAAGATTTGCGCGTGGCGCACAAATGATGCCAAGAACGATCTCTCTTATGAGGAGTTCTTGGAATTATGTAGAAAGGTTATCGCAGCAGCTAACAAGGCTCTTTCAGCCAACAGCTAAACGCTGCGGCTGAAGAGCAACGTTAGCACGCCTCACCTCAAACTGTAATAACGTGCAGGCAAGTGGTGCGTCCACACAACATAGGAGATATGTCATGATGAGCAAATGGCAAGAACTCGACTTTGAGGAGAAAATAACCCAAACCTTGAGAGACATTCCAGACGCTGCGCCGGGGCATCATTTGGGACGTCCATTTCTAACGGCTTATCAAATTGCGATTGAGTTCGCTAGGCGTCACCCAAAAGATGCAGCGGAATTGGACTTCCCCATCGGCGGGGCCGGAACAGGTCAGCGAAACAGCTTAGCACAATATCTGGCGGGGCAATTATCCAAAAACATCAAGGCTGGACGACTGGCTGATATCGAGGGTGGCTTTCTGTCGAACCAACATCTCAACGACATTAGCTTTGACGTTGATGGAGAGATTATCCACTCGTCGTTGACCACCACCGGCTTCACGCTATCAATGTTCCGCTTGCGTGACTGATAGAAGAGGTGGGTAGGCGAAAGTCGCTCTTGCAGAGGCATGGCAGCCCAAGGCAATAAGTGGGAAGGTTGCTCTTGCATAGGTTAAGGAGGGCGTGCTAACCCTCGCTGCACCCGACCAGGCTAATCTCGGCGCAAATCAACGGTGCCACGCGCATTGAGGTTAGCTGTGTGGCGAAGGCTCGAGCCCGCACCCGCTTGGCGGGTGAGCTTTTCCGTTAGGGAACACATAGCGAGAACAGCGCACACGGCAAACTTGCACGAACCGCAAACCTTCGCCTTGCGACCATGCTAGACGCACGGCGTAAGGCTTCGGAGGTCTTATCGTTCTAACCAGAAAGGAGGCGCCTAACATTGGGTTGCGTAGGATGTGCTGGATTTGTCATAGGGATGGCGGATGAGACGGATGCAGTCACCTTGCGCCTGAAGGAAGCGACCACCATCCCCATCGAGGCCGATAACATCTGCCCCGACCAGTTTGTTGGCCGCAGCCAGGCGGAGATAGAGGCGCTGCCTGCCTTCTACGGGCGGCGGAAGGTGACCCTGGGCGACCTGTTCACCGTGGAGGGCGAGGAATTGGATCAGATCATCGTCGAGGGTGACCTGAGCCACGTCAAGAAGATCGGGCAGCGGATGACGCGAGGGTTCATCACTGTGCGGGGCGACGTGGGACTGCACCTGGGGGCCTACATGCGCGGCGGAGAGATCGTGGTGGACGGCAACGCCGGCGACTGGGCCGGCGCGCATATACAGGGCGGTCGTATCTGGATCAAGGGGAACGCAGGCCACCTGCTTGGCGCGGCCTACCGCGGCGAGAAACGGGGGATGAACCGAGGGGTGATCGTCGTCGAGGGCGATGCCGGCCAGGAGGTCGGTGCGCAAATGCGCCGGGGCTTGATCGTCGTCCTGGGCGACGTGGGCGATTTCGCCGGAGCGAAGATGATCGCTGGCTCCATTATTGTCTCTGGTCGCCTCGGTGCGCGGGCCGGAGCGGGGATGAAGCGCGGGACCATCGTTGCCCTGGCTGACCACGGGGAACTGCTGCCCACTTTCCGCTACGACTGCCGCTTTCAACCCACTTTCCTGCGCTACTATCTGCTGCAACTGCAGGCCTGGGGGATGTCTGTGGACGATAAATATTCTGAGGGCTTCTATCGCCGCTATAACGGAGACGTGACGGCTCTAGGCAAGGGGGAGATACTGATTTATGATCAGCGTGAATGAACGAGCAATCGTCATATTGCAGCAGATGATGGCCCAGGCCGAGGTGCTGGGCGTGGCAGCGCAGACCCTGTCCAACGGTGCAACAGTGATTGACGCGGGCGTCAAAGTGCCAGGAAGTTTCGCGGCAGGCAAGCTCTTCGCCGAAGCCTGCCTGGGCGGACTGGGGGAAGTGGGGTTCACCCAGCTATCTTACGGCGACTTTTGGCTTCCAGGAGTAGGTGTGCGGGTCGAGCATCCGGCCATCGCTTGTATGGCCGCTCAGTATGCCGGGTGGGCCGTCAAGCGGGGGAAGTTTTTCGCCATGGGCTCCGGACCGGCGCGGGCTCTCTACGCCGGCGAGGAGCTGTTCGAGCACCTGAGCTACCGCGATCAGTCCGAGGTGGCCGTGCTCCTGCTGGAGGGCCGCAAGCTGCCCGACGAGGAGGTGGCCGAATACGTGGCCGGCAAGTGCGGGGTGGACGCGGCCAATTTGATGCTGGCTATTGCCCCCACCGCCAGCTTGGTAGGCTCGGTGCAGGTCGCAGCGCGGGTGGTGGAGACCGGCTTGCACAAGATGACCGAGCTGGGCTTCGACGTGGAGCAGATTGTGGCCGGCTTCGGCACCTGCCCCCTGGCTCCGGTGGCCTCGGACGACCTGAAGGCCATCGGGCTGACCAACGACGCCGTGCTCTACGGCGGCCAGGCCTACTACGCAGTCCAGACCACTGATGAGGCTCTGGAGGCGATCATCGCCCAGATCCCATCCTCGGCCTCCAAGGACTACGGCAGGCCGTTCTACGAGCTCTTCCAGGCTTATGGGGGGGATTTCTACCAGATTGATCCTCTCCTCTTCAGTCCAGCGGAGGTGATCATCAACAACCTGAGCAGCGGAAAGACCTATCGAGCCGGGGATCCCAACCTGGAGGTGTTGCGGAGGCTTCTGGAGTGAGGATCGGGATCCTGGGCTCCAGAAGGGGTTGGCACGTGGAGGCCCTGCGGCAGGCCCTTGAGGAGAGGGGTATCCCGGTAGAGTGCTTGCCCGTCACTCGTTTCGTGGCCAGAATCTCCGACGAGCCCCGCGTCCGCATCGAAGATCAGATATTAGAGAACTACGACGCCATCATCGTGCGGAGCATCCCCTCTGGCTCGCTGGAGCAGATCATCTTCAGAGTGGATGTGCTGCACCGCCTGGAGAACCTGGGCGTCAGGGTGGTGAACTCCGCCAGGACCATCGAGAGGACGGTTGACAAGTACTACACCTCGTCCCTTTTGGAGGACGCCGACCTCCCCACCCCTCGCACGGTGGTGACGGAGCGCTTCGACGAAGCGATGGAAGCTTTCAAGGAATTGGGCGATGCGGTGGTGAAGCCTCTCTTCGGCTCCGAAGGGCGGGGGATGGTGAGGGTTTGCGACGAAGATGCGGCCTACAGGGTCTTCAGGGCCCTGGAACTGGGCCGCTATGTTTTTTATCTCCAGGAGTTCATCCCTCACGCCAACTGGGACATCAGGGCCTTCGTCATCGGGGGAGAGGTGGTCGCGGCCATGGCGCGCCGGGCCGAGGGCTGGAAAACCAACGTGGCTAAAGGGGCGAGGGTGGAGCCACTGGAGCTGAGCCAGGAACTGCGAGAAACAAGCCTGAAGGCCGCTGCTGTCCTCGAGGCCGAGTACGTTGGCGTGGACATCCTGAAAGCGGAGACGGGCGAGTACTACGTGACCGAGGTGAACGGCATCCCCGGCTGGAAGGGGTTGCAGAAGACAACCGACTTGGACATCGCCGGCAGGATCGTCGAGCACGTGGTGAAGCTCGCCAGCAGCAGGTTAAACCGATGATCGAAGGCTATTACGTGGAATCCACCGACGGCCTCCTCTTCGCCGTCAAGGGATTGATCCATCCGCCAGATGCGGTAGTGGCCTACCTTAGATACGCTCCGGATCCGAATGGCGCGAGAGCGAGGGAGGGCCTCCCCTACAGGCGGCTCTATCACTTCGAGGAGCAGGAGGAACTGCTGCGGGAAAGATACCCATCTTACCTCTTTGAAGATTCCGTCTTCGGGACACAGCTTCAGGGCGTGCCTAATGAGCGCGCGAGGCTGATTCACGATCCCTGCCAGAAACTGGCGGAGCTGCGTCGGCGGGAGGGCCGGGACGAATTGGAGGAGCAAGCCATCGTCTTCGCCGATTTGCTGGCGGGCAGGGCCAAAGTGCCGGAAAGTAGCATCGGCATCTCAGGCTCGCTCCTGGTGGGCCTGCACACGCCCTGTTCCGATCTGGACGCCGTCGTCTACGGCTCCGAAAACTGCCGGGCGGTTCACAGCGCGTTGCGGGAGCTGCTGGATGAAGCCCCGCTTCCCCCCCAGAGCGGTGTCCTGAGCTTGTCGAAGGGTTGGGGGGGACCGAGGGGGGGCAGAGAGGTGAGGAGGCTCAACGAGGAGGAAATGAGGGAGCTGCACGCCTCTCGCTCCCAGGACACACCGATGGGCTTCGAGGATTTCGTCCGATTGGAGGAGCGCAAGGTCATTCAGGGGAGGTTCCGGGACTGCGAGTATTTTATCCGCTTCGTCAAAATGCCAGACGAGGTGGGGGAGAGTTACGGCGACAGGAGATACACTTCGCTGGGGCGGGCCGAAATCGAGGCCACCGTCGCCGACGCGGGCGAGGCGATCTTCACGCCCTGCACCTACGGGGTTGAGGATGTGAGATTCAAAGCCCCCCCTCAATCCCCCCCAAAGTTGGGGGGGAAGACAGATGGTCTGGAAGTGGGCGATCTGAGAGAAATCACCTCCTTTCGAGGAAGGTTCTGCGAACAGGCCAGGGAAGGGGAAAGGGTGCTCGCCAGGGGCAAGCTGGAGAGGGTTGTTGCAAAAGAAGGGGAAATCTACCACCGGCTGCTCCTCGGCGGACGAGGCGATTCTATGATTGTGAAAGTTGAC
>Ga0315548_1003953_pt1 | contig 10848 bp, 7 predicted proteins | sample SalMarSW160110MG_2_FD_202540 | JGI IMG/M metagenome (GOLD analysis project Ga0315548, IMG submission 202540) | Salt marsh sediment microbial communities from the Plum Island Ecosystem LTER, Massachusetts, United States - Salt Marsh Sediment SW1601-110 ... | reverse complement strand
CGGCAACATTTACTATGCGCAAGCCAGCTTCACCAGCGGCTACGTATACCAATGTATCTTGCACAACAACAGCCAACGCAAAATCCCACCAATTATACTGCCCGACCTTTCGCACATTCAGGCTGTCTTGACTAAATGCGGAATTAGCCAACGAAACTAACAAGAGAAACAGTGTTAAACGTACCGACCGCATGACCTACTCCTTCCCTGCTATTTCAAGATTATGACAAAGTAGATACTCATTAAGTGCACGATACGAGAACGAATTTCTTGCTGTTGTTGGTCTCTATACTCGCAATGGCGCTAATGCGTCAACGCATGAAGAATTACATTCGTGCCCATCTCCAATGCCGCGCGGCGTTTCTCGGGTGGGTCGCGGTGGACATCGGGGTCTTCCCAGCCATCCCCAAGGTCGCACTGATAGTCGTAGAAGGCCACCAGCCGCCCCTCATGAAAGAGACCAAAACCCTGCGCCGGCAGTTTGTCATGCTCGTGAATCTTCGGCAGACCGCGCCGGAAGTCGAAGTAGATGTGGTAGACCGGATGGTCGAACGGCAATTCGACGAGCGGCTCATCCGGAAAGATTTTTCTCATTTCGCGGCGGAAAGATTTGTCCATGCCATAGTCGTCGTTCGCGAAGAGAAACCCGCCGCCTGTCAAGTACGCGCGCAGATTCGCAACTTCCTGCTCGGAAAAATAAATGTTCCCGTGCCCGTTGGCGTAGATAATCGGATAGCGGAAGAGGTCCGCGCCTTTGGCATCCACCTGCGCGGGCGTCGGCTGCACGGCAACATTCGTGTTCGCGCCGATGAAGTCCAGCAGGTTCGCCACGGACGCTGCGCCGCTGTACCAATCTCCGCCCCCATCGTATTTCAGAAGCGCAACGGTCAATTTCGAGCTTGGAGCGGCCTGCTGCGCTGCGGAAACAGCCACAAACGCCATCAAAACCAGAACAACTATCACTGTCCGAGAGGCCATACGCATGTCTGTTGTCAAACATTCCGGCCGGGTTCTTGAACCCGGCTCGGCGAATTATCGAGCGAGCTACTCTTTTATCTCGATAAAAGTCTCAGCCTTCAGATTATCGATCCACTTGTTGAATTCGCGTTCTTTTTTCTGCATCAGCGCCATCTGCTCGATACGGTCATAGTCCTCGGCAAGGGTGACGCGCCGAGCGGTCTGGCGGTCAGTAACTTTCAGCAGGTGAACACCAAATTGAGACCGGAAGGGCTCGGAAATCTCGCCCGGGGCTAAGTTGCGTGCAGGAACGCGGAAATCTTCGGGAAGTTCCTCCGGTTTGAACCATCCGAGGTCCCCTCCATTGGCCGCACTCTTGGCATCCCACGACAATTCCGAGGCCGCTTCGGCAAAATCCCGCCCGGCGAGAATCTCCTCGCGCAGGGCACGCGCCCGCACCATCGTGCTCTCCTGGTCAGCCACACCGGGCGTAATGTTGAACAGAATATGGCTCGTGTTGATTTTCTCACCGGTGCGCGAATTCAGACGAATGACATGGATGCCAAACTTGGTTTCGACGGGAAATGAAATCTCGCCTTCTTCAAGATTGTACGCGACTTCTTCGAATTCCGGCACGAGGTCGCCGCGATTGGTCGTTCCCAGAAGACCGCCTTTCTTGGCGGACGCCGCGTCATCGGAGAGTCGCCTCGCCGCTGCTTCAAATTCCACCTCGCCCGCCAGGATCATCTCGCGGACGGAATCGGCGCGCGCCATCGTTGCCTGTCGGCTGGCGTCGGACACTTCATCGCGCAACAGGATGTGAGAAAGCTTCACGGCTTCTTCAATCGCCGGAATGGAATCCTGATACACCTTCCAGAACGCCTCAACATCACTCCGCCTGACTCGGATGTCGCCCAAATGCGTCCGCTTGATCTGGTCAATCATCATTCCTTCACGGACGAGGGTACGGAATTCCCGGCGAATCTGTGTCATCGACATGCCATAGTATTCCGTGATTTTCTTCTCCGAGCCGAGTTGCGTCTCGAGTGATTTAATGCGCGTTTCAAGTTCACGGTCGACATCGCGGTCGCGGATCGTCACCGTGTCGGCGCGCGCCTTGGCCAAAAGCACCTTTTGACGAATAAGTTCCTCGAGGATCCGCATCTTCAGATCGGCAACCTGCTCGTCCGAGAGCGCGGCCAGATCCATGTCAGCCCCCAGGTTGAACTGAAGATACTGGAGCACTTCGGATTCCAGAATGATATCCTCATCGACGACGGCGAGGATGCGATCAATCACCTCGGCGGCAGGCGCACTTCCGCAAGCGAAAGCCATGAGGAGAGCCAGAAGAAAACCTCGGGCCGCGCACATATTCATCGCAAACTGTCTCCCAAATTGAAAGTCACCGAATACCTTCGACCCAAGTCGGTCAGCAGGGTTTCCATGCCCGTGCGAGACGCTTCCAACAGCAGGCGTTCGCGGATTTCGTGGCGGACATTCTCGAGAGGAATCGGCTCACCGGCGGGCAACCGTTCTCGCAACCGAAAGAGACGGTAGCCCTCGTCCGCCTGTTGCGGATCGCCGAACTGACCCGGCTCGAGCGTGGCGAGTTCGGCCACCTGATCCGGATCCAGATCAGTGATTGATGCATGCCAGACGCCTTCCATCGTCACATCCGGATGAGCCATCTCCGCCAGCTCAATGTCCTTAAGGCCGGCTCGTCGGAACAGCTCCACGGTCACTCGATCCGGAGCCCAGTAGAGCTCGATTTCGTACTCGTCCTGCGTCCGAACGAATTCGCTCCGGTGAGCATTATAGTAGCGCTCGATCACCGAATCGCTGGGGGTTTCATGCCCGCGCATGGCCTGCAGCAGGCGAGCGCGCAGGAGCTCCAGTCGCAATTCGCGCAGCTTCCGCTCAATCGTGGGGTCATCTTGAAGACCCCGGCGCTGCGCTTCAGCAAGCAGCAGAGTCTCCTCGACCCACCCTTGGGCGAGCTGCCATTTGGCATCGGTCGAGAGCGAATCGAAGGGCACTCCGGCCCGCTCGGCCACCATGGCACGGGTCAAGGTTTGATTGCCGACGGTGGCGACAATGTCTTCCGGCGCAACTTGCGTGCAACCCAAGAGCAGCAGCGCCAGCACCAAGGCGCTGGCTTTAGCCACCAGTGCGCATCGTGTCGGCGACGACGGGAGGTGTCGCTTTCTCGATCCAGATTTTGGCCAGCACATCATCATAGATGGTAACAGGGAATTTCTGACGTAGTCGCTCTTTCAGGCCCGCCCTCAACTCTTCGGTCTTCGCGATACGCCACTGGCGTTCCACGGTGCTTCGCGCTTCGTCGAGAGTCTTGGTCCGTGACGGAATAATCTCCAGAAGGCGAATGATCGACCAGTTCCGTCCAACTCGGATGGGTCCGGCGATGTCGCCGACCTTCTCCAACTCGAAGGCACGTGTGCCAATCAGCCCCATGCGGCGCTGCCCGAAAGGCCCGACTCTGCCCTCGGCGGCCTTCGTGGACTCTTTCTCGTTGAACTGCTTCGTGAGTTTCAGGAAGTCCTCTCCGCTCTGGGCACGGCGGGCAACTCGGGCCGCCTTGGCGGAATCATCTTTAATGAATATTTCGCGCACGACCCGCTCCTCTTCCTGGATGAAATCACCCAGGTGAGCGAGGTAGTACGCCTCGACCTGGGCCGAGTCCGCCACCACCCGATCCGTTACTTCGGCCCTCTCAATCATCACGCTGATCTGCTGTTCCTTGCGGTCAACAATCTCAGGCATCTTGCTCGCTTTTTTGACAAGGCCCTTGGACTTGGCGTCTTCCTCGAGCAGTTTTGGTTCGACGATCGAGCTAATGATGTCATCGAAAGTGCTTTCTCTATCCCACTCGATTCGGCTGACCCGACTGCCCACGCGATCTGCGATGTCCTGCACGGTTACCTTGCCGCCGCTGTAAGTAGCAGCGACCTGCGCCTTCTCCTCTTCCGTGAAGTAGTTTGCGAGGTCCTCGACGGCAGGAGCCGCCGGATCCGTGACTTTCAGGCGCATCATTTCCCAGACCTCCGGATGCGTCTCAAGTTTCGCTTTGGCGCGCAGATTCCGAACATAGTCGCGGGCCAGTTTATTCAGCTTCTCGCCTTCCATCCGGTACATCTGGTTCTTGATCGACTCTTTGGCTTCCTCATATGGCCCCCGATCCGGGACGGGACGGCGCTCCTCCACCAAGATGAGGTGCCAACCGTAAGGGGATCGCACGGGCTGGGACACTTCACCCGCTTTCAAGTCCCAAGCCGCCTCCTGAAAGGCATCGACCATCTTCCCCCAAGGAAACCAGCCGAGATCGCCGCTGTCGCGAGCGGTCGTCACATCCTCGCTGTAGAGATAGGCGCCTTTCTTGAAATCCAAGCCGTCGAGAATGGCCTTATGGATACTATCGATGCGTGTCTTCGCGATGGTCACTGCCTCGGTCGATGTGTCGGGAGGAGCCACCTTGACCAGAATGTGTCGCCCGTGCAGTTCCTCACCCGATCGGTCATAAAAGTGCCGTATCGCCTCCTCGCTGATAACCTTGTCGACGATCTCCTGTTGATAGAGGAGGTCGAGCGACTTGCGCTGAGCCATGGTTTCGAGCTCATCACGAACTTCGCTCTTCTTGTCGTAGCCCTGCGCATAGGCTTCCGCGACAAGCAGTTTCTGATCGACGAGCTCATCGACATACGCCCGCCGATCCTCGAACGATCGCGTCTTAGCGGCTTTTTCTCCTCGCCACTTCTGAATGAATCCGTTCTTGAAGTCTTCCGCCGTGATGCGATAGCGGCCGACTTTGGCGACGATCGGCTCCTCTTTGGCGCACGCAGAGAAAACCAGCGCGGCTCCGCCAAGGAGAGTCCAAAGCAAAACATGTTTCGATCGGATGAACACGGAAACCTCCTCTCGGTATGGAATTGCTGAAAAACGGTACTTACTTCAAGTATCACTTATCTGTAGCAGACATCATATCCGGTCGGGTCGTTGCCTCAACGACTTGCTCAGGTGGTGTGGCCAAGTCCCGGAGGAATTGGACAAGGTAGCTGAGCGGGCCGCTCGCCTGCGGGGCGTTTGCCAGCGGGAGAGTCACGGCGAGGTTCTCATAGGCCGAGAACTCGACGGGATAACCGGCCACTCTGGGCAGCAGTTCCTTGACATCTCGCCCGTTCTCATCGTCATGTGGGAATTCAACCGTCAGCCGATCGCCTTTGACCGAGATCTTCACCGCACCCATCTGCTGACCAAGCGCGCGCACGCGTGCCATGGCGATGAGGTTCTGCGCGGGCCGTGGCAGCCGCCCAAAGCGATCACGAATCTCCGCTTCGATCTCGTCAACACGATGAGGCTCGGTGGCGTGCACGAGTTCACGGTAGAACCCCAGGCGCTGGCTTCCCTCCGGCATGTAGTCCTCCGGAAAGAACGCATCCGTGGAAAACTCCAGTTTGAGCTCGGGCGGTGTCTCCTCGTCGGCAGCGCTGCCGCCCTCCGCCTCCTGGCGTGCTTCTCGGACCGCCTCTTCGATCAGGCGCTGATAGAGCTCGAAGCCGACCGCATTGATATAGCCGGACTGTTCCCGTCCCAGAAGATTGCCGGCCCCTCGGATTTCCAGGTCCCGCATGGCGATCTGGAAGCCGGTACCCAAGGCGTTGAAACTCGCGAGTGTCGCCAGACGCTGCTGCGCGCTGCGACTGACCTCGAAACGCGGCGGAACCAGAAAATAGGCGTAGGCCTTGCGGGATCGCCGCCCGATGCGTCCGCGAAGTTGATAGAGCTGCGCCAAGCCGAAGCGGTCGGCACGGTTGACGATCATCGTATTGACATTGGCCATGTCGAGTCCCGACTCGACAATCATCGTCGAGATGAGAACATCGTAGCGCTCTTCGAGGAAGTCAACCATCACACGCGAGAGAGCATCTTCCCGCATCTGGCCATGCGCCACAGCAATCCGCACGCCCGGCAGAAGTCGCTTGAGGAGCCGGTGGACGGCATCCATCGACTGAATACGGTTATGAATAAAGAACACCTGACCGCCGCGCTGAAGCTCATAGAGAATCGCGTCCCGGATCACGCGCTCCGACCACGGCACGATATCCGTTTCAATCGGCAGCCGCCCCGGTGGTGATGTCGTGATGTGAGACATGTCCCGGGCGCCCATCAGCGCCATGTTCAGCGTACGCGGAATCGGTGTGGCGGAGAGCGTGAGGATATCCACATTCATCTGCAGATTCTTCAGCTTCTCCTTCTGGACGACTCCGAATCGGTGCTCTTCGTCGATGATCAGGAGCCCCAGATCCTTGAAGTGCACATCTTTTGACAGAAGGCGATGGGTCCCGATGAGGATGTCCACCTGACCGGCAGCCGTCTGCTGAACCGTGCGGCGAGCTTCCTTCGGCGTGCGGAATCGCGACAGGACTTCCACACGAATCGGCCAGGACTTGAAGCGTTCGCGGAAGGTGCGGAAATGCTGCTGGGCCAAGACGGTCGTCGGCACCAGAATGGCCACCTGCTTCCCCTCCACGACCGCTTTGAACGCCGCGCGCATGGCGACTTCCGTTTTGCCGTAGCCGACATCGCCGCAAACCAGACGATCCATCGGAGTGGAGTTCTCCATGTCGCGCTTGACTTCTTCGGCGGCCTGAAGCTGATCCGGTGTATCCTCATAGGGGAAAGCGGCTTCCATTTCCCGTTGCCAGGCGGTGTCCAGGCCCATGGCAAAGCCCGTCGCGGCTCGACGGCGCGCGTAAAGACGAATGAGTTCCTGCGCAATGGATTTCAGAGACTGTTTCGTCCGACGGCGCAGTTCGGCCCAGTCGCGTCCGCCGATTCGCGAGAGCGGCGGTTGAAATCCTTCGCGTCCCGCATACTTCTGGATTTGGGCCAGATTCTCCAGCGCCACATAGAGAATCACGCGATCCCGGTATTCAATCTTCAGGCGCTCGCGGGAAACACCGCCCACCGCAATCTTCTCCAGTCCCAGATACTGCCCAATGCCATAGTCGACATGAACGACAAAATCGCCGACCTGCAGAGCGTCCAGGCCACGCAACGGCACGACATTCTTGAACTTCATGAAACGGCGACGGCGGCGCCGACGCCCGAAGATGTCGTGGTCGACCAGGAGTGCGAGCTTCGCGCCCGGGAGCGTAAAGCCGTGGTGCAACCCGCCCTCTCGGACTTCGAAAATGTCTTCCGGGCAGCCGCGTTCCTCGAGGATCGCCGCCAGGCGTTCACCGGCTTCAACGCAATCCGAAACGATCACCGCGCGGAGTCCCTGCTGATGATACTCCCGAAGCCGGTCGGCAAGCAGTGGAACATTGGCGGCAAAACTCTCTTGCGCCGAGGCTTCAAAGTTCAAACGGTGATCGACGGCAAATGGTGCGCTATTGACAAAGAGCTGAAGGAATCTCTTGCTTTGTGCACGCAGAAAATCGGGTCCAGTCGACAGGTTGTCCGAGGAGTCGTCTACGGCGGCAAGCTCGGGGGCGCGATTTCGTGACGCATCCTTGATCGCGTGCCAGCACGCTCGTCCGTCAACCCAGATAATCGTGCTGCGCTGCGGCAAATGGTCAAATATGGTACTCGCTGAAGTTTCCGGCTCTTGCGCGGCAAAAACCTCGAACTTCTCTGTCCGACCTGTGCTCTTCTGTGTTTCCGGATCGAAAGTGCGCAGGCTGTCGACGATATCGTCATAGTACTCGATGCGGACAGGATTGCCAGCACCATAGGAGAAGATGTCGACCACCGCTCCACGCACGGCGAACTGGCCCACCGACTCCACGAGCGCTTCCCGCGTATAGCCCCCTTCAGCAAGGAATTCGATCAGGGTATCGCGCGGAAGATCGTCACCGTGAGCAACCGCAAGAACGCTTCGCGAAACAGCATCGGATGATGGCAGCGGGTCCAGCAGAGCCGAGGCTTCCGTGACAACAACGGCGGCTTCCTGCTGGCGCAGCGCAAGCAGCACCTCAGCGCGCTCGGAGAGTTCAACCCGGGTCGGCGCCCGGCCGTAATGCGGCGCTCCCGGCAACAGGCAGGGTCCGGGTCCGTACAAAAGACTGGTCAGGTCATCGGCAAGCTCTTCGGCATCTTCAAGTGTCTGGCCAATGACGAGAACCGGGCGCGCGGCTCGCTCAACAACAAATGAAGCGATGAGCGCTGGAAGGGAACCGGGCAGCCCCAAAAGAGAGAGTCTCCCCCCATCACGCAGGGCTGCACCCAGCGCGTCAAAAGGTGGGGAATCGTAAAGGGCCTTTTTCAGCCAGTCCATCAAGTCCCGTTCCACGGCGCCAGGCAGTTTCGGAAAGTCGCTAAACTCCCCGGCACACCGCTGCACTTTTGACTACTCCTGCCGCCGCTCTTAAGTTCCTGTCTATGGGCGAGATTATTAATAAGATAACTGGGAATCCCCGGCTGCCAAAATCCGTCGGTGTCACCCAAGGACAGCATGATTTAATCCGAAGCAGGCTTATGTGAATTTTTTCTCAAGAAGATGTGCTATGAACCCGCTATATATATTGAAATCAAATAATTAAGTAATGCAGGGCAGACCTTGTAAGCCCGACCTGTGTGACCCGGGGTTACTTGCCAGCCTTGGGCAAGAGATCATCGCCGACGACACTTCGAAGCTGGCCCTTCGCAGCCGCGAGCTGCGACCGCGCTTCTTGGGCATCCACTCGGCGAGCCACCATGACGATAGCCGTCTTGAGTTCGCCCCCTGCAGCCGTCAGCACACGCTCAGCCTCAGCGTAGTCAATTCCGGTGAGCAGCATCAACATCGCGCGGGCGCGCTCGCGCAACTTGTCCGATGTCGCACGAAGATCGATCATCAAGTTTCCGTAGCACTTGCCAAGCCGCACCATCGACGCCGTGGTGATCATGTTGAGGACAATCTTCGTGGCTGTTCCGGCTTTCATCCGGGTTGAGCCTGTCAGTACTTCCGGCCCCACGATCGGCGCAATGATGACATCTATCTGTGTATCTGCGCTTTCCGGCGGATTGCATGTCACCAGGATCGTTCGCGCACCAACAGATTTGGCGTAATCCAAACCGGAGCGTACAAACGGCGTTCGTTTCGACGCGGCAAGGCCGCAAACACAGTCACGCGAGGTCAACTTGTTCTGCTGAAGAAACTCATGACTCCCCGTGGCATCGTCTTCAGCTCCTTCGACCGCCTTGATGAGTGCGCCATAACCACCGGCAATGAATCCCTGAACCAGCTCAGGATCCGTCCCAAAAGTCGGCGGACATTCGGCCGCGTCCAAAACCCCCAAGCGGCCACTCGTCCCGGCACCGATGTAGAAAAGCCGCCCACCGGACTGGAGGACACCGACCACCATCTCGACGGCCTTTTCGACATGGGGAAGAACCTTCGCCACCGCTGTCGGCACCATCGCATCTTCGCGATTGATGAGCTCGAGGATTTCCCGCGTGGACATGGCGTCAAGCTCGTCAGAGAAGGGACTTCGTCCCTCCGTGATCAACGCCTGCAATTCTTTCAATAGCTCTTCAGGCACGGTCCTTACCTACTCTTTGGAACGGTCAAGAGAATCAACACACTGCCATCGGGGAGTTCAGTCTCCTGCTCGAAGACGAATCCGAAATGCGCCGGGTCTCCTTCGCGGCGCCAGTTTCGGCCCTTCCACAGCAGAACCTTGGCATCCGGCGCGATAAAAGCCTTCGCGAGCGGCAGCAGCTGCGGCAGCTTCGCGACCGATCTGGCCGTCACGAGTTGAAACCGATGCGCGAAAGAGCTCTTACTGGCAAGCGATTCCAGGCGCTCCCATCTCGTTTGCACATTCCGGAGCCCGAGTGCATGAGCGCAGGCAGCGAGGAAGTCTGTCTTCTTGCGAGTCGAATCGACAAGCACGAATTCCAGGTCCGGCCGCGCGACAGCAAGCGGAATCGCCGGGAACCCCGCGCCGCTTCCCATATCGAGCACGCGCCCATTCGCTGGCAGGAACGGTAATGCCGCCAGACTCGGCGCAAGATGGCGAGTAGCGAGACGATCTCTGTCACGATGCGAGACAAGAGCCAGCGGCGCACGACGGACCGCGTCAAGATGCATCTCCAGGCTGCTTGCGCGGGGATCGTCCGGTTCCCATCCAATCTGTGCTATGATATCCGCAATATCAACTGGTTGCGTCACTCGAACTTGCTCACAGGTTATCCACAATCTGTTCACAGGCCCGAGTGAACAGGTCGTAGGAGCCGCAATCCGCCTTGTTTCGCGGCTTTCCGGGACTTTTGGCGACTGCCAGTTCGCACCCTTGAGCCCGAGTTATTCACTCGACCGGCAGTGTTTCACGTGAAACACTGACCCACCCGTTCAACCGGTTTGGTGTTTCTTCATATGAATCATGAGCACGGCGATGTCTGCCGGGCTTACTCCGGCAATCCGACCGGCTTGCCCGAGTGTCAACGGCTGGTATTTCGCGAGTTTCTCGCGTCCCTCGGCCGACAGGGCCGGGATTTTCAAGTAGTCGATGTTCCGCGGGATCCGCCGCCCCTCCATGCGGATCATCTGCTCGGCGCGCTCGCGCTGTCGGGCAATATAGCCCACGTATTTGATCTCCAGCTCGACCGCCGCCAGGAAATCGTCATCCGTTTGCTGCTCTTCAAATGGGGAATCCTGCGGCATCATCGCTACGACATCTCGAATGCCGTACTCCGGTCGGCGCAGAATCGCCGCAAAGGTCTCCCCTTTGAGTTCCGGCACAGGCCCGTTCGAAAGCCGTGTTCTCTCCAGATAGATCTCCGCATCCGAAAGACGCTGCTTCTTGTCCATAAGTTGTTGATAATAGTGCTCGTGAACGAGCCCAATTTGATAGCCGGTTTCCATCAGACGCATATCAGCGTTGTCCTGGC
>Ga0315548_1003951_pt1 | contig 10850 bp, 7 predicted proteins | sample SalMarSW160110MG_2_FD_202540 | JGI IMG/M metagenome (GOLD analysis project Ga0315548, IMG submission 202540) | Salt marsh sediment microbial communities from the Plum Island Ecosystem LTER, Massachusetts, United States - Salt Marsh Sediment SW1601-110 ... | reverse complement strand
CTTTCTGCTGACGGGCTGCAGCTTCTGACCATACCGGTTTATAAGGGAAGCTTCCATAAAACTCCTGTCAAAGAAATAAGGATCGATTATTCAAAAAGATGGCAGCAGATACACTTGAGAGCATTGTCATCATCATATAAATCCTCCCCCTATTTCATTTACTATTATGAGATCATTGAAAAGATAATTCAATCCAATTATGAATTTCTTCTTGATCTTAACATGCATATCCTGAAGGCGATTCTGAAAATGATGAAAATCGAAATACTCTTATCATACACATCTGATTTTCAGCCTACTGATATCTCGAACAACGATCTCAGGTATAAAATAAGCCCGAAGAAAAAATCATATTACCAGCCAAAAAAATACATACAGGTTTTCGATTATGGTGAAGGTTTTGCAGCCGATCTGAGCATTATGGATCTGGTATTTAACATGGGCCCTGAAGCTTACAAATACCTCTAAAAGAAGGCCGCCCCTTCCAGGGCAGCCTTCTTTTAAGGAAGTCAAACAAAGCATCAGAAACCAAATTTATAACCAAATGTAACTGTATATATGTTCCTGGTTATGCTCATATCTGATATTAGTGATTCTACACTTGAACTGTAAAGAACATATTGCTGAGGATTCATGATGGTGCTGAATCCAAGGTCGACATAAACATTCTGTTCCCTGAATCCTGCTCCTAATGAAAAAGAGTTATAGTCAAGATCCCTGTTGAGTTCTTCATTTGCCCAAACCTTTCCGTAATAGCCATATCCTCCCCTCAGGTATAACCTGTTAAGTCTTACCTCAGCTCCCAGACGAAGGTTAGAAGCTGCTCTCAATGTACTTTTAATGGTTGCATTCTTTTCACTGTAGTTATAATCATCACCTGTATCAGAGAATCGTGCAGTACTATAATCAATGAACTCATAATCAACGCTTATCAGGGCGAGTTTCTTAAGTTGTACTGCAGCTCCGGCCATTGCCCTGAAAGGTGTTGTAAGAGCATAACTGTATCTTAAAGGTTCATTGGAAGCACTATATTTACCTCCATCAGAAAAATTCGATGTGATATTGTCATATACGTATTCGTTTATCTTGTACAATGTTGGTGAGTGGAAAGCGAAACCCAGTCTGAGCATTTCCACAGGTCGGTATATAGCTCCTATTTTCAGTCCGTAACCTGTACCTTCATTACTGTAATAAAACGTATAATTGAAATTTTCGAATTGTGATGGCAGTATTGCATCAGTAGTCTCAAGATGCTCATACTGGCTGGCATAGTTAAGGTGACTGATTCCGAATGTTGCTCCTACATAAAGTCTGTTCGAGAGATTTAAACCTGCAGAAAATGCATGTTCTCCGGTATATCCTTCATAATTGACAAGTCTTCTGGTATTTTGTCCGTATACTGAAGGAGGGTCGTCACCATAATTGGAGTACACTGTTCCATAACTGGTATTTGAACCGGGAAGTGTATCTATTATCCATGTATCCCATGCAAGATATGCAGCGGGGGCTAATTCGGCGAGTTCATCCCTGAATAATCCCTCCGCATTATCAGTCCAGAGATCGGCCAGTGAACTTTTATCACTGATACCATCGATGATAATGCTCTGGTTAAGATTATTGGTTTTGTTGAAAGAGTAGCCTATGTTCAGGGAGACAAGTCCCGATTCGGAATCGTTGTCAATTATATTTGCTACTATTCCTGCCTGGGTCAGGTTAAAATTATAAATGTAATCTGATGTATTCGCACCATTCAGTCCCGCTGTTGTTTTTATGTGGAACAGTTGTGGTGTAATGCTTATCTCTGATGATCGGAATACACCAAGTCCGGCAGGGTTCTGGCTTAATGAGGAAATATCTCCTCCAAGGGCAGTAAATGCACCTCCCATCGACATGAACCTTGCTGTTCCTGTATAAAACTGTTGTGAATATCTTAATGCATCATCGGCATTCTGGGCAAGACTCGTTGAGAGTGTTGCGATCATAATAACAAATACCAAAACTAATTTCTTCATAATTGTCAGTTTTTACTTAAGACAATCCCACCACTCCATTAACAGAATGAACTTATTTACAGGCTTAATTTTCTTGTACTTTTATCTCCTTCCGCCTGATGAACTTGAAGATGATCTGCCGGAAGAAGATGAACCGGATGAGGAGCCTGAGGAATAACTACCTCCTGATCCGGAACTTGAAGATCTGCTGCTATACGATCCTGATGAGGAGCTTCTTGAACCTGATGAGGAAAATGATCCTGATGAGGAGCTTCTTCTTGAAGGAACCGAATAGCTGCTTCTTGAACTTGAACTGTTATACGACCTGCTTTGTCCGGCTGAAACTGATGAGCTGGTTCTTGATGTACTCCTGTTTGTGCCTGAGTAAGATGAACCAGATGACCTCTCTGTACTTACCCTGCTGTTGTTATATGAGGGTCTGGTACTCATACGGGGATTATTGTAGCTCGGTGTATAGGTTCTGTTAACTGAATTATATGCAGGCCTTGTAACTGTTGTTGTTCTTGTTGTAGAGCTCCTGTCTGAGGATGTATTTGCACTTTTGGTAAGATCTTCTCCAGTCCTGGAATCTGCAGCATTCAGCACCTGACGGTTGCCGGAAGTTGTAGAAACAGTTCTCCTTGAATCAGTAGCAACAGGAGTTGTGACACCAGATGATCGTCTTGCAGCATCGGTGGTTGTTCCTTTTGACAGGTAACTATCACCACGTCTGGAGGATGCAGCGGAAGGCATATTACTGTTCCACCTCGTAGAGTAGACACTTTGCCTTTCTCTTCTTCCATAATCCGCATAATTCCTTGTATCTCTGTTATAATAGGCATTTGAATAATAACCCCAGTTACTGAAATAAGGGTTGTAGTATGAAGAATAAAAAGGAGAGTAGAAACCGCCATAATAACTTCCGTAGTAGTAGTTTCTGGGATAATATCCCCCATAGTATCCGGAATACCCGTAATCGTAATAATAGGGATCATAAAAGAATGGATCGGAGTAGTATGGATAGCCGTAACCGAAACTCATTGAGGGGAATCCCCAGCTATAATTGTAATAGAAAGGATCTCTCCAGTAAGGGTAGAAATAATTACCGTAGAACCTTCTTAATCTTCCTGAGTAAGAGTAATTATCATAGTATCCGTAATCCCTGCTACCGTAATAATCGTTCATTACCGCCTCTTCATTACTGACTGCATCAGAATACTCGTCTGATACCAGTGTATCAACAGAATAGATGTTATCGTAGTAATCATCGGCCCGCAGATCACCTTCCATGATCTGGTTTGTTACAGGGGATTTAACCCTGGTTACCGGCCTGTCGGAAGGCAGATAGTAGAGATCGTCATACTCAAAGCCTGAGTAGAGTCCTGATGAACAGGAACCCAGTACCAGGAGTACCAGAATTGATATGTAATTTACTGCTTTCATTTTTGATTCCCTCTCTTTGTTCCTTTTTAAATATGCGCAAATATTGTACCAAATTACCACATAAAACTATCAAGATTTGTCAAATATAGCAAATTATAACTCCATGCTCATTTTATATGGTTATTAAATATAATACATTTTTCAACCGATCGCTTCAATAAAAACAAAGAGGGCATGCTTTTGCATGCCTCTTTTTATTTAATATTACTGGTTATTACCTTCTGTTTCTACTTGAGGAAGATTTTGATGATGAACCGGATGACCTGGATTCTGATCTACCCTTACTTGATGATGAGCTTCCCCGAGATACTGTTGCCCGGCTACCGGAAGATGCTGAGCTTTTTGAAGGGGTGCTTATAGTCCGTCCTGAACTTGCACTGCTTCGTGAAACAGTTCTCGTTCTCTTTACCGGTGCGGAGGTTGCACTTCTGGCTACCTGTGTTCGTGACGGTATGCTGCTCACAGTATTACTCCGGGTTCTTGTTATTTGAGTGTTGTTAATCCTTACGGGACTCTCTGTCTGACTCCTGGCAGGTGCGGTTTGCTCAACCCTTCTGTTTGCAGGAACTGTAACAGGTGCTACCCTCTCCTCGTTGCCGGTTGTGTTACCTTTGTTGCCGAAGTTTCCGCTGTTGCCGTCATCCTGGCTATGCCTGTTATTCCCTCTATTACCGGTGTTGTTGTCATTGTCATCAAAATTACCACTGTTACCGTCAATCCGGCTGTTATTATTGTTTCCATTATTGGAATTGTTGTTATTGCCTCTGTTACCGCTGTTACCGTTGTTACCGCTGTTACCGCTGTTACCGTTGTTGTTGTCAATTCCGTTTCGTGATCCGTTTGAAGAATTTCCGGTGCGTCTTGAAACATCTCCTGATTTTGATCTGTTATTATATTCCCCGGATCCGTACCGCTCAGGAAAATCTCTTGAGGAATACCTGGCCGCATAATTATACTGGTAGTTATTATGTGAATGGAAAACAGGCCTGTAGTAATTATTGTACCAGCGATTATGTCCGTAATACCAGCTGTTATGTCCGTACCATCCACGGTAGTAATTTCTCCATCGGGGTCCGATGTTTATATTGACTATAACCGGTGAGTACCAACTGTAGTAAAAAGGATCGTAATCCCAGTACCAGGTACTTCCGTAGTACGGATCATACCATCCGTAACTGAAAACGGGGTATCTGTAACTGTATCCTAATCCAAAGCCGAAACCACCACCGCCATAGATGCTAATGCCCCACGAATATGGCTGGTAATTATACCAGTATGTTTCTGTGAACATAGGAGAATAATAGTCAAAAGCGGCATATGACCTGTGAAATCTGTTTATTCGTGATGCGAAGTAATAATCATAATCATCATAATAGTAATTATTGATTACCATCCCGGCGTTATCATTTCTGAAACCATTATTATCAGCAAACTGAGCTGCCATCGGTGAACCCGCGAGCAGCAGGGCTGAAATTATTCCGATGTAAAATTTTGCTTTCATGTTGAACCTCCTGTTTTTTTTAATGATAACTAAAGTTTTTATCTATTTTTACGCTTTCTTTTCTATTCAAATATAATAAATCAAATAGTGTACCAAAACTATGGCGAAGTTTCTTACAAACAGGGATGAAAATTATGCACAGTGGTATAATGACCTGGTAATCAAGGCAGAACTTGCTGAGAATTCAGCAGTGAGAGGATGCATGGTTATCAAGCCGTATGGCTATGCAATATGGGAAAAAATACAGTCGGAACTTGACAGGATGTTTAAAGCAACAGGGCATGTCAATGCTTATTTCCCTCTTTTCATACCAAAATCATTTTTCAGCAGGGAGGCAAAACATGTTGAGGGATTTGCAAAAGAATGCGCCATAGTGACCCATTACCGGCTTAAGAATGACGGGAAGGGCAAAGGTGTAGTTGTTGACCCGGAAGCAAAACTTGAAGAGGAACTGATTATAAGGCCCACCTCGGAGACTATCATTTGGCACTCGTACAGGAACTGGATACACTCTTACAGGGATCTGCCTGTACTAATCAACCAGTGGGCCAATGTTGTAAGATGGGAAATGAGGACCAGGCTTTTTCTCAGGACTTCCGAGTTTCTCTGGCAGGAGGGGCATACTGCCCATGCAACACGAAAAGAGGCTATTGAAGAGACCGAAAAGATGATCAATGTATATTCCGATTTTGCTGAAAATTTCATGGCACTGCCGGTGATTAAAGGTTACAAATCTGAAAATGAACGTTTTGCAGGGGCTCTTGAAACTTATGCCATTGAGGCTTTGATGCAGGACGGGAAAGCCCTCCAGGCTGGAACCAGCCACTTCCTGGGACAAAATTTTGCAAAGGCTTTTGATGTCCAGTTCGCTGATAAAAACGGAAAACTTGATTATGTCTGGGCGACCTCCTGGGGTTTATCAACACGTATAATTGGAGCACTTGTTATGGCTCATGCCGATAATCACGGGCTGGTTCTTCCGCCCCGTCTGGCACCTTTCCAGGTGGTCATAATACCCGTCTTTAAGAATACCGGACAACTGGGTCGTATATCCAATACTGTATATAAAATACGTGATGAACTGCTGGCGAAAGGTATATCAGTAAAATATGACGACCGTGATAATAACACTCCGGGCTGGAAGTATGCCGATTATGAACTTAAGGGTGTCCCTGTTCGCCTGGTTATTGGCCCCCGCGATCTTGAACAAAGAACTGTAGAGGTTGTCCGCAGAGATACGTTGGAGAAGAAATACCTGCCGGCAGATAACATTACTGATCATGTTGTAATCCTTCTTGATGAAATTCAGAAGAATATATTCAGCAAAGCTGCTGAATTCAAAAAGAAAAATACATACTATCCTGATAAATGGGATGAATTTGTGAAAATACTGAATGATGGAGGGGGATTTATCATGGCTCACTGGGATGGAACTGCAGAAACAGAAGAGAAGATAAAAAATGAAACGAAAGCGACAATAAGGTGTATCCCCTTTGATGCACCCGAGGAGGACGGCAAGTGTATTTATTCCGGCAAACCATCAAAAAGAAGGGTTCTCTATGCCATATCATACTAATTTCAGTATATCGATTAAATAGAACATAACTGTCTGATTGTCTTTGAAAATTATTAATTTAGGTGCTTAAACTGACCTTGCCATGACAGATCTCAATGAAAAGAAACAGACGATTATAAACACTCTTAAAGAAAAATCGGTTCTCAAACAGAAGGTTTACGACAATACGCTTGAATCATTCGGTATTGTCAAAGAGATCCTGAAGAATTTTACTAAAGAAGGAAATGCCAGTCTTGGCAATATTGATCCAAGAATAAAGCTGGAATATACCGACAGGAGCAGTTTTGATGCCCAGTTAAAAGTAGCAGGCGATATTTTGTTCTTCAGCATGCATTCAAATATTTTCCAGTTCGACAGGGAACATCCGGCATGGAAGACAGCCTACATCCAGAAAAACAAATACAATGCATATTCGGGAATAATAAATATCTATAACTTTCTGTTTGATTCGATCAAATATTCAAGGCAGGATGACCTCGGCTACCTCATAGCAAGAATATTCATTAACCATGAAAAACAATATCTTGTTGAAGGTAAAAGGCAGATGGGAATGCTTTTCACCAACTACGGTAATGAAGCAATAAGCAAGCATTCGTTACAAGTGATAATTGCAACAGCAATTAAGTATGCTCTTGAATTTGATCTCCTTGTACCTCCATATGATACTGTAAAAATCGCAACTGTAGGGCAGGCAGAGGCTAAAATCCAGCATTCGCGGGTAATTACCGGTAAGAGGCTGGGATTCCAGTTCAATTCAGATGATGTTCTCGAAAAGAATTCAAATAATACCTGATGTGGAGTTTGAAAGAAATATACGGAAGATCAACCGTGTTTTTATTCTGTTGGCATTTCTGTGTTTCAATAACCACCTGAATTCCCAAAGCCAGACAGATAAAACCAAAATATCTCATATCAGTTCTGATTCATTGATAAGGATCAGGGATGTAAAACAGCCTTTTGTATCGGGTTCCTCTCTGAATATTCCCGATTCTCCCTTACCTTTCGGTGTTTCTGTAAATGGCTCTGATCAATTCTTCTTCGACTCGCTGGAAGCTAAAGCATCAAGAACACTGATAACCAGGAAACTGTATGATATCCTGATTGTATCTCATGACCCATCCTCAAAGAAAGAGATTACAGAATCAAGTGATATTTACTACCAGACTTATTCAGGCAGGAAAATCAGAAATATTGAGATCAGGAGGCTTAGTGTCTTCGGCTCCAGCATTAACAATCCGTTAGTTTTTGATCCTAACAAATTAGAAAAACTCTTAAATGCAACTCACATTAACACTAATGAACATATAATCCGAAAAAATCTTCTGTTTTCTGAGGGAGACACCCTTTCCCCTTTGGTAATCAGTGATAATGAAAGGATTATCCGGCAGTTGCCCTATATTGATGATTCAAGGATAATAGTAATCCCGGTTTCCGAGGAGGAGGTTGATATTGTGATTGTTACAAAGGATATTTATTCTCTCGCCGCCTCATTCAATTATAGCAACATTAAAAAAGGTTCTGCTTCCCTCTTTGAAAAAAATATTTTCGGAATGGGACACGAATTCAGGCTTAATATGCCTTATAACAGCGATCTGCCTGATTCCCCGGGCTTTGGAATAATATACAACATTAATAACATTGCAAAATCATTCATAAACCTGGGACTTTTTTATTTTTACGGGCTTGGTGAAAAGACATTCGGTTTTGACCTTCAGCGAAAACTTGTAAGCTCAACGACAAAATATGCAGGAGGTATATCAATAAGGGAGATGTTCACCACCGAAGATCTTGATACTCTGCCTGTCCCCGAATCCCTGAAATACAATTTTCAGGACTACTGGCTTTCCCGGTCTTTTCTCCTGGATAAAGAATCTGTAACAAGGCTTATTTTCGGTTTACGGTATACTAACAATAATGTATTTGACCATCCTTACATAATGCCTGATTCCTATCATTACCTCCAGAAGTACAGGATATACATGGGTTCAGCATCCTTTTCAGTTCAGAAGTATTACAAATCGAATCTCGTATACGGATATGGAAGAACTGAAGATATACCTTACGGAGGAATAATAAACCTGACGGCGGGAAGAGAGATAAATGAATTCAAGCGCAGGATATATGCCGGAGCAAAGATATCACTGGGTGAATCGATAAAAAGCCTGGGATACTTCTATGCGTCAGCAGGTATAGCAACCTTTTTTAACGAAGGTCAGACTGAACAGGGGGTTTTTTCAGTGAAGACAAATTTTATTTCTAATCTGTCTTACCTCGGGAGATACAGAATCAGGAATTTTGTCAAAGTCGATTACACTAGAGGATTTGACAGGTACTCCGATGAATCTCTTGCATTTGTCGGTGAAGATGGTTTTTCAGGCTTTAAAAATGATTCTGTCGGTGGAAAACAACGACTGGCAATTAATCTTGAATCAGTTCTCTTCAGTCCGGTAAATTTCTATGGATTCAGATTTGCATTCTTTGGATTTACCGACTTTGGATTCCTGTTCGGAACCAACGAATTTGTCAGACAAGGAGAAGTATTATCAAGTGTCGGTCTGGGGATCAGGATACGAAATGACAACCTTGTTTTTAACACATTACAGATCAGGCTTGGCTACTTCCCGAATCTGCCTGATTATTCAAGGGTCAATTATATCCTGGTATCAGGCGAGCAGTTGCTGAAGCCTGATAACTTCGAACCAGGACCGCCTTCACTGTTAACATACCAGTAATCATCAGGAGAATACTATATGCTGAAAGATTTTTTGACATATATTAAAGAAAATCAGTTGGTTAAAGAGGATGACAGAGTACTCATGGCTTTAAGTGGTGGTATTGACTCAATGGTGATGGCTGATTTGTTCCTGAAGGCCGGTTTTGAAACAGGTATCGCTCACTGTAATTTTAGCCTGAGAGGTAAGGAGGCTGACAAGGATGAAATGCTTGTAAGAAAATTTGCAGAAGATAATAGTATTGTATTCTATTCAAAACGCTTTTATACAAAGGAATATGCTGCCAAAAAAGGAATTTCAATCCAGATGGCTGCAAGGGAATTAAGATACACCTGGTTTGAAGATCTTATGAACGAGAAAGGTTTCAGTGTTACAGCTCTTGCACATAACCTGAATGATAATATTGAAACCATGCTCATTAATCTGACCAGAGGAACAGGTATTGCGGGACTTACCGGTATGAAACCATCGACTGACAGGATGATAAGACCGTTACTTTTTGCTACCAGAAATGAAATTGATACATATTGTAACAAAAACAAAATAAATTACCGTGAGGATAAATCGAATGCGGAAACAAAGTATACCCGTAACAAGATAAGACACAAGGTTATCCCTGTTCTTAAAGATATAAATCCTTCTGTCGAGAAAACACTGAATGAAACGGCACTAAGAATGAGTGGTATAAATGATATCGTTTCCCTCTTTATAAATGAAATAAGGCAAAAACTATTAAGGGGAAAAGACAACATCACCATTCTTAATATCAAACAGTTACGACCATATCTTAATAACAGGACTCTAATCTTTGAGCTAATAAAACCCTTTGGAATAACAAACACTACTCTGAAAGATCTTTTCAATATTATTGACGGAGATACCGGCAGCCGTATTTATACCATTTCACACATGATCCTGAAGAACAGGGATGAGTTAATAATATCCGGACTTAAAGAAAGGCAAAATGAGTATTATGAAATAAAAAACATTGTTGAATTAAGAAAAGTGCCATTCGTTCTGTCAGCCGGATTTACCAGAATATCACACATTGATTCTATTCCTGATGACCAGGAAACTGCATGCCTCGATTCATCAAAACTCACCTTTCCGCTTATAATAAGAAAATGGCAGCCGGGTGATTATTTTTATCCTCTGGGTATGAAACAGAAAAAGAAGTTGAGCGATTATTTTATTGACTGTAAATATTCCATTATTGATAAAGAAAAGATATTTATACTGGCAACATCAGGCAAGATAGTATGGATTATTGGAGACAGGATAGATAACAGGTTCAGGATCACTCCTTTAACAAAAAATGCTCTGGTAATAAAGGTGCATGTAAGGTGTTAGGGTGTTAGGGTGTTAGGGTGTTAGGGTGTTAGGGTGTTAAGGCGTTAGGGCGTTATTTCCTCACTCCGAAAATTCCCCGGTCTATCATTATAAGGTCGGCAATTGTAATTGCTGTTGCTGCCTCTATAATAACAGGCATACGCAGGGCGATACATGTATCGTGTCGTCCTTCTATCTTAAGGATTTGCATCTTCTTCTTTTTAAAGTTGAATGTTTTTTGCTCAACACCTGTTGAAGAGGTTGGTTTAACGGCCACC
>Ga0315548_1003950_pt1 | contig 10851 bp, 9 predicted proteins | sample SalMarSW160110MG_2_FD_202540 | JGI IMG/M metagenome (GOLD analysis project Ga0315548, IMG submission 202540) | Salt marsh sediment microbial communities from the Plum Island Ecosystem LTER, Massachusetts, United States - Salt Marsh Sediment SW1601-110 ... | reverse complement strand
CCCGTGATAGCAGATTATAAAGCGACTGAATACAGCTAAAACGTGCCATGTTCTGAAGTTCACTGACCCAGAGTGCTTCGCATAGCTGCCAGGCAAAAAAATTGGAACAGCCGATATATCGCACCTTACCCTGTTTTACTATATCATCAAGAGCACCCAGGGTCTCCTCGATAGGTGTCCCCTCGTCCCACCAGTGCACATAGTACAGGTCAATATAGTCCGTGCCAAGACGACGCAAACTTCCCTCAATACCATCCATAATGTGTTTGCGTGATAACCCGATGTCATTAATACCCGGCCCTGCCGCCATCCCGACCTTTGTGGCCAGTACTACAGACTGACGCCCCCCTTTTATTAACTTACCTACGATTTCTTCCGACCTGCCTTTGGCATAAACAACGTCTGCGGTATCAATAAAATTAACGCCGGAATCGATCGCTTTGTGGAATATTTCTGTTGACTCTGCCTCACCTAGTTGGTCACCAAATAACATCGTACCGAGGCAAACTTCGGAAACCATTAGCCCGGTTCTTCCCAGTTTTCGATATCTCATAGACTACCACTCTTTCGATAATGAATCGCAGGTAAACCTGCTAAATTGACTATTACGATTCATTCAGCTTATTTAAACCTTGCCTATTTCAGTTACTTTTCAGTCTTACCAAGTAACATCCAAGACTTTCGACCGAACAGCCGTATCACTCTAGGTAACTATTCCCCTCCGTATGTTGCTTTCTTTTTAACTACCGTATCATCAGACTGGGTAACCAGGTGATAATCTGGGGGAAAACGATACATAAGCCAAGCCCGACCATTATGAGTAGAACAAAAGGAATTACCCCCCGGATAATGTCAGCGGTAGTCACTCCGAGCTCCGGTGCCATTGCCCCTCTGACAATAAATATGGCATAGGCAAAGGGAGGAGTCATGAATGACATCTGGAGGTTGACGCAAATCATCATGGCGAACCAGAGGGGGTCAAACCCCAGGGCAGCACCGATGGGCGTGGCTATAGGCACGACGAGGAAAACAATCCCTATCCAGTCCATGAAAAAGCCCAGGAGAAAACAGATAAACATGATAATCCCAAAGGCACCCCAGCGTCCACCAGGAGCAGCCAGAATCAGTTCCGTGACGACATCCCCACCCCCGGTACCGAGAAATACCCCGACAAAAGTAAAAGCCATTACTACTACAATAAGAATAAAGCCGCAGAGTCTAAGAGTCTCCCGGGCTACCTCTTTTAAGACCTTGAAGCTAAACCTGCGGTAGGCAATAACCAGAACAGTGGCGGCAAACGCACCAACTCCGGCAGCCTCAGTGGGCGGGGCGATGCCAAGGAAGATAACGCCCAGCACGGACATGACAAGAAACACGGGAGGCAGCAGTGAGTTAATGAGCATGACCAATTTTTTACCCAGAGGTACCGTCCTCAGCTCTACCGGTACTGCCGGTGCCGTATTTGGCTGCAAAAAACTCCGCACCAGAATATATCCAATATAGAGGCCCGAGAGAACGAAACCGGGTATAAAGGCGCCGAAAAAGAGTTTCCCTACCGATATCTGAGCCATTGGCCCATAGAGAACCAGCATAACGCTGGGCGGAATAAGGATGCCCAGACAACCACCGGCACAGACAGAACCGGTGGCTATACTTTTACTGTAACCTCGCTTCAGCATGGCGGGGAGAGCAACAACAGCCAGCATGGTAACTGACGCCGCGATTATACCCACGGTCGCCGCCATAATAGTCCCGATGATCACCGTGACTACGGCCAGTCCGCCTCGTATCCCACCCAGCCACACATAAAGAGCGTCAAACAGCCTTTCGGCGATACCGGAGCGTTCCAGCATTATACCCATAAAAATAAAACAGGGGACCGCCAAGAAAGTGTAGTTAAGTAGTACCCCATCAATAGCACGGGAGTAAAGCATGTTCATTACCTGGGGGCCCCATCTGACAAAGCCAACAGCTAACCCCAGGCTGCCAAGCACAAAAGCTAATGGAAAACCAGTAAAAGAACCGACAATAACACCGCCAAGCATAATAATAGTGGCAAGTTCTGCGCTGATATGAGCCATAGAATTTATTCCTTACTACGATTTAGCAGTCGGCTAAGGTCATGAACGAAGGTGGCTATTCCCTGAAAAGCGAGCAGGATGAATCCCAGGGCCACTATCGTCCTGAATGGGGCCAGTGGCGGGTACCAGTAAGTTTCAATCGATGTCTCACCGGTCCGCCATGCTTCCACCGCCTGAGAAATGGAAGTATTGGCGAAGAGAAATATCAGCGGGAAAAAGAGGAGCAGTGTCCCCACGATATCAATTAATGATTTGCCTCTGGGTGAACAGCGAGAATAAAGAACATCAACCCTGACATGGGAATTATATCTATGGACATACGCCCAGGCCAAAGCTATCATGGCCCCACCGGTCATCAGGCTGGTCTCATAATTCCACATGGTCGGGGCATCGAAGACATACCGCATGGTAACTTCAAGCGTTATCAACGCCACCAGAGCTACTGATAGCCAGCTGACTGTTTTTCCTGTTTGGTCACTAATAAGGTCAATTACCTTCAATATTTTGTGCATGGCTTTTTTCTTTTAAGGAGCTTCCCCTCCTTCGAGTATATACTCGAAGGAGGGGAAGAACAAATCTAGAGACCTGATGGGTAAGTAGTTGAATAATTATTAGCAAAGGTGAGCTCGCTGTCTAGTACTTTGGCAAAGAACGCATCCTTAGCCGCTTGATCAGCGTAGAATTCTTTTGCTTTCTTTCTTAGCTCATCTTCGAACACGGCTGGAATTGGCTCCACAACGATACCCTTGCCCTTGTAGACTACTAGTGCCTCAGCGTCAGCCAACACTGTCTCCCCCAGGTATGTCATCGCTTCCTCATAAGCCGCCATTTCGCATATCGCTTTGAGGTCATCGGGTAGCGCTGCCCATGATTTCTTGTTAGCCAGGTTGGTGAAATACTCACATGGCTGGCGAACCGGAGACATGTAGACATATTTGGCGACCTCATCCATGCCATACGTTAAATCAACTGAAGGGCTGCTCAGCTGGAAAGCGTCGATTACGCCACGTTGTATGGCTTCGTAGATTTCTCCCGGGGGTACGTTGACTACTGCGGCGCCCATCTTGGAAAGCACGGCACCGTCGTCGCCGGTGGTACGAATCTTAATTCCCTTAAAGTCATCCAGTGTCTTCAGAGGCTTAATGGTGCTGAGGAATATCTCCGGCGTACCGGTCCAGCCGGGGATGGCCAGTGTATTAGGATGCTGGCCCGCAAGCATCTCATTCAGTAAGTCGTTACCACCGCCCGCCGTCATCCACATCATCATCTCAATGGGGCGCAGACCGGCAATCACGTAGTTGAACAGACCAGCCGCTACGTATTTGTCTTTCAACCAGTTCGTGCTCGTCTTGCAATAGTCCAGGATACCATCATTAACACCATCTTGCTCCTGGCCTGCCGGGACAACTTCACTACCTCCATGTACCCTTATAACCAGGCGGCCGCCACTGGCTTCCTTAATCCTCTCTGTTTCCCTGACAAACGAGTTCGTTAATTTTGTTCCCGCCGGGTTCGGGTGTTGAGCAATCCATTCAATTACCTCAGCCGGCTGTGCTGGTGCTGGAGTCGGTGCCGGTGCTGGAACTGGTGCTGGAGCCGGAGCTGGTGCCGGGGCTGGGGCAGCACAGGCTGCAAACAGGCTTACCGCTAACACCAGGGCAAGTGCCAATAAAATTCCCTTCTTTTTCACTGACTAACCTCCTTCTTGCAATTCTTTAGAGATAAGATAAAACGACTTGCCAGTTGAACTCAATCACCCCCTTTGCTTAGCTTTAGGCATTAGATTTGCAGCGTTTTCTTATTTGCTGGGAATAATCAGTTGTAAAAAATCCTCATTAAAATTATAGCGAGTTATTCTGCCTTTTATCACCGTAAATGACTACGCGCTTTGGCTGCTTTCCCACCAGGTACGTATATCTTCGAGACTCCGAACCATGTTTCTTTCATCCTGATAACCAAGGCGATAACTGATCAGGCTGGCTCCCATCTTATTCAATGTCGCCAGCTGGTTCCTTCGTTCCTCAGTGAAAGTGTGCACAGGTACGCCAATGCACATCGCCGCAATTGCCTTGTCGGTGGCATCCCGGATAACACAGGCAACTCCGCTTAATCCTTCCGTATTTTCCTCTATGTCAATTGATACGCCGCTGATTCGTATTTGTTTCAACACTTTTATTAACTGTGCTTTGCCGGTGATGGTCTTACTGGTTAAGGGTTTTAAAAAATCACCGGGATAGACGGATTCCAGTTCTATTTCAGATAATTCGCTCAGCAAAGCCTTGCCCATCGCCGAAGCATAAGCAGGTAATATTGAGCCGACAGCATGGTGGTATCTGAATGCATATCTGGACTCTTCCTTTTTGATAACGATGATATTACCTCTATCAAAGACGGCTAACTTGATGGCTTCGCCGCTGAGTTTGTTGAGTAGCTCCGTAACCGGTTCAGCCGCGGAAAGGATATCTGTTGAAAATAAGTACAGGCTTCCCATAGTGTATAGTGCTGGACCGATCCGGTACTTGCCGGTATTGTTTTTCCGACTCAGCAATTCTGCCCTGATTAAAGTTGATAGTATGCGGTGTACTGTAGTCCTGGGCATTTCAACCTTCTGAACAATATCGGAGATACCCAGTTCTGGTTCGTCATAGGAAAAACACTTCAGAATTGATACCGCTTTAAGCAGCGATGACATCGGACTTATAAGATTAGATGGTTTTCTACAAGTAATGTCCATATAATGGACATCCTTTCCGAAATATGGTCAATAAATCTTATCTTAAAGTTTAGAATAATGTCAAGTCTTCACTAAATGGGGTTAAGTATAATCGTGGTTGGTATGTTATTAGGTATGAATGATATAGGTGCTCCGGCTGCTGAGCTCAGGTAACTCCCGAGCTGCCGCCAGTATTCGGCGGTCTTCATCAGGAGTGATCCGGTTCCACGGCCTTCTTTTGTTTCCCGGGTCAAGTTGCCTTCTTCGCCACCGATAGTAGGTACTCTTGGGTACCCCCAGTTCCGCCAGCGCCTGGCGCTTTCCCGTAGACTGGCTTTCTACCTGCGCTAAAATAGTAGCCTTCTCAATGAGGCTCATGCGCCGTCGCCGTCGTGGTCCCCCAGTGGAGGAATTGCTGTTTTTTTAAGACGATAACCTTCCAGGGACAGGTCAGCCACCAAATGTTTGAGATCGGTGTTCTCCCGTTTTATCTGCTCGATCTCTTGGCGCGTGGCATCCCTGACGGTATCCCGTGTTAGCCGCTCCTTCCCTGCTTCCATGAAGTCCTTGGTCCAGGCGTAATAGGCTCCCGGCTTGATGCCTTCCCGACGACAAAGTTCATTGACTGCCACCTCTCGCCGGAACCCCTCCAGAACAATACGGACCTTCTCCTCTGGGGTGTATTTGCGTCTGGCTGCCACTCTAACCTGCTGCATGAAGCCCCTGGTTTCATGGGTTCTGACCTCAGCAGCATCAGCTTTATCTTTGTTTTCCTTGGACACAACTAGCTCCTTTCATTGTTTAGTTAGTCTACTACCTCACAGGAGCTTACACCACCCCCAACTGTTCGGTTTTCTCGACCCCTTTCGTGTCCCATTATCGCTGACGGTCTACAGATTTTTCTTACGAAATGGACATTGATTCTGATGAATATCCTGATAAATCTGGATTACATATTCCTGTCGACTTAGACACACTTATTGATAAAATTGTATTGGCTCCGAATTGTCCATCTTGGCAAAAAACAGTAATAAAGTCGATCTTGAAAAAGTATGATGTAGATAAAAAAGTTAGCAGTTCGACCTTATATACCAGGGATGAGAGAATTCTATACTGAATTTGGAAGGGTTACGTTACCTTAATTAATGATTTGTGCCAAATTTGTGCCATTTTAGAAAAAGCCCTTATGCACCAGTTAACATAAGGGCTTTTTTAGCTTCAATAAATGGTGGGCGGTACAGGACTTGAACCTGTGACCTCCTGCGTGTAAAGCAGGCGCTCTAACCAGCTGAGCTAACCGCCCGTATGGCGCGCTTGGCGGGGCTTGAACCCACGACCTCAGCCTCCGCAGGGCTGCGCTCTATCCAACTGAGCTACAAGCGCCGGTCCTGTATGGTGCCGAAGGAGAGATTTGAACTCTCACGCCCTTACGGACACTACGCCCTGAACGTAGCGCGTCTGCCATTCCGCCACTTCGGCACAAGGGGATAGTTCGACAGCTACCTCCCAGCCCTGATATGTTAGCACGTAAGAGTGCGAATGGCAAGTTATTGACGAGAGGAGAGCTGTGGAAAAACCATGATTACACGGCCAGCTTTATCAGGCGTTCAGCTTCGTCCACGGCTGAGGCGCAATCATCGGCGTAGCCCTCAACGCCAAGCTCATCGGCGTACTGGCGGGTTATGGGCGCGCCGCCAATCATCATCTTGACCTTGCTCCTGACGCCGGCCGCCTCCAGGGCTCTGGAAATATCGGGGATAATGGTCATGGTGGTGGTGAGCAGAGATGAGGTCGCCACGATATCGGCGTTTGTTGCCTTGGCCTCAGCAGCAAAAGCATCTGCCGAAACATCCACCCCCAGGTCGTGTACGTCATAGCCGTTGCTTTCCAGCATCATCTTGACCAGGTTCTTGCCGATATCATGCATATCACCCTCAACGGTCCCGATGACCACGGTCCCCTTCTTTTGAATATCAGTGCCGGCGAGGTGCGGGCGTAGCTTATCGGTTCCGCTTCTCATGGCCCGGGCGGAAATCAGGATTTCCGGCAGGTAGACCTGTCCGTCCTTGAAAAGCTGCCCCAATGCCTGGATCCCGGGCACCAGTCCTTTGCTCAGTATCTCCCCGGGAGCATTCCCGGCGCGTAACGCCTCATCAACGGTCTGGACGGTCAGTTTCTCATCCCCGTTCTTTACTGCTTCGGCAATTGTCCTCAGGTGGTCAGGCATGCTCGTCCTCCTTTATCGCTCGTCTGTCATAAGGTGAATTTAAAATCAGGCGATTCCACAGTCTAACACCATCTGGTAAATCGCCTCGCCCTCTGACTGCTATTCTAGCTTGTGCCAAACATGACATCAAGAGTAGTAAAACCAGAAGCAAATTCAGTTTTACTGGATGTCCTTGGATTTTAGCAAAAACTGCGGCCGGACTTCAATGAATCGAATGCGTATAACGTCATTATACGCCAGCAAAAGAAAAGCTTTTTTATTCATCCCAGCGAGATGCAATGTTCAACTAACTGCCTTTAATAGAATGTAATCTATTTGTAACTTCTTCTTAAGATATCAGTTCCGCACTTAACATTTTGGTAAAGATGTAGATGTATAATGATGCTAAAAGATACTTCAATAAGCATAATTATGCTAAAGAAAGGATGATTCTGGACCTATGTCAGTTGCAGACGAGCTATCGGACAGGATGTTGACTGTGAATGAGGTGGCGCACCTTCTGCACGTTCATCTCCCGCTTTATCAATCTTACCAACAAATCGCAGGATTGATGTGGGTTCGGGGTAATGACAAGCCCCGGATGGGATTATAATGGTGTTAAAGCGTAGCCGTGCAGGGCAGGATAGAATACAACGAAACTAAATTATGAAAGGTGAGGTAGCCGTAGTGGCGTCAGCGCGATGCAAGAGCTGTGGGCATGATAATACCCCCGAAGCGCGTTTCTGTGCTAACTGTGGCTCAGATTTGGCGGCCGATATAGAACGACCTTCGCCGGTCGAGATGCCCAGCGCTGAAACAGCGGTGCCAGCGGCATCTGTTGAATATATGGGCTTCTGGATACGCTTTGGGGCAGCGATGATAGATGGCGTCGTAATTTTGCTTTTCTTTTTCCTGCTTGTCCGCTTTGCCCAAGATTTCTTCGTAAGGTTTTTCTTTACCTCTGAACTGCGGGCGCTGCTGCTTGTGATTTTCCTGCCCTGGCTGTACCATTGGCTATTTATCGGGCTCAGGGGACAGACTCCGGGCAAAATGCTGGCCGGTATCAAAGTAGTAAATGCCGGCGGTTCTAGGCCGGGACTGGGCAGTGCCGCCCGGCGAGAGGTGCTGGGTAAGCTTATATCATCCATTGCATTATGCCTGGGCTTTCTCTGGATTATCCGTGATGGACAGAAGCAGGGCTGGCATGACAAAGTTGCTAACACCTATGTATTAAGGGCAGAGAAAGACGGCAGGAGGAAAAAGGACTATGCTGTGCCCTAATTGCCAAAGAGAAAACCAGCCAACCAATCGATTCTGCATTTACTGCGGCTCTCCTCTCCCAGCATCTAAGGCCGAGAACTCTCAGGAGCATCCGGGGACACTTGAGGAGGAGGTGCGCCGCTTGCGGGAGCTGGTCAACAGAATGAATGACCGCTTGGCTGCCTTGGAACGAGAACAGGGAATGGCTGTGCCGCCGCCACCGCCGGTGCCCGCGCCAGCGGCGCCAGGTAAAGAGGAAGCCCCGACTCCGATGGAAAAGGCGCCGCCGCCTCGTAAGCTCAAACCTGCCAGGGTTAAAGAGATAGAGTGGGAGCAGATTTTTGGGGGCAGCTGGCTGGCCAGAATAGGCGTTGTCGCCCTTGTCATAGGTATAGGCTTCTTCCTCAAATTTGCCTTTGACAACAACTGGATAGGTCCCACCGGACGGGTAGCTCTGGGCATTCTGGCAGGCCTGGCAATGCTGGGAGGCGGTTATCGTTGGCGGATAAAATACCCGGTCTTGGCCCAGGTTCTCAGCGGGGGCGGAATCGCTGTCCTTTACCTCTCTATCTTCGCCGCCTTTGCCAACTATAACCTGATTCACTTTTACGTAGCATTTGCCTTCCTGCTGCTGGTCAGCGTGGCTGCCGCCGCTCTGGCGGTTTTCTACGATTCCGTTAGTTTGGCTATTATCGGCATCTTTGGTGCCTTCACTGCGCCCTTTATTCTGGGAGCTTTCGAAACTGGTGCCGCGGCGACCAGAGAGGCCAGCCAAGGGGTTCAGCTCCTGGCATACATCATAGTAGTGGACATCGGTGTCCTGGTGCTGTCCACCTTCCGCAATTGGCGCTGGTTCACTCTTCTGGCACTGCTCTGCACGCTGGTGGTTTTCGGAGTCTGGCACGACGAATTTGGAGGTAGAGTCAGCCTGCTCATTATTGAGATTTGCCTTACCCTTATCTTCCTCACTTTTGTCGGAGCAACCACCATGTTTCACATCTTATGGCGTCGCACCCCTGAAGCTTTTGACTGTGCTTTGATGGTAATCAATGCCGCTGCCTACGCTGGCATAAGCCTTGGATTGCTGTGGGACGATTTTCGGGTATGGATGGGCGGCTTTATGCTTCTATTGGCCATATTCTACGGCGGGTTTGCCTACATCGTCCTGCAGAGAGGTGTCTCGAATGTCAGGCTCAGCTTTTTCGCCCTGGGTATAGCTCTGGTTTTCCTGACGGTGGCCATACCTGTCCAGCTAGGAGACAGTGCCTGGACCACCGTAGCCTGGGCGGCTGAAGGCGCAGTTTTAGTGTGGCTATCATTTATTCTCCGCATGCCCCAGCTCCGCTATTACAGCTATGCCATATTTTTCATTGTGGTGGTGCGCCTGCTGTTCTTCGATACCTCGGTCAGTATGCGCGACTTTAAGCCAGTACTGAACGAGCGATTTCTGGCTTTTGCCGTCAGTATTGCCGCCATGTATCTGGTGGGCCATCGCTTCTTTCGGGTCAGAAAGAGTTTCCGGCACGCCAAGATAGCCGCGGCCGTTTTCCTGATAGCCGCCAACATATTTTCTATTTGGGTGCTTAGTTTTGAAGTCTGGGATTACTTTGGCAGTCAACTTTTTGCCGGCGGCAAGGATTTGACGATGTCGGAAAGGGAAGCTCTCAGGAGCGCCCAGAACCTCTCGCTTACCGCGGTCTGGGCATTTTATGCGGTTATTGCCTTGGTTGTTGGCATCCGCAAACGCTGGCGGCCTCTGCGGCTCGGCGCCCTGGCGCTGCTGCTTATCGCCATCGGTAAGGTCTTTGTCTACGATGTCTTTACTCTGGAGATGGCATATCGCATCGTTGCTTTCGTAGGGTTGGGACTTCTGCTTCTCACCAGTGCTTATCTCTACCATCGTTATAGTAAAATTATCAGGGGGTTTCTTGTTGAAAAATAACTGTTTGTCTGCAATCAAGCTATCGCTTGTTGTCGCGGCACTTTTGGCTCTGGTCTCTTCCAGCGTGGCGGCGGACTTTTCCCTGCGCGACTGGCAATACGTCAAGGACATCATCCTGCCTTCAGGCCTCCAGCAGGAGAGCCTTGTCGAACTCGTCCCTGACCGCGAAGTATTCGCCGGTGCCCGGTCCGGTCTGGCCGACCTGCGCCTCATTAGCGAGAAGAATGAAGAAGTGCCCTATAAGCTCGAAATAAGCAAACCAAAACAGGAGCAGACCTCTTTCTCGGTGTCCCTCCGTGATAAGGGCTATGTTCCGGGACTTCACAACATATTTACCGCCGACCTGGGGCAAGAAGGGGTCCTGCACAATGAGATTGAGTTTCAGACTTCTTCCAGCAACTTCCGCCGCACGGCCACTGTGGAAACCAGCAATGACGGGAGCACCTGGATGAAGGTGGCAGAGCAGACAGTCTATGATTTCACCGTGAAAGAGCGTAATTTCACCACCGGTGATGCCAGCGTCAGGTATCCAGAAAGCACGGCACGCTATCTGCGGGTGAAGATAGCCGATGGGGGGGAGGGGCCTCTGGAGATAACCGGCGCTACCGTTTTCTACGCAAAAGAGACCCCGGCAAAAGAGGTTCCCTGG